>Ga0214542_1001623_pt1 | contig 46263 bp, 26 predicted proteins | sample CNSS1metaG_FD_160096 | JGI IMG/M metagenome (GOLD analysis project Ga0214542, IMG submission 160096) | Root nodule microbial communities from cowpea collected in UCLA plant growth center, Los Angeles, California, USA - CNSS1 | ecosystem: Host-associated > Plants > Roots > Nodule | place: USA... | reverse complement strand
GCTTTGATTCAAGAATGAGTAATTGATTGAATTCATTTGATTCTGATTATGGGATGAATAATTGCTTGATTCATTTGATTCTGGAATTGAGATCATACTAGCGTGCTCATGTTTTTTTTTTTTTTTCTTTTAAATTTTTTTTTTTCTTTTTGTCCTTTTTTTTTTTTTTTTTTACTTGTTTTCTTTTCAAGGACATGTCTTATTGTTTTTTATTTGCTTAGTTTTTTTCGTTTCCCCACCTTCGGGGTGTGTGTCTATGGAGAGGTATTTGTTATTATATTTCTTTATTATTTATTTATCTATATATAATTTGAGATCTATCGATTCCTGACTGATTTTCAAAATTACTCTTTTGCCCTGTCATGTGCTGTTGTTTCCACTTGTCCAGTGCATTTTATTCTTGTTTTCCCTGAATGTGCGATTTCTTATTTGTTGGTGTCCAATGCTATATTAGATATATACTTGCTATTTTAGATTGTTACGTTCGTTTACTATTATTTTGAAAAAGATGTGCTGGTTCTGTTTTGTTTTGCCCATGAGGTTATGGATTAAATTTCAGTACTTGACATGGTATTATCCTTTGATGGAATCTTTGTGCAGGGCCAGGAGGTTTCTTTACCCCGCATGTCATTACCGTGAAAGCTGGAGAGGTATCTGTTCAATCGTACAACATACGAACTAAATTGTTTTGGTTGTGAATTACTGCTGTGTGGTCTTTTATTTTTCTAGATAATTTTGTTTTCTTGGTTTGTGTATTCCTTGTTCAATAACTTCTGTTCCATGCCTCTTATTAAAGCTGTAATTTGTTGTACTTTGATGAATGTTGTTGTTTGTGATAGGGATATTGTGATCATCAATACGTTTTTCTTTTGCGAACTTTATGAAACTTGATTGCCAACCAAGTGGAAGCTAACTTAGATTAGCTATTTTTATAACTTTTGTATGGATCACATAAATGGAAGATTTATATAGAAAGTGTTATTAATTCAGTCACAATTTGATCTTTAAAAGGAAGAAATGAATTATGTATATCATGCAAGTTGGTTTAATTATTCAATTTTTAGAAGTTTATCTTCTAGGCAGAGTAAGCGAGTTAACTTACTATCAAATTCTTTTTTTTGAATGAACTCGGATAAACTCTTTAAATTTATAGTAAACTTATATAAGCTCTTGAGTCAAGAAGCGACTTAACAAGTTTGAAATCAAATATAATTTTTGGCCCTACTTTATTTTCATATGAAGAACTTGTGTTGATGTGAATTTATATATGATTTAGACATCTGTGTAGTTTTATTTTATTAGCACTGGTGTACTATCGCATTTTATTATTGTGATTTGCTCCTTTTATTTTTATTTTGACGTGGAAATATTGAATTATTCTTGTGTTAACAGTATCATGTTATGTGTATATGTCATTAATAAAAAAAATATATATTCTCTTTTATATTGGGTAAACTCTTACGAGTGTACCAGTTGATTCTACAAGTCCAGCTCACAACATTCCACAAATTTAACGATAAATTCTCGAATTTGATTGAAAACCTTGATCTGATGAGTGAATGTAAGCATGTTATGACTTTTCTGGTTTTGTGTTCTGCTGGAACCTAATATTATGTTTTTTTTAATGTATATTTTGATATATTCAGGATTTATCAGCAAGAATCATGTCAATTTCCCAGAGTGGTACAAGAAATGTTTGCATCTTAAGTGCAAATGGGTCCATATCTAATGTGACACTTCGACAGCCTGCATCGTCTGGTGGAACTGTGACTTACGAGGTTCGTCTTCAAGCCAAAATTATATATCTATCAATTATTTTGTTGCTCTAAATGCGGAGATTCTTTTAACAAATTTAGTGTGTTCTGTTATTTTATCGAACTTCCAGTTTAGACATTCTTATTAATTGTATTTGTTTTCGTATCCCGTGATGGCTACCTATTGCATAGACTTTTAGTGTAAGAAATTTGATTCTAAAACGTTGTTTCGTCAATGCCAGAAATACCTGGCCATTATGATGGTGTCACAATAAGCTAGTTGCATGCCCATAGTATACAAGTAGATCTGTTCTTAGTGTTTTATGTGTTTTTGGGGTTTCAGGGGCGATTTGAGATCTTATCACTCGGTGGTTCATTGTTTCTTACTGAAAATGGTTCTCATGGCGAAAGAACTGGGGGCCTGAGTGTGTCCTTGTCAGGGCCAGACGGCCGCGTCTTGGGGGGTGGAGTCGCAGGTCTTTTGGTGGCTGCTTCCCCTGTTCAGGTGGGTTTTCTTTAAGTGCATGTTACGTGTTTGTGAATTTGTTTGGCCTCTAAATGTGGTGTATATTCATGCAGATTGTTTTGGCTAGTTTTGTTTCCGATGGGAAGCAATCCAAGTCTGCAAAGCGGATGAGGAATGTATCTGCACCGGAAAAGGTTTCCACAGGTGGTGGTGGTGGTGGTGGCGGCGGCCAAAGCAGCTCACCGTCAAGGGGCACTCTGAGTGAGTCTTCAGGTGGGGTCGGGAGTGGGAGCCCACTGAACCAAAGCACAGGAGACTGCATGAACAATATGAACAGCAGCACCCCAACGGCAGGCTTTTCAGGCATGCCCTGGAAGTAAACTTGACCCCTCACTCATCATCACTGTTTTCTGTAGTGTCACATCAGGTTCTACTCACTTGTTATGGTAGTATTACTCATTCAAGACACCTGTTACATTATTAGCTTTGTGTAATGTTAGTTGGAGGATTAACATTTCAGGGATAATACATATGATCTTGTAGCTTAATTTGGTTAGATATTGCGACAGATGTTAGTGTATGTGGACTTGGGTGATTCACGAGATTCTGGCAGAATGTAGTTGTGTTCTAGGACCACCGTGTAGGATCATCATTAGATCTGTTTTATTGTAATTTGTTGTCGGTTCATGTGTCCAAAACTTTCTCCTGTTGCCCAGTTGTTTGGTGGTAATAATACTTAATCTAGTTTAGTCTTTTACATTATATATCTCCGTAATTTTATGATCATTATTACTAAGCTGTTTTATTGTTTTTATACTATTTCCTATTCCGTTTACATCAGTCATGATCGAAAAACCAATGCCGTTTGTTTAAGCTTTTAAAAATGGGCAATTTCAAGTTGTGTAAAAAGCATTTTTTTTAGAGATTTTACAGAAAATATAAAAGAATTTTCGTTTGGAAAATTGTAAAAAAAATGTATTTTATTTTGAAAGCATTGATTTTTTTTTTTCACTATTCACAAAGTTGGTTCGAAATCATTTGAAATATGATATGTATTTTTTTTTTCAAAATATAAGATTTTCTAATGTAATAATAAATGTCAGAACAAAGGGGGTCCTCATGTTTTTTAGATCGATATTGCATTTTGTAGTAGTATGATGTATTTATGACATGACCTTATATAGCCAAACTTCATTTACACCTTTATAAAACTTCAGAGATTTGCAGCAACTTTTCATCCAGAAAAGGAATAATGAAAAGCTACATTAATGGATGACATTAAAGGAATAATGCTCAAGGGAATAATGTAAAGATTAAATCATTTTATTATCACAAAGAAAACGTTACATTGTTTGAATTTTTCAGCAGACACCGAGAATGGATCAGTAAAAGGAAACAACTTGAGACACCAGAAAATGTTTTTTTTATCTTATTTCTTCTTGGTAGGATAAGAAGCCATCTTATAGATTCCGCAGATTCCCTCAGGTTTTCCGATGTTTCTCTTCATTCTTATGTACCCTTTCTCTCCCCACTTAGATCCCCATGAATTTTTCACTATGATATAATCCACTCCTTTTGAAGTTCCGTATCCAACAGCAGCCACTCCATGATCTAAGTCACTTCCGCAATGTCCATCGAAAACACCCTGAATACAACAATCAATTAAACAAACACCTTGTATTAAAATTAGTTTCTTCAACAAAAACAAAAAACAAAAAAAGTAGCACTTGGTTTATAATTTAACGTACCCCACTGTAAAATTGGAAATCTCTGCTTGAAGCCTCTATGGCCACACTGAGGGGTTGGTTCGCAAGAGCCTTCAATAGGCTCTGTTCATTGTTTTGTGGCACGTCATGGTAGCCACTAATCGTGACGACTTCAGTTTCTTCCTGGTGATGGAACAGGTGAAAGACTTTTAGCTTATCTATCTGATAGCGATGTTACATTAGACTTGAATTTTGTTTAGGTTGTTACCTTAGTCATCTCGCAAGTACCTTCCTCCATGATGTAAGGATAGTCTTCCTCTTTATGGAGTCCACCGTTTTGTACTATAAAAGAGAATGCATAATCCATGAGGCCCCCATTGCAACCACTGTTGTAAGTTCTGTCACAGTCAATCAATTCTTGCTCAGACAATGATGTCAAATTTCCCGTCACAATTTGGTTTATTCCTTCAACCGCTGCAACAGTGGAAAATGCCCAGCAGCTACCTGAAACAACAATCAACATGGTTAATCTCTATTTGACACAACAAGAATATTAATAATTACGATATATACTTACCACATGAACCTTGGTTCTTGACTTGTGTCACAGCACCCTTCTTTCTCCAATCCACCGACTTCGGCAATTCAACATCTTTGTAAGTGAATTCTTCTGGGGATTCTCTCCTTCTAGAGTTGTCAACCTTAAGGCCAAGATATTTGTTCTTAAACTCTTGGTGGCTCAAATCCGCAAACTCGTTCAACCCAAGCCAGTAGTTGGTGATGACGTTGTTTCTCTCATCTATGTGCTTCAAGTTGTCCTTGAAAATGTGGAACCTTAGCAGCTTCTCCTCAATGCTCTCGTAAATCTTGCCGTGCCGAGACATCCAGGATTCAAAGAGTTGAATGAGCTTATCCATGGAGTTTAAGTCCTCCGGTGAGTACCCCACAATGGAGAAATGGCGTCCAAAAGCCAGAGATGAGAACAGGCAGAAGGAGCAGGCAAGGAGAAGTAAGTTAGAGGAGGAGAAAGCCATGGCTATGGTTGTTGCAATGTGAATATAGGTAAGGGATGAAGAAGAATGAGGAAAGAGAGGCTTATATATATAGGTTTTGTGTGGTTTTTAGATGTGGGATTGTTATGAGTAGTATGCTTCAAGCATGCATGTTCTTTTGACGTGGCTTTACATCAAAGCATAATAATATTATATCACATGCCGTAATTGTGTGGCACAAGATGGAGTATATGATACAATATATTTACTTCGGTGCATGCAGTAGGAGAACTTATTCGGATAATATTTTACTTATGTTTCGGTTCAACGCAAGACAAAGACTTCAAACATTGATACAAGACATATGTAAATAATAGTGTAAAATATGTTATTTGTCCCTTAAGTAGTGAAAATTAGAATTAGTCACTCTTCAAAATTTTGGTTCAATTTAGTTTCTGAACTTCAAAATTGTATAGATTTAGTTTTTTTAACCAGATTTTGTTTAATTATTTGACGTTTTAAATGTGTTTCATGATAGTTTATTAGCTAATATTTAAGCAAAAATGTGTCAAATTGTGTAAACATCTCAAATACTATCATGAAATGCCTTTGAAACGTTAAATAAACTTATCAAAATTTGTTTCAAAGGATTAAATTCATGCAGGTCTAAAGTTGAGAGATTAAATTGAACCAAAATTTCGATAAGGGACTAATTTCAATTTTCACTTAAAGTTGAGGGAGAAAAACATATTTAACCCTAAATAATATATATCTTTCTGGTGAAAGGTTAAAAAACGTGTTAGAAGGATTACTTTGGTTGAGATTTCTCTTTGAAAGAACAGAAACTGTATTTGAAATTTTCCATTTTCCATAAAGAAGTTGAAAGATAATAATATCTGCACTCGGGTGATTCAAGAGAGTTGAGGCAGAATGAGATTGAAACTTTTTTCTTAGGAAAATATTTTTTTACACCACTTTGCACCCATGACAACTAATTTTTAGAAGTATTTTAATCATTAAAAAAAGTTAACTTTCAGATTTGTAAAGAAATATAGGTATAATAAAAAGTCTATGGATTCTTTTTCATACTTTTTGTTACTGATTTTATTTTATAAACAAATGCTAATTATTAGTATTTTTCTTACTAAATCAATTTTATTTTTTCAAGTTGTTTATTTTAGAAAAATTCATGATTTTTTTTCTTTGTTTTTATCTAATTACTAATTCACCTCATTGGTATTTTTTTTATACTTATTTATGTTTTGAATATCAATTACCAGAAGCTTCTTAAAAATAAAAAAAAGCTATGTTTTTTTTTTAATTAAATAATTTGATAAATGTTAAACCAACGTTTTTTGACATACTCATGTTATTGATACCATATTATCAGGGTAGACAGAGTAATAGATAACTCTTTTAGGATGTGATACGATATCGCGTTAAAATTTTGGGTGCATAAAAATTTCGCAATGCAGAATAGTGTTATATTTTTTCTTTTATAGTGTATTAGATTATTTCTTTTAAGACAACCCTAAATGAAAGGTGTGCTGTGTTCTTGTCATGGTGATCATATATATACATTTGTGTTCTCATTGCACTACTTTAAATTAGAGTGATAACAGTGGTCTCAGTTCTATACCTTTCGGTTTTGGAAAGGAAACATAGAACAACGAAGAAGGAAAAATCCCTCAAGACTCAAGGGAATAATGAGAAGAGTTAACGAAATTTTTATTATCATTATGTGGGAAAAGTTACATTGTTTTCAAGGAAAAGCTGAAACAGGTAGAATGAAGGAAAGAAATTGAGACACAACAATGGAGTAATCAATCTTATTTGTTCTTAGTGGGATAAGAAGCCATCTTGTAGATTCCACAGATTCCCTCGGGTTTTCCAATGTTCCTCTTCATTCTGATGTATCCTTTTTCTCCCCACTTAGAACCCCATGAATTCTTCACTATGATATAGTCCACACCTTTCGCACTTCCGTATCCAACAGCTGCTACACCATGATCTAGGTCACTTCCGCAATGTCCATCGAAAACACCCTAAAAAACAACGTTGTATATATTAGTTCAAACCAGTTTCTCTGATCAAACTATAACCATGTGTTTGTAGTATAGTTTATAGTAAAACATACCCCGCTATAGAATTGGAAATCTCTGCCTGAAGCATCTATGGCCACACTGAGGGGTTGGTTTGCAAGAGCCTTCAATAGGCTCTGTTCATTGTTCTGTGGCACGTCATGGTACCCGCTAATAGTAACAACTTCAGTTTCTTCCTGTGAAACAACCGAACCAAAACATGTTATTTGCCAAGTTTAGGTTAGGTTAGGTTAGAGTTGATGTTTGCTTAGATTACCTTTGTCATCTCGCAGGTACCTTCCTCCATGATGTAAGGATAATCTTCCTCTTTGTGGAGTCCACCGTTTTCTACTATGAACGAGAATGCGTAGTCCATGAGACCCCCATTGCAACCATTGTTGTATGTTCTGTCACAGTCAATCAACTCTTGTTCAGACAGCGATGTCAGATTTCCGGTCACAATCTGGTTTATTCCCTCAACTGCTACAACAGTGGAAAATGCCCAGCAGCTACCTGAAACAACAATCAATCAACTAATGAACAAAGGACCATGAAGTTTGTAATACTGAAAAATTCTATTCATGTAGTACTTTAGGGTTTGAATTTGGTAGAACGAATATACTTACCACATGAACCTTGGTTCTTGACTTGCGTTACAGCACCCTTCTTTCTCCAATCCACTGACTTTGGCAATTCAACATCCTTGTAAGTGAACTCTTCTGGGGATTCTCTCCTTCGAGAGTAGTCAACCTTGAGACCAAGATACTTGTTCTTGAACTCTTGGTGGCTCAAATCAGAAAACTCAGTCAAGCCAAGCCAGTAGTTGGTGACCACCTTGTTCCTCTCATCTATGTGCTTTAGGTTATCCTTGAAAATCTCAAACCTTAGAAGTTTCTCCTCAATGGTCTCGTAGATCTTGCTGTGTCTTGCCATCCACGATTCAAAGAGTTCAATGAGTTTATCCATGGACTTTAAGTCCTCAGATGAATAGCCCACAATGGAGAAATCGCGGCCAAAAGATAAAGACGCAAATAGGCAGAAGGAAGCAAGAAGAAGTAGCTTAGAGGAGAAAGCCATGGCTATGTTTTTGAAGTGTGAGTAGAAGAGAAGAATTTAAGAGGGAAGGGATGAAGAAGAATGGGAAAAGAGAGAAGTATATATATAGGTTGTGTGATGATACTTTGAAGTAAAGTCTTCTGGGATTGTAGTAGTCTTCAAGTATATTTTTGATTCTGCCTTTACATCAAAGCATAATACTAAGATATGTTTTGGAGAACCTTGGATTTATTATGTGAAAGGTCGGTTTATGGTAACCTTGGATTTTAAACTAGGTTATCATAAGCTTCTTCCTATGGTTTTTTTAGGACTCATAATGATGTTACTAATTTGCAACTGAAAAACCAACCAAACTTATTATAACAGAGATTCAATATTTATCTGTCAAATAAGACTTATACAATTGGATCATTTTAAATAAAACTAAATTTATCTGTGCAGCAGATATTTTGTAGTATCCTCTTATCTCTTTAACATGCTGGTTATTCTAATAAATTAAATCCTTCGAGTGCTCAATACTAAAATAAAAAATCAAACAAACAAAAAATTATGTGATTTACTTAAGAGTATAAATAGTCAAGTTAGATAAGACTTTAAGTTTGACCTAAATTATAAGTCTTCTTAAAGGTTTGATGCGTACAAATATTTTATTTAAAGTATACGTCTATTTTAACCTTAAAATTATAAAAATACTAATTGCCGCATTTACCTAATATATAGGTTTCTTGACCTAAAACCATATATAAGCAATTACATATATTTTTATGTTATTATGTATAATATATGCATTACACAATTATTTATATGAACAGATTGACATATGATACTAGATAGGATTTTCTTAAAAAGAAAACATAAAGTTTAGTGTTTTTTATTATCTAAATTTTGTAAAAGACATGGGTGATGTTTATATATATATATATATATATATATATATATATATATTGAGTCTAACTTATATAAAAATTCACATTACTTTCACCAAAAATTTTAAGAGAATAAATTTTTAAATCTATTTAATTTTATTATTTTTACCTAATGTGGGTGAAACTTAAATTTTTCAAACACTTCATCACACCAAATTTAGTATATACTAGGAAGTAATTTTTAATATTTAGGAAATTCTCTCTGAAAAAAAATGGCATATATCCTAAGACTAAATATATGAGATTTAATGAGATATTACATTATCATGGAATTTTTCTTTATTATGTATGCCATTTTATTGATTTCTTATATCTGGATCCTGTGTGGGTAGGTGCCGCTACAGTTTCTATATTGGAATTTAATTCCAATATAAAGAAAAAAAAAATACGTTAAAATGAGTGTAATTGGATATTGTTATGTGAGGAAATTTTGGCTTATTGTGGAATATTAATTATGTGAAATGTATGTAAAGAAAGAGAGAAAAATATTAAATTAAAATTATGAGAAGAGAAATAATCTCACTGTTGAAGCTGTGTATTTTATTTTACATGATGAATTTATTTTATAATATAGGAGAAATTTAACCTTGTTATATATTGTGATTCCAAATTAGATAATTTATTTTTTTAAAATGTGGTCAATACTTAACATTATGTTTTTGTCGGTCTTCAGTATTTGTCCTTGATATTATTGCTCTTTTATTATGTATGGTTCCTGTCAATACGGCCCAAGCTATGATAACAGAGTACGTACAGCGTACGTACATGTAGATCATACGCTAACTTGTTGCATATCCTAAGTCCTAACGGTTACCCATTATTGTATACACCCGTACCAAATAATTTCCTTTTTTTGTATATCATCATTTTTCTCACCTTCAAATTTTTATATCCATTTAAACGTTCCAGAACAAATTCTCAACATTTATTACTAATTTAAAATTGAAATTGAAATTATAATGCAATTCTTTAATTTTTATTTTAAGCATAAATTTGAGATGGATACGTTTATGCATGCATAAGAAACTAAAAAACTAAAGGGAAAAATCAACCATGGTAAGAAAAGTAAAGCTAATTATTAGTGATAGTAAAGAAAATGTTTAATTGATAATTTAGTCCCTATATTTTTCTTGACTAAATTAATTTATTTTTTTTAAAAATGATTCAATTAATTATCTAGTAAACAATAGAGTCAATGTATTTATTTCATCCGGTGTTAAAACTTTGGTTGTCATGTATTAAAATTAAAATCTGAATCATATTATATTATATCTTAACAATGTGCGGTAAAATCAAAGAAATTATAAGATAAAAATATGATATAGATTTTGACATGTAATATGTTGATTTTTTTTCACATAACACTTCTAATATACACTCTAATTTAGCGTAAAGGGTTATGTTGAATTTAAAAATAAAATAAAAACTGAATTAAATAAAAAATAAATATTATTCCGATTTTTCGAGAGAGTTCTATTATAGTTTTGTCGTTAAAAGGCATTTTATAGGATAGAAGGAGGTATGAGTATTTGAAATTCATTTGAAGTTAACTCAACCCTACAAAATCGGATTGTAAGGTGCACCTCACTTATATATTATGAATTGACCTTATCTCTAGTCGACGTGGGACTTCCAACATGATATATTTTCTCAAAGTTGTCTTCTTCTACACTTATTTAGGAGTTAAATCGAGAGAAAAAAATAATAGTATGGTAGGAATAGAAATATATATTAAGGTTAAAAGAGCATTAAAAGCAGTTGCTCTAGAATGGATGTGATGAAACCCTAGTAAGGTTGGGGAAGAGCAGTGTTTGAAAAGCACCAAAATAAGCAGTGTGGAGTGAGGAAGAAGGCATTGCAATCTGCTATGCTATACCCACATCACAGAGAGAGGTTGGGGATGTGTGCAATACTCGTATACAAAAATGAAAATTCAGAAGAACACAGAAGAAGGTCCAGGAGCTAAGATCATAGGCTTATGTAACCTACACACACTGTAGCCTATGGCGTATTGGATTCTCCTTCTGCTGTTATCTTTTACTTCGCCAACTCACTAAGATCTAACCTCTCTTCTACTCACATGCACATGAATCTGCACCTGCACCTTCACCTTCATGCTTCTTCTATCTATCTTACTTAATTAATTTCTGTTATCATACACAAATACACGTGCGTTCTATGTTTTCTTTTCGATTAATCACAGTTTAGTATTGCACCTCTCTCTCTGCTCAGCTATTCTATTTTCACTGTTACAGTTTACTACTCACTACCTACCTATCACTCTACCTACGTCATGCAACCCTATTTCCTCTTTGGTGCCAACCACAATCATTTACTCTCCCACTAATCATATTCAATTTTTCACCTTCTATCTTCAAACCATGAATTAATTTAACCAACTGCTCCTTCTATGTATCAATCTTTTCACGATTCACTACATCATCATCATCATCAACTACAATCGTTAAAATGATTCACGAAACGTTACAGTTCCCAACGTTGCCAGTTTATTGGTGACAAGAGAAAAAAAAAAGATAACAAGTCATGAAGACAATTATAGGTGATGTGATGTGATGTGATGAGATAATCGCTGTTGTGAGGCCATGTGGTTTTATTTTATCTTATCCCTTTTTTCTCAGTTCAGACAATTCAACCCCTTTTACATGCTGTTTGCGACAAATCAAAGAAATTGATTAAACTGTTCTACTGCTCTTGAATTTAATGCAGTCCTTACTTTAAACCCTTAAAAACGAGTTCCTTCCACCTATGCATTTTATTTATAGTTTTGTTAACGTTAGCCCAGGTTTTTTACAAGAAAAATTTGTCTGTACTACAGTTCTTTACGTGATGAAAACTTTCCCATTTTAAAAGTTGCTTCGAAACTTCAAAATCAACTTTCAAACACTGGTGTTATCAGAACCATTTTATGGAATTGCTGTTTAATTTACCTCCAATAAATGGAGTTATACAACCTTATCTTAATTGGACCACTGCAATTAAGGACCAGCATCCAAATTTAGCTCTATTTTATGCCATTAACATAATTATATATAAAATATATATATATATATATATATATATATATATATATATATATATATATATATATATATTTATTTTGTCTTTTTATTCCCTATTCCTGTTATTATAAAAGCAATTTCTCTTATACGAAACAATTATCTTGGGTTAACAAGAGAGTGACTAAATACTATACAGTGTGTAGCTATCCTCACCAGTTTTTAAGTGATTTACTCTTTCGAAAATTTTGATTGTGTACTGTATGTCCACGTTTAGGTTCATACGTATACCTGTTCACCTGTTGGTTTGGATCTACTCCTCCCCTCGTTTTCAGTAACATTCATTATATATCTCACTCCAATCCCTTTACCTCATCACTATTTTCCTGTTCTTAAAGCTTCACTCTCTCACTTTTCTTTGCATAAAAAAGTAAAGGTTTCAGTAGATTTTTGAGGAGGACATGCTGGCAATGGAAGAGGTACTGTGTGAACTTAGTGATCATGAAAAGAGAAACGAGCAAGGTCTGCCACCGGGTTTCAGGTTTCACCCCACTGATGAAGAACTCATAACCTTTTACCTCGCTTCAAAAGTCTTCAATGGCACCTTCACCACCGTCAAGTTTGCTGAGGTTGATCTCAATAGATGTGAGCCTTGGGAACTTCCAGGTATATATATTCTTCTACCCAAAAACCCTCACAACAAGGGTGTGCACCTTCAGTTTCATCAACTAGATTAGGTGTATGCTAATGTTATCCTATTATATTAGTTACAGTTCCTGCTGGATTCCGCCTCGTATATATTTAGGTTAATTCGTGAAAACTAAGATTTATGTTGTGGGCTATCCACTAGCATGTCACCTCAAATTTCTAATGGCGTCATCAACTTATATATACTATCTTTGGATCTTCTTCTTGTTTTTCCTGTTCCTAATTTCTGTGTGCTGAACAACGATCGAGAGTGGACAGCTACATAACTCCAACAAAGTTAGAACAAAATTTAAGCAAAGGCCAAAAAGACAAACCCTATATATAGAAATGTGAAATTATTTATGTGGTGATGGGAGAAAGATTGATATGAAAGCAACTTGGTTCATGTACATTAATTTATATAGATTTAAGTGAAAAATATAAAATTAGTATCTGTTGTTGATATTGTTGAATATTGATGTGAGAGTGGAAGCAGATGTGGCGAAGATGGGGGAGAGAGAGTGGTATCTGTTCAGCTTGAGGGACAGAAAATACCCGACCGGACTTAGAACAAACAGGGCGACCGGAGCTGGGTACTGGAAAGCCACTGGGAAGGACAAGGAAGTGTTCAGTGCATCAAGTGGAACCCTACTTGGGATGAAGAAGACCCTTGTTTTCTACAAAGGAAGGGCCCCTCGTGGGGAAAAGACCAAATGGGTCATGCATGAGTACCGTTTGGACGGTGACTTTTCCCTTCCCCACCCTCACCCTCATCACATCTCAAAGGTACTACTACTACTGCTACTACTCAATTATTTTTCCTTTTTTTCTTCATTTCATATTTAATGTTTCATCTTCTATAATAACACCCCATTAATAGATACTTAAAATTTCAATCTTGTTTCAACAATGGTGGTGAATGCAGAATCTATAGCACGTGCACCGTGCGAATCAAGTTACCTCCCATTCCTACTCCCTCCTAAACTTTTTGTCTCCTTCTGGGTTGACCCACCTACGTCCTACACCATGCCACCATGTCTTTTCCTTTTCACCAACCAAACATCATTTATTTATTATTAACCTTTTCGGTGCTTCTTTTCATATGATTTATTATTACTACATGCTGATCCTAGTTCCACCAATGTTTGTTTTTCACAGGAAGAGTGGGTGATATGCAGGATATTTCATAAATCCGTGGAAAAGAGGACTCCACTGCTCCAGGTTCAAGGGCATTCAGATGCTTCTTCTTCACCAGCAAAAAATTCTTTACCTCCTTTACCTCCATTGGAACTAGAACAACTAGAACACCAAACTCACCTCTCTCATTCTCACCCTTATCTTTTCCCATTGCATGCATCACCGCAACTCACTAACACCAGAAACCATACATCATTTTCTGACCTATTCTTCAAGCCCCCCCCGCACCTCTCACAACAACAAAACTGCATCCTCAAGGAAAAAACAGCTCCGAAAGTAATAAAAACGGAGGAGGCTACAGCATTGTATCAGTACCATTTACTAGGTGACAGTAACAACAACCTGCGGTTGAACCAAAATCCAAGTAATTTCCCAAACCCTTTCGGTGATGTTGAGGTGGATGGTGGTGGGTTGTTGATGGCATTCTCAGGAGGTCCAAATGGTGAAGTTAGGGACATGTCCACTTCGACAGCCTTTAATAGGGTGGTAGGGTTGCAGCAGCTCATAGATGCTGCTCATATCGGAATAGATTCTTGGCCTCTGGCCCAGCATGTTTAAAATGTCTGTAATATATATTTATTCACATATATATTTACTGCTCTATATACAGACCCCTCAGATATTCTGCTACCTTATGTATTTGTTTTGCGTAACATATATTAATTAAATCACTGCTTCTATTGTATGCATGCCTATGTCAAGCTAGATCTTCTAGATTTGTTACGTTCCGTGACTACAACCTCAGACACGGACAAGATGGATCTGTAACACATTCTCGGACCTCTGATCCACCATGGTTGTACGTCATCCGTTTTTACAAGGATTTACCGTTAAATTAACTCTCATTATTATAGCTATGTTACTCAAATCAATTCATCTTTATCAACACAAAGACCAACAAAAGCTTAGATCTTTTTTTTTTTTTACTTGTTAGTGCATAAAGCTTGACACTACAAGTTAACCTTCCATGCAAGTTTTGAAATCTCGTTCTCCACAATTTGAAGGAATCTTGGTTCGTGATGGTTCAGGCTAACCATAAATCTAAAGTGCGCATTAAAGGATATACTGAATCAAAATTTGTGACATTCCAACACTATGAATAGTACAACTCCAACACTTTATATAAGATAATGAGATATAAGTAAAGAGAGGAATATAAAGGATGAAATGAGTAATATGAGAGAAAACAAAAAAGAGAAAAATGTTACTATTAAACTATGAATAATATATATAACTCCAAATTATTAATTATTATATTGATTTTGTTAAGGGCCACAGAAGCAGGAACAGCAATGATGGCAGCACAGCCATGGCAGTAGCCCAGTGGCAGTCATCATGATGAAATTCACTCTTTCTTCTTTTCAGTATTCTCAATATTTATATACATTTCTGGTTTCCACATCGTAAATGGCATAACAGATCTGAGTTCTACCTACCGGTGGAGACTCCGAACAAGAACCTTTGTGTGTGAAAATGTACATTTTCTAAATGAATTTATTTTTCATTTTCATTACAATTGATAGTTCTGCCACAAAATGCTAAGATGTATGGCCCATTGACAGATTATTTTCTTCTAGGAAAAAGTATTGCTCACATGACATACCCTCCTCACTTGCAATGCAATAATGCATCTTTAATTTTCCCCATCTTCAGAGCATGAACTTTCATCCACATTCATTAAAAAAAATCAATAAATATTAACTTTAGAGAATTAGCTAGCATTTATATATTATAAATTAGATTTACACAGGGGATGTAAAATCTGTTATACATTATTTACGTTTAAATATTATATTTGTAGCATGGGACTAAATATTAATATATAGTCTAATAATAAATCAATAATAAATAATATGACAGGTTCATCAAACAATAAATTTTATTAAATGAATAGTTCTTATATCATCTTACACAGATATACTTTAATGATAATTCAATTTTATAAAATTAGTTTGCTAAAATAAAATTTACATTATATATATATTATAAATTAACTTTATCTCTAATCAATATTCAATAATTTGAATGGTTTTATTTAAGACACAAATTAAAATAACAATCTTGTCTCACAAAATTGTTTTTTTCAAAATTTTAATGATAATATATGAATAAAATTGTCCTTAAAATTAGAATATATATCTAAAAGAAAATTCATTCACTATTATATTAATTATTGTTGAATCGATCACCATTAATATATTCTTAATCTAATGTAAAATAGTTATCAATATAGTTATACGGTTTCACAAAATATATTGCTATATCATATTAGCGAACCACTTATTCATTTTAAAAATAAAAATTTGTGTTTTATATTTTAAAAGTACAATCACACTAGAGACAAAGAGACTCAATTTCATAGTTAAATATCTAACACTTTTAAAACACCTATAAACACACAAAAGAAGGCCACTTAATGAAAACTAAATTACTTATTAACACTGTTAACTAATATGCTATTGTTCTTGCATGAAATGTATTTTTTAATTTATTAATTTTTCATATTAAAAAAAGTACATTAAACGACTATATAATATTTTTTACTTTATATACAAATCAAATGGACCAAACTCATCGAACCAAGAATCTAAATCAAACAAAGTGGTATATTAGGTCCATATTTTAAATGGGTCGGGTCGAAGAGACTGAAGTTCAGACTTGAAACAAATTCATCCACCCATATAACCAATTACAGCTATTCATCGGCAGAAGTTAATTCAGATTAAATGCAAATAACTTTTACTCAAATCATCATTTGTAATCATTTAACTTTTTACTAACACCAAGATACATTAAATTTGCTTATTTCCCGTTCGATGTATATTACTCAAAATAGCATAAGAAAGGATTGTGTTACAGATCCAAAGTTCAAATCTTGTAACTTTTTTTTTTATTCATGCACTTCCTTTTTCTATATGTAAATTATGAATGAAAAGTAGTAAATGAGTTTATAAAGTATATAAATAAATTGGTTATGAGACGGTAGATTATGCCATGACAGGTTTTTGTGTTTTATTATTACAAATTTAAACCGTTGATTTTGTCAGCAATTTGTTGGAAATCTCACATCAATTAGAAATAAGAAAAATGGGGTGCAAATCTCACCTTACAAGTCGGTTTTGGTGGGTTGAGTTAGACTTAAAACTCACTTCTAACACAATTTAGGTTCTTTTACTATTATTTGGTTTTTGTCAAACTTAATTTATATTGAAATAATTAGTTGATTTTTAATAAAAATATAATTGTGAGGCAATATTTAAAAAAAAAAATTGATAAATAGTGCATGTGAATTGAGCGAGACATGAAGCATATGGATAATGCATGGCACATGGAGAAAGGACCTACCATTGTTGTCAATATAGGAATTAGATTGTAATTAGTTATATTTATTGTTGAATGGGGGAACAATGTATTTTTTAAAATTTTGAATTTTAAAACATGAATCATTTTATTTGAAAATTATATACAATTAAAATTAGGATAAATATTGATATTTATCTTATTATAATAAAATGTCATAAAAAATAAAAAACCAAAACATGTGTTTTCATTAATCATTTGGAGAAGACTTACAAGTGCTATTGGATTCAAGATCTTAAAAGTTGTGGTCACCTGCACATTGGTACCAAAATGTGTTTCAGTTGGAATGATTTAATTTTATGTCTTTTGTAGTTAATGATTGAAGTGGGATGAAATTAAGTTTTCGAAGGAGATAAACAATAAATATAACGCTTTTTTAATAATTTGTTTTTCTTTTGAACTTTTTAAATTATTTATTTATCTCCCACGATTCATTTTAAATAAAGAACCCTTTCTTGGATTATATATATATATATATATATATATATATATATATATATATATATATATATAATATTCAAATATCTCAAGTTTTGTGGTTTTACTCCTTTACACACTCATTTCGCTAGAGTGATAGATGGGGTATGAAATGGACGGAGTACTAAAATAAAAAGGGAATATGCATGGTGAATTAGGTGAAATTGCATCACTCATAACCTAATTAATGTTACATGTGCCTCTACATGTTAAAAAAATCAAACTACTTAGGATTCTGTCCCCCATACTTCAAAGCACCACTCATTACACTTTTCTCTTCTTCATTTTTTTTTTGAAAATTATTATAGTATTTCAAGTTTATAATTCTGCCAATTCTAATATTCAATTTTTATTTTATTTTTAATTTTTTCACTTTTATCATATTTTATCTATTTATTGAATTTCTAACAAAATGATAGTGTTCATAGAAAAAAGAAATAGTAACAGAATAACGTCATTTTATTTGTTTACACATAATTAATCACATTAATTGTTTAGCTTACACTTATTTTCGCAATTAATTTAGAAATAAATAAAGTTAATTTAATGTGATAAGGATATTCACTAACATTCTTACAGATCACGACATGTATGGTTGTGTTAAGCTTATAAAATTGGTAAAGTATATATTATTTATTTATCTTAAAATGAATATTAGTAATTTGATACCATAAAAAAAGAACCAAACAAAAAATTACTTCTGTACTCTTATAATACATGGATTATATGTCGCTGTAACATGAATATTGCATAATTAGTTAACTAACTTTACTTATTTTAATTCTTTTATTTTTTTCATTACAACTCATCTTCAAGATATTTGTGATCAGTAAATCATGATTTTAAAGATAAAGGAATAGCACGTGTTTCTCAAAATATGCAGAAGAATTAATAGATGATCGTATTTTATATTCATTAGACAAACCCAACGTAACAAGTAAAGGTTTTAGAGCAAGTCTTTCCTTTTTTTTTTCAATGGCAAAGTTCACGCAATATCACATAAATCGTATATCACATGGAACAAATGAATATTTTATAATGCTTTCTTTTATTTCAAAAAATTGTCATGCTTTTTAGCATAAGAAGTAAGTGTATTATTTAAAAAGATGAAAATAGAAAAGAAAATAAAAAGTGAGTGTCACGTGATGAACCTGGTAATTTGTCTTTGCCAACCCGCTGACAATTAGATGGTGTGAGGTAGATGCATGTATATATATATATATTTTTAAATAAAAATTTTGACTTATAATTTAAAAGAAATAAAATGGTATAAATTTAGAGAGAAAATGGGAATGAGAAAGTATGTGATGAACCCCCTTTCCAACAAGTTGTGGGTCCTAAAGAGAGAGAGGGAAGTACTGTTTGAATGTAAGGTTTGAGGTGGAAATAAATATAGTTATTTTTTATATATATATATATATATATATATATATATATATATATATTCACAAGTGATTCTTATAAGACACATTTACAATAAAAAGTAAATGAAGGTATATATATATATAACATATTTGCTTTAACCAAGTTAAATAATTTAGTCAATGAACTTAATTCCAACATTTTTGGGTGTTCCAAAACACTTATTTTATTTTTCTTTCAATCTAACATTTTTGTATTTATCTTTTTGTTTTTTTAGTAGGAGTATCTCTTTTCTCTTTAACATTCTCTTAAACTTCTTAGTCATTAATGTCATTTTGTCATTTGGATATTTTGAATCTAAATATTTATGGAATCTCATATATATTCTTGCACTTTCAAACCTTTATATAAACTTTTACTTTTTTTTTATAAAGTTTATAACATCGATTTTCTTTCTATTGTATTCCATGGATATATATATATATATATATATATATATATATATATATATATATATATATATATATATATAAAAGAAGTTAATTAAGTGTAATAAGATTGTAGTATTTCATAGTTGCACAAATATGAATCACATTTCAGACAATACCTGGACAATCTCGTACTTGTAATATTTTTTATATTCCCAAAAGCCACAATTAATAATGTATCTTACCTCCACATTTAATAATTGTATGCATTTTGAGATTTTTTTTTTAACCATGTGATACCCTTTTGTGACTATTGTGCATAGCCGATAATATAGAATTGATATACATCTTCAAAATAAATAAATAAAATATTTTTTTAGTTTTCAAAAAAATCTTTAAAAGATATTGTCTTCTTTATTTTTTGTTTTTTACATCCCAACTGACGCTTAACAAATAAGATATGTTTTTAACAAATTTAAAATTATATTATGATTTTATTTTATTTTTTACTTTATTTATAAGCTTAATGGGACAAATAATACTTGTAAACATACCCCACATGCATGACATAAAAAAAATGCCAACTACAAGACAAAGGAAACTCACATATAACCTATTATATATGTTTATCCATGCACATAATGAATTGTGAAAAACACATAATTGATTACCTTCGATGTTAGAAGAGTAGATTTAGATTAAAAAACTAGGTGAATACGACACAATCAATCATATGTCTTTGTTCTTCACACCACCACTTAACATGGGAAGACTAAATCTCTCTTACTTGTTTAATGAAAAATAAATGATAACACAAATTAATTGCCATCAAGAAAACCGGTTAACTTGGTATTTTTCATTTACTTTTGATGGTTGGAAATTACAAATCTGAAACAATTTATAAAAAAATAGAATGAAAAAACAAGAAAAAAAAAACATCTAAAAGAAAGGCTAAATTTGTCATTTGGATTATCACATGTCCATAGCGGTGAGAGATACGATGGAGTTTAGAAATATTTATTATAGAAACAAAATAAAAAAATAGAAAAAGATGCGAAAAATAGGTTTGAGAATTAAGAATGAGTAAGCAAAGTAAAATAATTTAATTGGGCCAACATTGCCAGATGAGTTGAATCAGAAAGATATTTATTATAATTATGGCGATATCTGGTGTTGTGTAAAATAATAAAATAATAATTGGAGAGATGATTGTGTGTGTTGCGTTGGAGGGTTTGGAGTGGCGCATCACCGTTGTTTCATAATTGGTGAGAGTGATCTGGCACTGGCTGGACCCCTTTTTGTCCTCACTTATCTCTCTCACACGCACCACACCGCACCAGATTCCATCCATCAATCACCACTTCACAAACTCTATCATTAGATTCACATTCACACTTTCTTAATTATTATTTATTATTATTATTATTATTATTATTATTGCAACATGCAAGAGAAGAAGCTGAAGCTGTCACTGTTACCTCTCTTCTTTTACTACCATCATCATTTCAAATATTTTGAACAAGAAATTTTCGGTTGGTCATGATTATCATAATTGTTGTTTGTTATTATAATTATTATTTTTATTACTGTTACCGAAAGAAACAGAGAGATGAAGTGATTTTCTTTATCTGTGTGTGTGCCACCCAAAGGAGTGATAGTGGCGACTGGTCAGTGAGGAAGGGCAAAGAAGAGCGATCTGAAATTTCGGATACTTTAATTGCTTCTCGCTTTCACCCAACCAACTCTCAATTATAGATACTCCGTCAACCTCAATCTCAACTAACTACCAGTACTCTCTCACACCCTTTTCTTTTCTTTTCTCTTCTCTTCTTTTCTTTTCTTCGATGGAAGCTTGCTTGATTCAATAAAGAGAGAAAGCCGTTTTTTTTTTTGCTTTTTGGTACGTGATTCTTGCTTCTTATTTAATAGGTACCTTGCACGCTGCTTCTTCCTCATCTTGCGCAAATGAAGGGTGCTGTTCTCGTCGCTATTGCCGCTTCCATCGGTAATTTTCTCCAGGGATGGGATAATGCAACCATCGCCGGTACAGTTCCCATTGATTCCTACTCCTCTTTTTGGATTTTTTTTTTCTGTGGCTTTTGATTACCACTGATTATGTTGACTTTCGATATAACTAACTTCTTGTTATGCGGAATTGAAGTGGTGAAACTTCAATCTGGATCAGAGAGCACATATCTAAAGAACTGCATCTGACCTCACTCTACAAGATTGATTGCATGCAAGTTTATATTAATCGAATCTGATATGTGATATGTTTCTGCTCTGTTTGAGCAGAATTTATCAATCAGTTTGTTCTTCTCAGTGTCTTATGTCTCTGATGAATAATTATTATTCTCGGTCAATTTTTTGAGGTTTACAGAGAGTGCCTAACAGATCACTGATTCTTGTTCTGTTGTTCTGCAGGGGCTATTGTTTATATTAAGAAAGACCTTGCGCTGCAAACAACTATGGAGGGGCTTGTGGTGGCCATGTCCCTGATTGGGGCGACGGTAATCACCACTTGCTCCGGTCCTGTATCGGATTGGCTTGGTCGGCGACCTATGCTGATAATCTCATCTGTGCTGTATTTCTTGGGTGGTTTGGTGATGCTTTGGTCCCCAAATGTGTATGTGTTGTGCTTAGCGAGGTTACTTGATGGATTTGGGATTGGCCTTGCTGTGACTCTTGTTCCGGTCTATATATCTGAAACGGCACCCTCTGAAATAAGGGGATCTTTGAATACGCTCCCTCAGTTCAGTGGTTCTGGAGGCATGTTTTTGTCGTACTGTATGGTCTTCGGCATGTCATTGACTCCCTCGCCTAGCTGGAGGCTCATGCTTGGGGTTCTGTCCATTCCTTCGCTCCTCTATTTTGCACTGACAATTTTTTTCTTGCCTGAGTCTCCTCGGTGGCTGGTCAGCAAAGGAAGGATGCTGGAGGCCAAAAAGGTGCTCCAAAGATTGCGCGGAAGGGAGGACGTGTCAGGTAATGGGATTATTTTTCAAAGCATTCTTCTCGATTTTTTGTGCTGTCTATATGCTTCATGTACTGTGGGAATCCTGTTTGGTAATTTCAGGTAAATGCTAAATTCTTACACGAAATCACTGGTTACGATTTATCGCAACCTTAATCTGTTGTAATGTCATGATCAAGGTTTTCAAATAACGGTCTACAATCACAATTTTGCCGCCATATTAAGTATTTGGACTCCGTTTGAACCCAATTGTGGCCACCTTTCTTTTTAATTTTCTACAATTGAAAAAAAAAAAATTGCAACTGTACCTGCAACTCAAAACCTTTGACATTTTTTATTAAACTACACTGCAATACCATCTTCAGATTTACGGGGGTACTTAACTAATTGCTGCATAGTTGCATATCTCCTTCCTGTCATCCTCCTTTTATAAACTGCATCTTATCTCGTATGTGTACAGGACTCAAAATGATACTGTACACATGGACCATCAATGTAAAATACTAGGTTGCACATGATCTTCATTTTGAACTTTTCATTGCATGGATTAGTTTGCGATTCTCAACCTGTATTGAAATTTATCAATGCAATGATGAATCAATTTATGAATTTATAATTCACGCAGGCGAGATGGCATTGCTGGTTGAAGGTCTCGGGATTGGGGGTGATACATCTATAGAAGAGTACATAATTGGCCCTGCTGAAGAGTTGGCCGATGGTCGGGAACAAGGAACAGATAAAGATAAAATTCGATTATATGGATCTCAAGCGGGTCTGTCTTGGTTAGCAAAACCTGTCACTGGACAGAGTTCTATTGGCCTTGCATCACGCCATGGAAGCATCATCAACCAAAGCATGCCCCTCATGGATCCTATGGTGACACTGTTCGGTAGCATTCATGAGAAGCTCCCTGAGGCGGGAACTGGAAGCATGCGAAGCACTTTGTTTCCACATTTTGGAAGCATGTTCAGCACTGCTGAGCCGCATGTTAAACATGAACAGTGGGATGAAGAGAGCTTACAAAGGGAAGGAGAGGACTACATGTCAGATGCAGGTGGTGGGGACTCTGACGATAATTTGCAAAGTCCTTTAATCTCACGTCAAACAACAAGCCTTGAAAAAGACATGCCTCCTCCTCCCTCCCATGGCAGTATCCTGAGCAGCATGAGGCGTCACAGCAGTCTTATGCAAGGATCATCTGAGCAAGTTGGTAGTACAGGCATCGGTGGTGGCTGGCAACTGGCATGGAAATGGACTGAAAAAGGTGAGGAGGGAAAAAAGCAAGGAGAGTTTAAAAGGATTTATTTACATGAGGAGGGAGTTTCTGCATCTCGTCGTGGATCCGTTGTTTCAATTCCTGGGGAAGGTGAATTTGTCCAGGCTGCTGCCTTGGTTAGCCAACCTGCTCTTTACTCCAAGGAGCTTATCGATGGACATCCAGTTGGTCCTGCAATGGTTCATCCATCTGAGACTGCTTCAAAGGGGCCAAGTTGGAAAGCTCTTCTTGAACCTGGGGTTAAGCATGCATTGATTGTTGGAGTTGGAATACAAATACTTCAGCAGGTAATGTGTGGTTACTATTCATTATTCTCTTCTCCACCTGCCTTGCTTATTATAATGATAAAAGGGTGGTATTTAGTAATTTTTCCTATTCGTAATCTCCATGCTCGTTTAAACTTCCGTTGCTTTCCTTCCTTCTTTTTATTTATTTTTTTATTTTGGCGAGGGGGTCAGGTAGGTAAATTTGGGGAGCCCAAGTCCAAAACCTTACACAAGCCTTCTGCTTTGAAGACTGCTTACGTCGTTATCTAGTGTCTATTGTTGTAGACCTTAAATGTTATGTTACTGATCTTGTAGTACTGTTTGTCATTCCCTAGTAAGTCACAAAGAACATTTGAAATGAGGTTTGATAATGGTGTTCATATTAAAAAGTTCAGATGTAGTTAAGTATTAACTGAAATCATGAGATTAGCCAGACTGGAGTATGACTGAGTGAGAATTCTTTGCTTTTTTCTTCAAGTATTCAAAGCTACCCGAGCGTGTATAACCTCCTTGTCATTCCTTGCTGAATTTGTACTTTATCCAGTTTACTGCATCAATTTATTGGTTTATGTCCTGTTATCAACGGCTGACTCCTAATTCTTCATGTTCTGCAGTTTTCAGGGATAAACGGGGTTCTATATTACACACCTCAAATCCTCGAAGAGGCTGGTGTTGAAGTTCTTCTATCAGATGTAGGCATTGGCTCAGAGTCTGCATCATTTCTTATCAGTGCTTTCACAACCTTCTTGATGCTTCCTTGTATAGGCTTAGCCATGAAGCTCATGGATGTTTCCGGCAGAAGGTACGCTTTCTGTTTTTTTCCGGGTCTATAGTTTTCCCTATGTATTCGATGACTCTTCATGACTCTTCTTTTTGCATGCATTTTGTAAGGTGATTACCAGTACTGAACTAGATAACTAGATTTATTCCTCATTAATTTAATGACGTCTATCTGGTCGATGGAGAACAAAAAATAGAGTTTGTGTCGATCTCCTAGAGGCGCGTAGATCCTAGTGACTTTCATTGTACAACACAAGTTAAAGCATAGTTGCCAAGGAAAATTGACTCCTGTAGAATTTAGTGTGTTGCCGACTATGTAACTAACTTTCTGGAGCTCTAGAAATTTAACCTTAACAATTGTTTCACTCGATAACTTGAAAGATTAGTCAAGAAGTAAGACCACTAGTAGATTCCAGACAGGTTTATTCTAAAGGTTACTTGAAAACGATTTGCAGAAGTTTGTAACCTTCTTCAAAACAAAACATATTTTAGTATTTTCTTAAGTTCATCTTGATTTGTTCCGTGGCTTGCAGGCAATTGCTACTTACTACAATTCCCGTGCTGATTGTGTCACTGATTATTTTGGTGATTGGAAGCGTAGTAAATTTTGGCAATGTGGCCCATGCGGCAATCTCAACTATATGCGTTGTGGTTTATTTCTGCTGCTTTGTGATGGGTTACGGACCGATTCCAAACATTCTTTGCTCAGAGATTTTCCCCACTAGAGTGCGTGGCCTCTGCATTGCTATATGTTCTCTAGTGTTCTGGATTGGAGACATCATTATCACATACTCGCTGCCTGTGATGCTCAGCTCCATAGGACTTGCTGGTGTCTTCGCCATTTATGCCGTTGTTTGTTTCATCTCCTGGATATTTGTGTTTTTGAAGGTTCCAGAAACAAAGGGCATGCCCCTTGAAGTCATCTCTGAATTCTTTTCTGTTGGTGCAAGGCAAGCTGCTACGGCCAAGAATGAGTAGCACCACCACCCATTATATACACTGTATAACTTTAGTTGCTCAAACCCTCCCTATCTCGTCTTTATAGATTTTGCTTCCCATGACTATATTTGGAGGAGGAGGATATATGTTCCAAGCATATCATATGGATGTGTATTATTCTTTCATAAATATAAAATTTTTGCATTTTAGAATTATCCACATTAGACCATCAATGAATTCAACAATTATCGTTGGCCAAGTCACCAAAATCCGTTAATACTCCAACTTTTACTCATCACTGTGGTAAGGATATTTTCTGTGGGGGCCTTCGATATTAATGCGCATTCTTGTCCCGGTGGCCACTCAAGACTGCCCAATTACATTTATTGCATATTTACTTCTTTATACTTCTTCAACTTTAGAGGGGACAACGATTTTGGTCATTTCTAGCTCTTTCGAGAAAAGTTGTGTTCACCCAATCTCTATTTAAAATTGTATAAGAGAAACAAACACTCTTCGTTGTCATGAAGAAAAGAGAGCGAAGGATCGTGAAGAAAGACAATAAGAATACAAATATATATTGAGTTTAAAAAACTACTTATAAATAATGTCTACGACGAATTCTAATTGGCTGAAATTGTACAATTTTTTTAGACAACATAAAAAGTAAGATGCATTGTATTTTTCACAATAATTTTCATTGAAACGTGTAACAATGTTTTCTCGTATGACTTCTAAACACATTCATATTATCTCTGGTAAAAGTTTTTTTAAATCGGAATATTTAAAATACTAGTTAACAATTTTTTTAAAAAAATATACATAATAGTTTCTTCTTAGAAAACTGATTTTCCAACAAATCCTGTTCGCTGTTTCCACTTATGCAGATCGGTTGTGGACAAAAGAGCAAGTGCTGCAACGCAACTTTATTTCCACTTGTACTAATTTATCAGATCTTCCCAACCTTTTGGAAATTCTGATGCTCAATTTAATAATATTCTTATTGTTACCGACTTCAACAGTGCGGACTTTTGGAAAGGAGGTCAGTTATGTGGCTACTACGAACTTTAAGGCTATTATTGAATGATGAAATACAACGAAATAAATTATACAAATTTCATTATTTAAACTCTTTAAAATACGATGGAAGGTAATGGAAACATGTAACTGCATCTAGGAACTACTATCACTGTAATTTGTATTTACAATAGCAAATTCTATAAATGTCAGTTTGGGGGCATGAATTTACAAATGTAAATTAGAACTATATTTAAATTTGAACTGTAAACAGAATAAAAAGGAACAACGATAATGATGATAATAACCCGTGAAGACAATAATAATGTTCGCAGTAACCTGTGGGAATTATTAATAGAATATTGCAACCGTGCATCTTAAGAGTGAAATTAAGACTTGCATTGCAATTAAAAATAAGGAAAGTTGGTCTCAGTTATGCTATAATTACATGGAATTGTACATCGAAATCATATCTCAACTAAACAATAATTCAAAAATCAACTTAAGAATCACAACATACATTTCCACTTACTTTTTAAGTACCAGTGAAATTATATATATATATATATACACACACACACGCACAGCGAGATATTTGATCGAAATGTTTTGGATATTCCGATGTTAATATCCACAAGACATAAATTTGTTGAAAATTACAAATTACAAATTTGTAGTAAAGCTAACAAAGTTAAGCTGACATTAATTAGGTATCTGGGCTTCAACGTACAATGAACAAACAGTTTTCGTTCTTCGTCGTCTTCCTGGCTAATTTGTTAGTCATTTATGAGGTTGCAGAACCGGAAATTCTAAACAGTTCTTAAGTAAAACCACATAGCATTACGAATAAATTAGGAAATGTAAAATTCCCCACCAAAAAAACAAAACATGTTCGGTGACAATATGCAGCAACAAAATTATATTTTTATACTTTAAAATAAGCAAATGCAGCAACCAAATTATATTTTTATACTCCAAATAAGCTAATGCAGCAACCAAATTATATTTACAGTCCTCATCTATACAATTAGACAGCTCTAAAGACTCCAAAACGAATAGTACAAAAAATTTGGGTAAATTCAAATCCATAAATTTAGTGCTATCGGAGATCTATAGCCCGCCTCATAGCACTTTTAAGTTGGATCAACATGGGTAAAAGTTGTGTGCAAAGAACCTAAAGAGTTGGATCTTCGGATGATGTACTTTCAAAGTGATTTAGGTCACTGTCTATATTAGGTGAGTCAGGATCACTCACTTGATTGTCTACAGAGCTCTTCTGTGCTTGATCATTTAATCTGGTGTGGGAGTTGAACGGTCTTTCAATTTCTTTAGCATTGATAGGATCTATCACTAGTTTATTGATTTTCTGCTCCTGTAGCATAAATAATACAAAAGGATTCAGTGGTGCACCAAATCATGCAGAAACACTTTAGCGATGTTTGCATGCGTGTGTTATTGTTTAGCATTGGTAGGACCACTCGCCTGATTGTTTACAGTGCTCTTCTCTGCTTGTTCATTTAATCTGGCGTGGGAGTTGAATGGCCTCTCAAATTCTTTAGCATTGATAGGATCTATCGCTAGTTTATTGAGTTTCTGGTCCTGTAGCATAAATAATACAAAGGGTTTCAGTGGTGCCGCAAATTAGGTAAAAGCACTTCAGCAATATATCTCCGTGTGTAGTGAGAGAATTACTTTTATAAGAGAATTAGTGAGCAGATTTTGACTATATAAATGGTCAAAATTAAAAGCTACTTAAAAAAGTCACACGTAGTGTGGTGTCCATACATGCCAATTTCTGATATCAAGGATTTGAGTCAGCCAAAATACCAAGAATTAAAATATTAACTTGTTATGGGATAGAAACAAAGCCTGGTTTGACCATTTGCAGCACATGAAGAAAAACTATTCTTGAACCCAAATGTCATTCCAATATGCTCCCTCCAATCTTTAATATAAGAAAAAAATGACGTCTTAGAATGTTTATCTGAAATATAAACAAACTCAACAAATGTATCTTATTTAATGAGACTATCTCCAAAATGCTCTTCATTTAATTGGAGTTTTACTTCGAATAACTCTCTTTTATTCTTGCAATCAAGTTTTAAGAAAGAGTAGTTTAAGAAAAATGTTTTTTTTTTAAATGAAAATAGTAAACTAAATGCTACTAACTTTCTTAATGATGGTGAATTTGTTTTCTACTCAAATTCAAGACTGGAGGGTGGAACTAAATATAACAAGATCAGAGAGTATCATTTTTGTTTAATTTTATATTGGATTCTGCTATAGTAATAAAAGAATGGAGAATGGTTGAATCACAGAATGATTTCCAAAGTACTATCTTGGTGAATATCAGCCAGAATGCCAAAGTTAAAGACCGTCTACTCCTCATGCTTAGGAATTAGGACAAAGTGGTGATAGCATTTACAAAAAGAAATTCTAAAACTATATAAAAAACATGGAGCTATTGAATTTACTTGTAACTAGAGCTTACATTCTGTAGGGCTTCGAGCTTTTTCTGCAGGGCTTCATGTTCGGCTTGAATCCGGAAAGGAACTCCGTGCTTTTGATACACATTGTTCTGTGCCAAGTCTTCATCCAGATCAGTAGCAGTGGTAGCAAAAGGATGATTAGCCGGAATCCACCGGACAGTATCAGGATCAACATCCGGAGGCACAGAGTCCCCTTCTCTAAGGAAAATGGTGGGTCGCTTCCACTGATAGGCACGCGACCTCCTCCTCTGGTGAGTGGCCTGCTGCTCTTCGGTAAGTGTAACAGGGGCTAAGCGATAAACCTTACCACACATCTCAACCGTTGAGTTGCTTTTGCCAACCTTGACAAAAGGATTATTGAACGGGTCTTCGTACTTGAGAGGCCTTGATCTGAAAACATGCATACAACAACGCAGATAGACAAGATGGGGGTTTCATCATTTTTACTTGTTAGGCAGGAAAGTGGAAACTCGATCTCACTAGGCAATTCTTATCAAGTAGTATTATTGTCAAAACTGAATGAAAGAATATGCAAATGAAGAATACATTCTTTATTTCCTCCTTGATCAATCTTTACAGAGGATGTTGTTATATAGACAGCATTGCTCTTAAAGATTATTATACGTGGGTATCTATGTTAATTATGGTTTGCCACTAATTTTATGAGCATATTAGATAGATAAATACATAATATGAATGAGTGAAAGCAAAAAATAGTAACAATCAGTGGGTATGGATAAAAATCATACATGCCTCTTCTATCAGATTTCAGTTGTCCACGTCTCACAAGATCAGCCACGGAACCTGGACGCTCCTTTTTTCTGGACACGACCCTAAATACTCCAACCAAAACCACGAGCGCAACACATACCCAGATCGGAAAATTGCTTCCACCGCTTCGATTCAGCTACAAATAACAACAATTGTAATAATAAGAAAAAGAAACGGTAAATGAAGAATGAGTGTGAAATTAAAAGGGTGGCACACCAGGAAGGAGGGGATGGTGACGGAATTAACGAGTTGATGGTAAAATTTGGAAATGGAATTGATGGAGTCGTGTTTGAGTTGTTGGGTGCGAGAGCGCCATTTGGAGATCCCGTTTCTGATAACAATGCGATTTCTAGTAGTGATGATACTGCCATTGCTAGTGCTACTGATGAAGGAACAAGGCTGCAAATTTTATTTTTTTGTTGAAAAGTTTGATCGTTAATGAGCATTGTGAGAAACAATGTAGTGTTTGTGGAAGAGAGGAATTGAGAACTTACGCGAAGAGAAAGCGAGCGAAATTGCAGTGTCCAAACAGAGGCCATGCGAAGTTGTGTTGGTGGCAACTCAATTGCAGCTTTCAATTTCCATTCCCTTTCTCTATCTTCTCCTCCGATCTTCGATGTTAGGGTTACAGAAATTTTCAAAGATAAAATAGTAAGAAAAATATAAATAATAATAATAATATAAGAATCAAAATCAAAATAAACCTTCCTCCGAAAACATATCAGAAGTTCGCGGTTCGATTCAGGGTCCGGTTTAGTAATAATAAATAATAATAATTAATTAATTAATTAAGTTTTAAAAATCTTATAGATTTAAATATTTTTAATTAACTTACAAAACAAAGTTAATCCATTACATTTTTCGTATGGTTATAAAAAAAAAAAACTACTACTACCAATTTAACTAATTATTGACAAAAATAATCAATTAACAATTGAATTGATTATTCGTAATTGTAATCAATCAATAGTGCATAACATCTTGAGTCACTAAATAGTTAATTATCTATAAAATATAACCGATGGTTCGTTTAGGATAACTCATATATATATGAGAGATTATGTATGTGTCACTAAATACTCTTTTAGATCAAATAATCTATTACAATAACAAGTAATAATTAATTATATAAGAATTATAACCTTTGTTTAGTCTTCAATATCATTGATTATTGAATGTATTGTTTTATTAGAACTACAATAACAAACAATATTCAACTCATATTTATAATTATCAAACTCTTTGAATTTAAATTGAGTCTCACATAATATATCTTATATTTATTATTTTAAATTATATAATTTTGAATTAACACTAATCATTGATCTATCATTTCATTTATTAATGATACATTAACTATAAGAAAATTTGTAATTTTCTGGAAACAAAAATTGCATGTTTTTTGGTTAAGTATGGACTGAGGTAATGACCACATAAGATTTTATGGTATTGTGCTCTTATTTGTAGGTTTCTATTCGTTAAAAGACTTTTTATTTTTCCTATTACATGATTTTCAACCTTTCTTTTTTGCTTTCAAATTATTAGCGTAATCCCTAAGATCATTTGATGTGATACTTAAACTTGAATATTTTGTTGTCTAATGGAGTAGTATTTAACAACTTTGTTTGGAGTGAAAAATATAGTATATGCCAAAAAATATACTACATGGCAGCTAAAAATGGAGATGAATATTTTGATTAAAATAATAATAGTGAGTATAATATATAGTATATAATAAAATAAAAAGTAAGGAAATGTATGGTTATGAATAAAGGAAATAGAAGATGATGTTTTGTTAGGTAGTGAGGGAAAAGAGGGTGGCGATGGAATAACTTTTAAGAAAAGTGAAGCAATTATTTAATGATGCATTCAGTCTTTACAAACTCTCTTTTTTGTCCTAATTCCCCAATTATTGATTCCAACTTGGATATCAACTTCTCATTACCCTAATTGCTTTATAATACTAATCTCATAACTTATAATTATTCTCTATTTTTGTAGTGCCTCAACATTTGTGACAACATTTTCCATGCATCAAATTTCAAATCATTCTCTTCAAACACACTTCTACTAAATGTATACAATTGTTTATCTTCATCCTTAATTTTCTAAAAGCTCAAATTTTTGTTACTACCAAATTTATTTAGATAATGATATTTTGACTGTTTTTTTTTTACCAATTTTTAACTTATTACTTCAATCACATTTTAATCATTTATTTTGAGTTATTTTTATTTTTATTAATAGTATGATGTGATGATCTAATAGTGATTGAAATGATAGGTTAAAAGTGGATAAAAAATTGAATCAAAATATCATTATCCATTTATTTTATCGTTTGTATATACTGCTATTATCAATATTCTTTTTACTTTTTTTAAATTTATTATTATTATACTTAATTTTATTATAACCTTATAAATCCCAATTTCTATACCATAAATACCATTCATAGTATAATGATTACACGCATTAGAATGGATTAGCCGCAAAATGAAATTTAACTATGAATCTAAATTTTATTTTATTTTGGATATTTATATGAAAAAATTTAACACTTTATATAAGTAGAAAGTAATATTAAATCTCTTATATGTTATAATCTACACATTATGTAAAATGACAGTAGTATCGTTTTATAACTTGTTGTTTTGGTAACATGTGACATGATTAGATTTAAGCTATTTAATTTAAATCAAACATTGTATGAAAGAAGGATTTATCATAACTATTATGTTATCGATCCCAAAATGAGTTGCATTAAGGTGAAGTTTGAAAAGAAAAGAAAAGTGTTAAATTTGACATGTGATGACCGGGCTAACATAAATCGTGCACAAACTATTTCACACATTGATTTGGCTGTTATAACTATTTTAAAAACACTCAAGAAATTTGGTGGTCGAATTTCAATGCCACAAAAAAAAAAAAAAAAAAGTCAACGAAAAAGTGTGTCGGTTTGGTAGGCTAAGGTAGCACTAAAAGATGGCACTCAAGAATTTTGTTGCATGGAATTGACTTCGTGGCCTTTCATTTTACCAGAGAGATCTTTTGATTGCAATCAGAAAATTGTGACCTTTGGTTGTGGAAATGTGGAAGTGTGGTGAGTGCAAAAGCACCACCACAATCTCCATAAATATAAAATAACACAAACACAAACACATTTATAGAATTCTTTGTCTATAACAGAATAGTTATTATAATAAATTATTGTCGTTAACTATATGATAATACTGTATCAAACTTTATAAAATCATTGTAAAGTGATTGATAAATAAATTATATTTATATAAAGAATTGATTATGTGAATATCTTATATTATCTTGCATGTCATTTATGAAATTTCAAACATTTATGTTTTTTTAAATTTGTCAAAGAAAAAAAAAATTAACTGTTGTTTAGAATGAAAGACAGTTCTAAGTATTATATGGTTGTATACTTTTGAGAGATGTTGAAGAATGGACTAAATAGCCACTAACACTGTGAGTGTATTTCATATGATCAACAGCACTATATCTTTTCCACAACAATGGACTTTTTCAAATGATAAAAAGTATAGTAATTGTATGTCAAATTGTGTAAGAAATTACGATTTTTTATTTCATATTTTACACATGCTTCTTAAGTTCTCTGAATGGGTTAATTTTGCTTACTTTATATTTTAAAAGAAAGTTAGATATGGGAGTATTTAGGGCAATGTACAATGCATACAGTCTAAGTGAATAAAATTCAAAAAAATTTATTAGAAATAAAAACTTGGGATCATTGGTGGGCCCAATAAAAACTTGAATAGTTTTGGTCCAAAGTGTACTTGCATCTTTATTATTTATTGAATTAAATGATGTATAAGATTATTTAATGCAACCCACAAAAGGAAGATTATTCGGATACCTATGGTGTGTGATTTCAAATGAGACATTCATTGATCTTAGGTCCTCTGTGGCCACGAATCCTCAGAATTGAATTAATACCACATATCATATTATTTTATAGACTTTATTAATTAATTGCCAATAGAATTTAACATTATATTACCGTCAGACTTTCACTAATATTACATCATATTCCAATATTTAATGGTAAAAGAAAATAATGATAACTTAATAAATTTTATATAAAATTTGCAGTAATTAAATCACCCTGTACTGGTAGAATAACTATTGTGAGTAAAATTATATTATATATAGTGTAGTGAAGATAAACCCAACCAATACATTTTATTTGATGGGTTTATAGTACAATAATTGAAAAAAAAAATTGTGAATAATATGAGTTTTCAGATAATTTGTAATTAATTAATAGCATAATGGTATATATAGTTATGTGTTGAAATGAAAGCATTGGTATGAAAGTGGGTTGGGTGTGAAAAGCAGGGAAAATGCTGAAACTTGTATGGTCAAAGTAAGAGTCATGGTTTGAGGAAGTTGTTTATATAATAATAAAAGAAAAAAGAAAATGAAAAATAAGAATGGAGTGAGGGCATTATTAAACTTTAGTGCTTTATGCTCCACTTTCCTTTCTTTCCTTTCCACTAATTCACACACATTTCAGCGGAAGAATCTCAGATACTTCGCTTCTTCCAATTTCATTTCTTTTCTCATCCCACCCAACCCTAATTTCAGGTCAATAATTAAACACGTCAAAACCAATTTCTCAAAACTAATAAAGAAAAATTATCAACATCTCTATACTTTAAAATTTTCTTGCGTACTAGATTAACATAATTTAGTATATAGCAATGTAGCAAGAGAAAATACCTTTGAAACAACTCATTTTCCTATTTCAATATTTTTGAAATATTTATCATTATTCTTGTACTTGAGGCTAAGAGTAACAATTTATTTATTATAAATTTTAGGTATTTGAAACAAATATTTATTCTACATAATGCAAAGTAATATTTATATACACACATTATGAATATTTTTCTTTTCTCTCTTTTAAATGAGTATTTTGTTTACGCCTGATAAAAATAAACATCTTTCACAATCATTTCAAATTATCTTTGTGCAAATAATTGATTTTTTAAATGAAGATAAATTTTCAATCTACAATATTTATTTTATATTTCGTAGAATTTCGTTTGTTTTCTTATAAAAGATAGTGTTTATAATTAAAAAGCTTAATATTACAATTTAAAATGATTTAAGATAAAAAAATACCACGCTAGTTCAGGTATAAAAAGAATTGAACACAATCCCAGAGGTGTAGTTGAAAAGATAAATTGCGTCAGGGAGGAATTGACGCCAGCTGGAACCACTTTTCTCTACATTTTGTTGGAGAAAAATGAGGCATGGAAGGTGGCATAACATGTAGGTGGTACGATTAGCGAACGAAGTTCGATCAAACCAGAGAAAAATTAAAAGATGAAAATGAAAAAAGAAAGAAAAAAGTTGAAAACGTAAGAAGAACGGAGTAGGAATCAGATTCAACTAAACTGATGCAGGTTGCAGGGAATAAGATATCACACCATTGCCCTGAGAGCGCACAAATGCAATAATACAACTGATAATTACAGCACTAACCATATCAATCTGACACTAATTAACTAATTCCTAACTGACACTAAACTACACACGAACTACACACGAGGAGCTAGTAGTTCATATTATACATTATACATACTATATAGACAATATATTATATATATGTATTTTAAAAGAAAAGGATTCATGAATTTAGAGTTAATAGTATTAACCTAAGGCAAGAACCTATTGCCGTTATCCTCCCTCACCTTGAATCTGGCCTCGGATTCCGACTGCGGCGGGGGCGCGGAGCTGGAGCTCGACGGGGCCGGGATCCCGCCGCACTTGTCGCACCGAGAAACCACCAGAATCTGACGGCACGACGGACACGAGGAGTGCGATCTGAGCCAGGCGTCGATGCAGCTAACATGGAATCCATGTCCGCACTGAGGCAGCACTCGGATTTCGTCTCCGGCTGCGAACTCCGAGAGGCAGATCGCGCAATCGGCGAATTTAACGGCGGATTCGGCAGTGGCGGTGAGCTTGGGGAGGGAGCGGAGGACCTTCTTCTTGACGCCTTTGTTGGCGGCAGCGGGAGGAGGCTGGGGAGTGGGAGCAGAGGAGAAGCGGAGGCGGCGGAGACAGCCGCAGCGCGCGACGGCGACGAGACCGAGGACGCAGATGAGTGCGCAGAGGAGGGCGGCGAGGATGACGACGAAGTCGGAGTCGACCACGGCGGAGTCGTTGGACGAGTCGCGCTCGCCTAAATATCTGAAGGGACGAGTCATGTGTTCGGAGAGAAATGCAAAGAGTGTGTTTCAAGTTTTGGGTTTCTTTGGTTGGACTTACACTATAAGTAACTACTTCTGCTCTATACCCCTCTTCGTCTTCGTATTTATAACAATATTCGCTTCCAACTATTTTTATTCATGCTACTCACTCCTATTATTTTACTTAACCAAATTAATTCAAACATTCACACGTATTTTATTTATCAAGACCAAAATCAATCATTACATTCATCATCTTTTATAAATTCTTGAGTGGACAGTCAAAAGTTTTTCATGCAATATGTAATCTTACTTTAGTTCTTATAAGACATTTTTTTTATTTGATATCTCTTAAGTACTGTAATAAATAAATTAAGAATAAATTATATAACCATAATATAACATAATTTTACATTATTATATAATTATAGTTGTATAATCATAAAAATAATGTTACACCCCCTCCTTTCCAATTCTTTAACAACAATCTCACAGCAAAAATGCATAAATGACTGACTTTAAGGCGCAATCATCTTAGGTCATCAGGAAATCACTATTGGATAATATAATTTAGCAATTTGTCAAAAAAGTTATTAAAAAAAAATAAAGAAGCAAAATTAATCATTACAAGATAAATCTACTTTACAATTCAACCTTTACAGATTAGAAGTATATAAATTAATCTTAAAGAAAGAGTCTTCATTTATTTCCTATGACTTTTTTCCCTACAAGTCTCTATCAATATATAGATTTTCTTCTTTAGCGCTTTATTAATACAGGCGAATTCATCCAATTCCAGATGATGACATCTTACAGACGCAGTGAAGAATTTTATCTCGACACAAATTGTAAAATCAATATTAAATAATATGCGAACTTCATTTTCAACAAATCACTTTAGTTCCTGCAAAGCAATTCGCATGACTAAACATAAATTTATGCATGGTCCCTTTTATAAGGCAGGCTTAAGGTTAGGGTGAGAAACAGAACACGTCTACCAAAAATGACAAGCAGAACATGAATACAGAAAAAAGCTCTCTGCACTTCTCATAAGTCATATCTCACAAGTCATATCTCACGTTCCATCTACCTTTGTAATCGGCATTTATTGTCCAATTGTTCTCTCTAATCTGCAGGTAAGGAACCTGAAAACAAGAGTTTTAACCTAAATGTCATTAAGAAAAAACATCAGGAATACACAATGGGGGAATAATACACAAAAAAACTACATCATATCTTCGACAAAATGACACCAACGACAATTTCGCGGATTATGCTAACTTCCTAATTCCAGAAAACCATTTGGTTGCTACCAGATGAAATATAACAACCGACTATAGTAATTTTACTATTTTTGTACCCTAAGTAAATTACTCAAGAGTTAAATAGAGGCTATGTATTCAGTTAACATACTCTTGACACAATTCAATCGGTGTAAAAAACAAAACTATTTATCCCTAAAACACATGCATCCATTACTCTCAATATTTTATCCTGTTACATATAAATTGTACGTGACTTCGACTTTAACAAACTTGTTAGCTTTCGGTAAACATTCTTAAACACTAACTAACAGACAACTGCAGTCACATTTGATACCGAGGCTTAAATCATGGTTACTTACAAAACAACTGACTAACAGAACAAATTCTAATAAAATGATTCTTCCATGGGTTCAGTACAAAGCTTTGTGCGCTTGTAAGTACAGAGATAAAGGCAAAAGGAATAATCGTAAATGAATGATAGTTCTAACAAACTAGTGCTAATTCAATGCAGTGAAAATATTCTAGACATGGTTTTAAAACCTTGCAGGTAATTAGTTTTACTAAAGACAGTTCAATCTAGTTCCAACTCATAATCAAGAAACCCAAATCCAACAATAAGTGCCCAGATATTAGTGGTGGCAGAAAAGGGATTATTTCTCTTTCTCTAGCTGCTGAAGGGAAAATGGTAAATGAATTCATTGGACTCACAAAATAAATTCCCCGAATACAGAAAACATAATCAATTTAGGAGCCACTACATCACACAACTACCCAAGGCTCCAACAACCACGTAAGTCACTGATGAGAAAACACGAACTCAAAATCATAGTCAACATAGATAGATGTCTGCATTGCTGCAGATACCACAAGACAATATTCCCATTTTATTTTGGTTTTCTTTCTCCATATTTTCAATCCTTAATGTGATATCTCATGCCATCCACACAAACACTAATTTCAGTCCCAAAGAAGACGACAAAACCTCCACCACAATATAAAACCCTGCTATCACCAAAGCATTATTTGACACCACCAAATTAGGGGAAGGAAGAGAGGTTGTAATTGAGAGAGAACAACACAAACCTTTTCAAAATATTCGCATCCAATCTTAAGTCTAATATCTTGATCTTGCTTGAAATTGAAGAGGTTCAACAAAACCTCCGCCGCTATTCTGGACTTTCCCTGCAAAAAAAGAAAAAAAGAGGATTCAGCAATTGAAGAAAAAACGAAATGCGCAATTTAACAAACATTATTGTACCTCTTTGAACTTATTGTCCATGTCATGTGCTCCCTTGATTTTAATATTGAGAACACTCGGTACCTCTTTGAACTCCCTCTCAACCTCAGATGCGCCCTTGACTTTAAAATTGAGAACGCCGACAGTGTAAGTCTTCTTTGCATTGACAGTGTAGCGCAATTTTTCACGCTTATCGTATCGCAATCCGAAACCAAGAGTAGACGATAACTAATCGAATTGAGTGAAAGAGAACATTAATAGATAATGGGAGATAGGTTTTAAATTAGGATAGAAAAAAAGAAGAAGAAGATAGATTTACATTTGGATTGAAATATCTTATAAAAGCACCGGAAGATGATGGTTGTCCAAATTTGGTGTCAAGTTCTCCGTGCACCTGAGGGAAGGAGAAGTATAAGATTGGAGACGATGAAGAAAATGTAAATGTTTGATGAGTGATATGAATTACCTGGAGGTAGGTGTTGGGAAAGATTGCGAGTTTTTCTTTGGCATGGATTCTGAGAGCTTTGGAATCTTCTCCATATCGCAAAGAGGTCTCCATCTTTTTTCGGATAAAACTCCGTGGTAACTCTAACTTCAGTAATTAGATACAACACAAACACAACCCTAGTATTCTCTTTTTTTTTTTCCTCCCTTTTCTTCTTCATGGGCCTATGCTACATAAGCCCAACAATTACTGCTTTTTCTTTTGTTGTGCATTGTGGAAAATCAAACTCAACGCATTATTATTCATCAACGTCACATTTTATTGCATAAGGTACACCAATTTACTTTCCTTTTTATTCTAATCAAGAAAAAAATAGTTTCTAATCATTAAATTCATTACCAGTCAATAAAAAAGATAAATACATTAACATTTAAGACGAACAGAAAAAAAAAATCACTTCAAATTATAATTAAAGAATTACGCGATTTTACTTTTTTTTATTGTAATCAAGAAAAAAAAGTTGTTTCTAAAATTTATTAGTGAATAGAAACTTTTTTTAAAAGAAGAGCTATCATTTGCTATTATTTAATCAACACCTCTTTGAGGTTTTCTTTTCTTGAAAACAACAACTCCAATTTTAACCATTTGTTTCACGACTGTTGCTCGGGTGGAAAAAGTCGATAGGCCTTCCACAGTAAAACGATGGCTTCGTGACCACTGGATATTTTTCTTTTCTTTCTTTTTTGTTTATTTAACTCTTTCTTCCCTTTTACGTGTGTCTAGGAGTATTAAAAGATGACCAACACTGCTTATTCGGAGATGGTTTCGCATTTCATATTTAAAAAAGACTTTTACTTTTCAAAATCCAATTCAAAGTCCCATGAACACGATTTTAATAATGAATGAAATCGTGTAACTGAGAACTTAGCATATGACTCCTAATAAATTTAAATTTAAAACCTGTCCATTCTCGTAATTTTTACTTAAAATTCACCAGGAGTGTAAAAATAATCTCATTTAGAAGTGTATGTAATCCATGTTTTCCCTTAGGTATAGATAAATACGGATATAAAATTAGCGATAATTAAGATCGAGATCCATAGTCAATCATATATACGCTAACTGTTCCATAAATTACTGGTAGACGATAGTCTGCAAAAAAAATTCCGAACCACAGAAGTATCACTAATCTCTTTGCAATTATCAAACCGCAACAAAATTCTGACCTAAAATAAAGTAAAACAAGGTCAAAATGGGGGCATATTATCATATCTGGAGCAGCATAGTCAGAGTCACCTATCATATCTCATCAATAAAGTCCATAAGATCATCAACCTCCCGTCTCAAAGCAGTAATTTTCTGCTGATAAGAAGCAATCCGATTCTCAATTTCCCTTCCACTTGACTTCTTCTCATAGCCGTCTACAACGGTAGTGTGTTTCACTACAAGTTTCTCCTGCAACTCTCTCTCCTTGGTGACAAGTTCCTCCACCTGAAAACAAAAATATAGATTCTGTAACTATAAATCGAGATAGAAAATAATCCATAGAAGAAAACATTTATAAGATAACCTTTGGTAATATTTGAGCAGCTTGTGGACAAGATTGCAAAAATGTCAATGGTTGCTTCAACTCTTTAGAGAGCTCTTTCAATGAGCTATCTACTGATTTGCGAGTTGCTTTACAGGCTTGAACGTCTCCCGTCCTAGAAAGATCATGCAATGACGCTTCTAGCTTGTCATGTGCTGTTAAGCAACGGCTAATGATACCGTGGATCAGCTGAGTAGTTGCTTGCACCTGCATAGCGAAACACAAGGGTACAATATAAGTACTACATTCTATTGCACATACTGGATTTTATACATGATACAAGTTGAATACCTCGTCCCACTGGAGCTTTGCCAAATAAGATGCAGAAGATTTGGAGATTGATATATCTGCATGTGAGTAGACAATGCAAGCAATAAACAGAAAGAAAAACCCAGAGATCAACATGAAAGGCTCCCTGAGCATAGAAAGACTGTTGAACTTATAGTAGACCTGCAATACAAAAATGACAATAATAGTATACCTAATCAATTTCAGAAGGGAAACAAATATTGTACACTAAGTAATCGAGTCATAATTTTCCGTGTCCCTAGTTTTTGTCTCTATCCGATGGTGTTATACTTGATAATACAATGAAAGCAAGTCATACGTAAATTGACAAAAAAATCCCATTATAAATATATTGGCAGTGAGAACCAATTCAATAAGGCGACCAGCAGTCAATGAAATTTATGGATATTAATTTCTCTCGTAAAGAAAAATTATGAAAATATCACCCTTGAAAGCATGACCTTTACGAAGTTGAAAATGCATACTGTGTTTTTGGTGGCTACAATGTTAGCACTTTTAGCTTTATTAAAGATGTAACAGCAATACCTGGAAATGCTCATTATGCTCAGGGACAACATTGTTCTTCTCCAGAACAACAACAGGTCTACCAACAATATCTAAGTGAGAAATTTTCGTCTGCAACAATTACATGGAAGGAATATAAAGCCCAATCAAGGAATGGAAAAGCTATGATTTGGTGGAAGATACCAATATAGCAAGCAATACCTCCTGCCATTCTTTCACAGGAAATGGAGCAGATACTGAAATGTCCTTAGAACCCTCTGGCAAAACAACCTGGAATTTACAAGCATTAGGTAGATGTAATTGTAATTCAATTTGACAATACTACAACAAAAAGATAACTGAAAGAGAGTATGGAATATTGCAAAAAAGATTAATTTTTGGTAAAAATATTTCCACTTTAGGATCAATTAACTATTCACACAGTCACATGTCAATAAGTGGTTACTTGTTAACAACTCAGGTAACGATTGATTAAAATTCACAATTATATTATCACACGACTGTGATACAGTCATATTCAGATAAAGAAATTTGTTTTTTCCCTGGTATATACGTCCTCCTCCCTAAAAAAGGTAAAAGTGAAATGTGGTGTTGCACAAGTCACACTAACAAATTCTCCATCCAAAGATCACCTTCCGAGTTTCCAACCGACAAAAATGAAAAGCAAAGAAATACATATTGGGAAAGATAAAATAAACTCGGTCACCTTCACAAAAAGAGTGTCAATGACCAACTCGTAGATAGGGGCACCAAAAGAGATATTAAGGAAGCGTTTTCCATCCAATCCAAATAAGAAGTCCTGAAGTGGCAAGCCATATCCAATAGTAAAGGTAGTTTTCCAGCCACCAAACATAGGGTACCTAGGTTCAATCTCCAGTTCCGTCTGTGATTTTTAAAGAATCGTTAGTTTAGGTAAATGCTTTTTAAAAAGTATTTCACAGTACAATTTTGTCAAATGCAAAAGTATTCACCTTTTTTGAATCACCCCACAAACTAGAAGTGGAAATGTTGCCAATTTCATCCCTGTAATACACTGAATGAGCTCTTGGTGGCAGCTTGGCAACAAGACGCCTAAAAGCTGATGCACCCCTTAAATAAGGCCTGGTCTGATAGTCAAGCCTGTGAGAGGAAACAAACTATTATGACAAGCCAAATTAATGAAACAATCAAAAACTCAGAATAAATGAAAGAAGGATACCTGGAAAATTCTCCTTTGCTCTGAGCACCAGCATGAATAATATCGTAATGTTCTGTGATCTGTACATTGCCCCAATGGGAAATTTCAATCTCTCGCACTAACTCTTTAGCAACAGCAAAAGGTAGGTTATTCTCATAGTGAATAACTATTGGTAAATATGAGAAAGGGGGAATATTCTCATATGGACCATATTTTAATTCAGATCCCTGAAGTTTAGCGTTTTCTAGTTTTGAATATGACTCTATTCTTGCATCAGGCAGCTTAAGAGTGAGTGATTGTGCCTTGACAGCATACGGAGAGAGATAGTGCGCACTCTCTTGAAACAGTAGAAGTTGGACGTCACCCTGGTTGATTTTCTCCGGAAATGGTTGCAATATGTGGGTAAAAACAGCCAAGACATCTAAAGTCAAACTATGTTCCTTCCCAAGCCCCTTTGGTAAAGATACGGAGTAAATTGTCAAGGCAGGAGGTACATCATTAGGTTGGACAGCTTTAACGGGTAAACCAACACCAGAAGATGTTTTTGCTTTTCCCTTCCCTTCGCTAACTATTGCTTTCAAGTATGCCAAGTGTTTTGCGTGGTTTTCAGGAAAGGACAGCAAAATCTCAGATACAACATCAGATCCCGTGTTCTCCACCTGCAAAAAAATGGACAGGAAGGGTGTCATGAAGTGAAGATGATAGGAAAGAGAAGTATATTAGAATATGAAAGGAGATAAGATTTGGTAACTGGAAGGCTAAGAGAAATTATATTTGTTTAGCGACTTCAACTTCAACAGTACTTTTTTCTTTCAAATTTAGAAGGAAAAAGATTCACATCCAAAATCCATTTATTATTTAGTCTAAATTTCTAAACTATAGTGCACGTTATGTTTCTTCCAGAAGTTAAGTTGTCATTTACCCACCTACCATACAGTTCAGCTGAAATGAAAAACATTAATAAGGTAAATTTCAGTGTTTTTGATACAACTAGAACGAAAACTCTCACAGAAAACTCAAGAAATTAAAATAAATAGATGAAGGAAAGAAAATGAATGATTCTTTTAGCACCTTTAGCGAAGTGGCGATGCGCACAATTTGTGATGTCAGATCAATCTGCAAACACAAAAAAATCGACAGAAGAAGCATACAGCACAATTATTAGATACAGAGAACTGAACATTTACAGACACGGGAGAAAACAAGCAGTTCGGAATCCTGAATCCATAGAATTCTACAAAGGAAATTAAGGACCAAGCAAGTAGATGAAGTCAGTCATGTGTCGCGATGTATTCTTGTGATTCTGCGTCAGCGAGTGTAAACCGTGTTTTCTATTACATAACCGACGTGAAACATATGCATACATTGAACATAATAGAGGCAATAGATATATAAATAATGTAGATCGGAGGAAATTTGATCGGTTATGTGAAACAGAAACCCTTGGGAGTGCAATAGAATGGCGTGTGCATATTGTGATGTGCTGCGAAGAAAAGAGAATGCGCAATCGATGCAAGATCGAAACCCTAAAAGGAGAAGAGAAAAGGGAATGAGAGGAGACTTACACGACGGTCAACCTTGGCGAGGATCAGATCCGAAGCAGAGAACACAGGCGAAAACAGAAAGGCAAATGCAAAGAGAAGCGGAAACAGATTCGACCTCATCATGTCTCTTTTCATTGTTTTCTTCGTCTTCGTCTTCTTCTTCTTCAGCCACTGCTGCTGCTTCAACTCATTCGCTGCGCTTGGGACCAAACAGACCACAAGACTTTGATGTGTTGTTCTTGTTCAATTCAACTGTAAGAGAGTAATTTACCACTCTGCACTCTCTCTCTACTGTTAATAAAAATAATAATTAAAAAGTAATATTGAGAATCTGAATAAAACCATTATTAAATTTTATTGCCATAAACACGAGTTTACCAAATTAAAATTTTGGTAAGACATGATAACAAATTACATAAAATAAAATGGTTTTTATATTCAACAGCACAAATATTATAAATGAAGATAAATGTTTATCTATATAACTAATTTATACTTAATAATAAATAATATAATGGAATTTTTTTTTGAAATATAAATATTATATTATAATTAAAATTTAGGATCAGACCAACCTTTTATATTTCCAAAAATTACTTATATTAAATTGTACTTTTTCACATCTAACATTTAGTAACCATGTTACTTAATCATTATACTCCGTTAATGTGGAATTAATGGTATTGGCATGTTAATAATATTCACAGTGTCACTTCTCAATGCGTTTATCTACAGATATATTGGTAGAGTTTTACATGTCAATCTTATCCATTACAGATTGAGACTTAAAAATCAAAATAAAATATTTACTAGATGATGAGTACCAAAGACACTTTAAATTTTTTCTTTAATAAAATTTAGTACGCCTTCTTTTTTCATATTGCCTATAAAAGAAATTATAAAAATTTAATTTAAACTCTTGAAAAAAATATTTATTTGTATTCGTTTAGTGCTAAAGAAACAGATTATATATTGAAAATAAAAAATGTATTTAAGTCCAATTTTTTTTATGACATCAATTTTACCGCAGGACAACTTTGAAAGTGGCAAAGCCTTTTTTAACTCTAAAATTAATAATAAATAAATATTGCCAATATATAGCATTTATTTTAAAGTTCTGATCTGATAGATAATTTACACGGTATATAGATAATTTCTCATAAATAATAAAACAATAGAACTTTAGCACATAAGCTGTCATATTAGACTAACATTCATGAATGGATTCGAAAAAATTAATCAATGCATAAAAAATTACTGAATTTGATTTTAATACTTGAAAAACTACTCACGTAATTTTCTTGCATTTTACTACTCGTTTAGAAGAGAAGGTCATACTTCAAAAGTGAAATTAACGGTTAATTTATCCATCAATATGAAATCTAATGCTAGGCTCTTCTGCAGAAAAAAGCTTTTATACAAAAATAATTCAATTATACGAAAGATCAAGTTTAAAATTGCAGAGGATGAGTCCCACTACAGTTTCAAAAGAAAAAGTATACAGCTTCTCGCTCTATTAAAAACTATTACAGGGAAAAGAAAATGAGTGAACATGGAATTTTGAAATTAGAATGAGTGAGAAAGCTTAGAAATTTGTGTTTGTAAAAATAATTTTTTCTTTATTTTCTCTTTCATATTGCAAAAAAAATATTCTTTCTTCTCTACCTTATTTCCTCTGTTGTCACAATGGGTAAAAGACAATGATAAAAAAGGTTATTGAGAATAAAATAGCCGCAAGCCTCATAAAATACATATTGTGAAGTTAAATATCAACAGCTTCAAAGAATGGAGTGAAGCTCACTCTGATCTTCAGGTAGCTACAACTTGCAGAAGCTCAACATTTAGTTCAAATGTAGCTCCAGGCTGCAACATCATAAACAACTTGTAGGCTAATCATTTTCATTAAACATTGTACTTGGTTGGGTATAAGCTAGAAACTA
>Ga0214542_1001621_pt1 | contig 46328 bp, 24 predicted proteins | sample CNSS1metaG_FD_160096 | JGI IMG/M metagenome (GOLD analysis project Ga0214542, IMG submission 160096) | Root nodule microbial communities from cowpea collected in UCLA plant growth center, Los Angeles, California, USA - CNSS1 | ecosystem: Host-associated > Plants > Roots > Nodule | place: USA... | reverse complement strand
TTTCTTTGGATTACAGGGTTGACTTCATGGGTGAAGCTCCCAGTGTTTTGAGTGCGGAGAAGATAGAAAATGGAATAAGGAATTTGGTGGAGATTGATGATGAGAGAAGGAAGAGAGTGGTGGAAGCGAGTGAAAAGAGTAGGACGACATTGTTGGAAGGTGGATGTTCCCACTCTTCTTTAGGACGTTTCGTTGATTACGTTATGAATCAGGTTTAGGTATCTTACTCTAATCTAATCGATCATACATATTGCATGCGTAATAATGCTTATAATGCTTGTATTCGTTATCAAGTTGCTATAATTTCTTTTTATCAGCTGTTGCATATGTAAGACTAAGGCAGTGATGTAAACTCCATAAAGATACTCTTTCCAATTTCCCATTACAATCCTAAAATCTAGAATGAAGCTTATATTCGCAGTGGATATTCTCAATGTTTTTGTTCTAGCGTACCAAATATTTCGAGACTATATTTTCACTATTTCCTTATAACAATTCATTACCACCACCCTTTCTTTATTCTTGACATTTTATGTGGTTATTATATACTAAAAAAAATAATTCTACAAAGGTAATCAGCACTATCATACAGAGTAAGAAGAATAATTAGGTTTTTATGCGTACCAATAGAAAATAAATATAAAGTTGTACTCACTTACTCTTTCATTTTCTTACACCAATTCTTTTTTCTGTCTCTTACATATTTTTCCATCATATACTGCCTTGTACATGAAAACTGGTTGATCTAGTTTTGTAGCCAAATATGACCAATTAAATCCTAAACATGTCTTCCTATATATACGTACCAGTGCAATTTACGATGCTTACAACATATAATCGAACTATTTGAGACAACACCTATCTCTATTCAAAGGAATGCCTAGGGGTGAGACTGAATAATAACAACAGTTGCAGTTTGCCTCAACATAGATGCTCCTGACCTTTTGCCACTATCCCAAGTATCTCGAATAAATGTATCATAAGGACTTGTTCATGAGATAGCATCTCCACTATCATACAAAACACTTCATTCGGTCTTCAATTATTCTGTTTCAGTTTAATCAACTGGGCCCTGATGATACACTACAGCCAAATGCTGCATTTAAATGCCACATCATGTAAAAAAGGTTGAGTCGAAGAACTATACCTCCATTGAAGTAGTACAAAAACCACAGCATTTCTTGATTCAGGAGCAAAAAGTAGAATCAAAATTGTCACTATTCAGCTGCACAACCGTGCTGTGCATGAATTGAATATGTTTTTCATCAATGAAAAATTGTTTCAAGTGAATGACCAATGACAGCTCTAGTCATGTGCACACTGGATGAACTTATGCAGGTATCGTTGGTCATAATCAAACCTAACCGGCACCTAATTTTGTTCAAGTTTGGCATAATTTATTCATTTCAGTCACTTGATTCCAAGATCCTGTTTAAGTTTGAATTGTAGCCTGGCTTATAACCAACACCCATCATGTCCCTAGTCAATATGTCCAAGATATAATATATCTCACCGCTTAGAGGGTGCTTCTCATCTCTAGCTACAAAGTAGTTCACACACCCAGCAATTTCAACCCAGCTACATGCAATTTCCTTTTGCAAACCTTTTTCCTTCATATGATTTCTCACTCGATCAACATTTTCCCATTCTCCCTCCTCTGCATAGATATTTGAGAGCAGAACATGATATCCAGCAATCCTTTTTTCCTTTTCCATATTAAGCAACTTTTCTGCAATAACTTTTCCCAGTTCAAAGTACCCATGATTTTTGCAGGCTCCAAGAATAGATCCCCAGATTTCTACTGCATCACCGTCCTCACCCAGTCTCTCAACAAACTCATAAGCTTCGACCACCCTCCCAACCCTCCCTAACATGTCTGCAACACAACAATAATGTTCCGTTGAGGGCTTGATTTTATGTACTTTATCCATCGACTCAAATATGTGAAGACCTTCTTCAACCAAACCACTGTAATTGCAAGCAGACAGGATGGCAATAAAAGTAATTGCATCGGGCTTAATCCCGCATCTCAGCATGGAATCATACAAGGCAAGGGCTCTCTTACCCATTCCATGCTGACCATAGCTCATTATCATTGTGGTGTACGTGACAGAATTCTTCTCCGGTGTTCTGATAAAAACATTTTCGGCATAACTGATTGCACCCGATTTTGAATAAGCGTCCACTAAAGCAGTTCCCACATAAACATTTTGGTCCAACAACAGACGTATGGAGAATCCATGAAGTTGCCTAGCAAGGTCCGTGCTTCCCATGGAACTACAAGATGGGAGAATCGAAGCCAATGTCACTGCATTAGGTATTACCTTGCGCACCAATGCCTCTCTAAGAATGAGAATAGCTTTGTCACTGAGCCCATTCTGAGTATAACCAGCAATCATAGCGTTCCATGAGGCCAGATCTCTATCACTTGGGCCGTTCTGCTCAAACAATAACTCCGAAGTCGTAATCAAGCCAGATTTAGCATACATGTCAATCAGATAACTCTCCATACCCTCAAATTGTATCCCATGGCGAATTAGATATGCATGCGTTTGCCTTCCAATGTACGAGTCCCTCATGTTAGAAGCCGCAGAGAGTAACGCCGTCACAGTGACAGAATCGATGGTAAACCTCTGCTTCTGCATCTCACACACAAGCATCAGTGCTTCCTCGTCCAAACCATTCTGCGCAAAGGAAGAAATTATCGTATTCCACGATACAGCATCCCTTTCAGACATCTTTTCAAAAACCTTAAAGGAAGTATCCACGGAACTGCATCTGGAGTACATCACAATGATTGCATTGACAACAATAGTGGGAGTAACCGCCAAACTTTTTAGAACAAATGCATGTATCTGCTGGGCCAATTTTATTTGCTGCAGCTGGGAAACAGCAGAGATAACCGACAGGAAAGTGACGTCATCGCACACAGCCTCCTCTGACTCCAAAGCTCGAACGAACACGTCGATCCCCTGAAGAGGACAGTTATTTTGAACATAGCCGCCAATCATGGAGTTCCAGACCTCAGTATTTTTGTTAGAACAGCAATCGAAAACCATCCTCGCATATTCTAAGCAGCCAAGGTCAGCAAACATAACAATTGCGGAGCTAACAGCAAAGACATGATCGACATAGTCAGCCCCGTGTTTAAGAAGCAGGCCATAAAGCATAAGGGCGGTGGTTGGGTGAGTGACGGCGGGGAAGACATTGACGAAAGTGACGGGGGTTGGCGTGAGAGAGGCTTTGACGAGGGTGGCGAAGGCGCGAAGAGCGTGGAGGTGCCTGTGGGTCTTGACGAACCAGGAAATCAAGGTGTTCCAAGCGACGACATTTCGTTTGCGCATTACAGCAAACAGTTTGAGGACGTAGTCGTGTTGGGGTTGGGTGGAGAAAGGGGGTAAGCATGCGGAGTACATGTTCAAGAGGGAGTTGTAGACGACTCGGGAATTGGATTGGGAGCGAAGAAAATGGGAATGAAGGGCCTTACCGGCCATGAGGTTTTGGGTAAGGGCGCAGGCCTTGAGGGTGGAAGAGAAGGTGTACCCATCGGAAGCCGTGTTCCGCCTCGACTTCATCTCCGCGTAAAGCTGCAGGGCTTCCAATGGCATCTTGTTGCAGATGAAGCCGATGATCACGGTGTTCCACACGGCGGTGGAGGCGCGTGGAAGGCTGTCCAGAAGATGGCGAGCCAGCTGAGGCTGCCCTTGTTGGCATAGCTGGCTTAGGCGAGTGCGGATGGTGACGCCGCCGTTTGGGTTTCGAGCCACCGCGGGATCGGTGACCGGAACGGGAACTGGAACGGGAACTGAAACGGGAACGACGGGAGAAGCCATCACCCTGATTTCCTTCTTGTTTTCACACTCATATTGTTACCTCTTCATCCATTAGCCTCTTCCTATCCACAACATCACAATAAAATGGATAAAGTTAGCAACTTTAGGCCATTACAATCCACAACTAATTAAACCAACTCCATGTTTTTTTGTTTTTTTTTCAATTTTCTAATTTTTTCTGCTCTGCCCCATAAAAGCTTCTGATTTTTTTTCCAGTTTTTTAATATTTATGACGCAATTTTACTTAAACGTGAGCTTTAAAATTGTTTTTTTTAGTTAAAAGCTAGTAAAACATAAAAGGTATAGATTAACAATATTCTAATAAATTTAAATATTTATATACTCTGTAAAATAAAAAAATCAGTGGACGACACCCATGTATATTTAGTAAATTACAAAAATGTGAATATCCATCTAACAAATACTCAAACACGTAGAGATAGGTTTTTCACTTACAAAGATAAATAGTGTACAAAAAATGTATATACGAAAATACTAAATATCTTTTCTATACAAAGTTATGGGAAAAATAATGCTCTCTTATATCCAGCCCTGGTTCTAGATCAAATAGTTTACCAAATTCATACATAATTGGTCAATATTATAAGACCACCTTTAAAGTAGCCTCGTTAGTCGATTTAATAACTATGTTTCCTATTTTAAAAGATAGGAACAGTACTGAGTACATCAAAATAGTTAAAATATGTGTATAACAATTTTAAAAGAATTAATGTATTCAATTATTAGAATTCAACTAAATTAATAATTTAATATTAAAATTATATTTTTTATAAAAATATTTAAAACGGAATATGTCAATATTGAACCATGATTTATTCAAATAATATAATAGAGTGAAACTCGATTTAAATCATAAAAATAATATAACTGATATATTAAAAATAGTAAAATTATAATTCAATTTAAAATAAAAATGAAAATTACTAATTTTTGAAAATGTAAGAAAAAAAAAAGAAACTATTTGTATTCCAAGGGTCCGAGAAAAGAAAACCATGTTAGGCATAGTTTCCTTCTGGAATATACGAAGTAGGCATTGGTGCGGAGGAATAACGAGGAAAAGAAAGAATTATACTCAATACCTTCGTTGCATCGAGACTCACAATAATCTGAATCCAGAACATGGAGATGCAACAACTCCTCAGTATGGGCTTTCCCGATGAGTTAGCCGCTCAAGCCCTGGCCGCCACCGGCGGCAAATCCACCGTCAAAGCCACCGAATGGATTCTCACTCACAAATCCAACGCCGCCAACACCTCCACATTCCAGCCCAAGCTTGATCGCTTCTTCCATTCTTCTCAATCCCCCACACCTCCACAATCGCAATCACAGGAACAAATAGAAGAAGAAGAAGACGAAGAACCTTCCAAACGTCCCAGACCTTCTACACATTCTGCGCAGCATCCACAGCCACAACCACCGCCACCACCGCCACCGCAACAAAACTGGCCCACTTTCTTCTTGAAAACCGCAGAGAAGAAAAACGCCAACACTCACATTCACCAACCCTTGTACGAGCGCTTGCGTCCCAGGACCCTCGACGACGTCGTAGGGCAGGACCATCTCCTCGCCGCCAACTCCCTCCTTCGCTCCGCAATCCAACGCAACCGCCTCCCCTCCATCCTCCTGTGGGGTCCACCTGGTACTGGTAAGACCACTATCGCTAAAGCCATCGTTAAATCTTCAACCGCAACACGTTACCGGTTTGTCTCCTTATCCGCCGTCACTAGTGGCGTTAAGGACGTCAGGGACGCCGTTGACGAGGCTCGAAAACTCAGACTTAAATCCAACCAATCCACCGTTCTCTTCGTGGACGAGGTTCACCGGTTCAACAAGTCCCAGCAGGACTCTTTCTTACCCGTCATTGAAGATGGCAGCATTGTATTCGTTGGGGCCACCACTGAGAACCCTTCTTTCCATTTGATTACACCTCTCTTGTCTCGCTGCCGTGTCCTCACCCTTAACCCTCTCCAACCCCACCACCTTGCCTTGCTTCTGAACCGCGCTGTCAGTGACGCCGACAAAGGGTTGGTGCAGAGCGCGGGGGTTCAAGTTGATGTTAAAGAGGATGCTGTTGATTATATAAGCAACAATTGCGATGGAGATGCTCGGGTGGCCCTCAATGCTCTGGAGATTGCAGCTGTTACTGCAGCAGCGAGGGTACAACATGGTAAACAAAAAGAAGAAGGGGTGGAAGATCTTCATACAAACGAGGATTATAAGGTTGCTGTTGTTAGTGTTGATGATGCAAGGGAAGCACTTCAGTGCAAGCATCTTGCTTACGATAAAGCAGGGGAAGAGCACTATAATCTGATCAGCGCGCTGCACAAGTCTATGAGGGGAAGCGATGCGAATGCAGGTATTTATTGGTTGGCAAGAATGTTAGAGGGAGGTGAAGAGCCTCTTTACATTGCACGCAGACTCATACGATTCGCAAGTGAGGATGTTGGTTTGGCTGATCCATTAGCTCTTAATCAGGCTGTTTCTTGCTACCAAGCTTGCCACTTCTTGGGAATGCCCGAATGCAATGTAATTCTTGCACAGTGCGTTGCTTACTTGGCCTTGGCACCTAAATCTGTTGCAGTGTATCGAGCCTTAGGGGCCGCGCAGAAGGCAGTGAGGGAATCTGCGGGACAGAATGAGGGGGTGCCTCTGCATTTGAGGAATGCTCCAACCAAATTAATGAAGGAAATTGGGTATGCGAAGGGATACATCTACCCTCCGGACAACCCTTCCTCCACACAGACTTACTTGCCACCATCACTTCAAGGCTACAAGTTTCTTGATTGGCCTGACAGGATTCCTTATGATGGATCAGAGCATTAAATCAAAGATCAGGAGTTATGTGTCATTTTTTATCTTTTGTTTTGCCGTATGTATATTTTTTCACCATTGCTGAGAAATACATCAACGATGATGGGGGTGAAATGCATTATGTAAATTTTGACACAGTTAAATATCATTCTGACAAGTTTTATTGTTTTATTGAATAATTGTTCTGAGTAAATTAAAAGCAAATGAACACCGGAAATTTTAAATGCTTACTTAAATTCAATTACAAAGATATTTCAGCAAAAAACATTATACCCGTAAACATAACATACTAAATTACTAGTCTGAGGTGTAGTACACTGGCATTGAAGTTATCTGGTATGAGGAGGTACTTATGGAATACGGTTGACAGTGGGTACACTACAGATGCAGCCTAAACATTACAATTGCCTGCATTTCAAGCTTTACACGGATGACTCAAGCGAAATACGTGATTTACAATCCACCTACAACATGCTAACAGTTGTGACGATATACACAACCTCTCTTATTATTAGTAAAAGCTGAGATTGGGGGTCAACAGAGGAATTAGATCCATTCCTTGGGGTTGATGCACGCATCCAAGAGTTTCCATTCTTCGCTTCCTTCTTCCGGTTTCTGCATACAAGATGTCATCGCCGTTTCAGTAACAATTTCGTAAGTTAAAAATTAGAGGTATCTGATATCTACTTGTTTAAAATAAAGATTCCAAAATCATACATGATCATATTCCCACCGGGCTGTCAGTGGGAGAGATACAAGAATACTCTCTATCCTGCCCCCAGTTTTCAGTCCAAATGTTGTACCCCTATCATATACCTGTGGCCGAAAAATGTTAGATAAGACATTTGATACTGATAAAAAAGAGTATAGAAGTACACTTTAGCCTATAGTTGGATTAAAAAGCGTACCAAATTGAATTCAACATATCGTCCCCTTCGCAATTGTTGCCATGCTTTCTGATGTTCTGTGAAGGGTAAATCCTTCCTTTTCTCTATGATAGGTATATAAGCAGGAATAACAGAATTTGCACATTCTGCAAGAAAATAATTGTTTAAGCAGCATGAGATAGTGACAATTAGATTTCTATCCAGTGTGAAACATCAAACTTATATTGCAAACAGTCACCAGTAGCAAAGGAAAGTAGCATCTCCTGATCATAGTCGTTCAGATCATCAAAAAATATCCCTCCAAGCCCTCTTCTTTCACCTCGATGCTGAGTGGAGAAATAAAAGGAAAATCAATGAAAACAAAACAACAGCAGCATATGCTCATGCACCAAAGTTCAATTAAAAATATACTTCAAATAAATTCATTGTAGTCCTTTACAAATATAGCAGAAGGCATCCTTGGAACATCTAGTTAGACATTATATTTTCTTTTTCTCAACTGGTGCACTACAATATGGGACCACTGTGTATGATAACTGACAAACAAGAGACTGAAACACAAGGTACAATTCTAAACTTACGCCTACTTCTTCCTTGCAACATGAAAAGTATCAAATGTTTTGTCAACGTTTAGTATTTAAGACAAAGAATATAGAATAAGTTATGCTATTGTTTGGTAAGTCAATTGGATAGGATAAGCTTATCCTATCATGTTAGTCTTGCCGGAAGTTTACCACAAGGAAAAGGTTTAGGTCATGAACACAATATGACAGATACAATTTTCCATTATTTACCCACAACTCATTTGTTTCACGACCACTACCACTACAATTGTTGTAACTAGCAGTACAACCATTGCTACTACCACCATTATTGTTGATACCATCTTTGCGCAACACGGTAATGTTCACTACATCGCCATCACCATTGTTCTTACTACAGCTAAAGTAACCAACACCATTGCCACTTTTGCAACTATTATATTCACTGCCACAAGATATATTGCCTCCATCGCTGTAGCATCACCAGACCTTGATGCCATCATTCCTATACTTCCCTTCATTGTTTCCATTATTGTCACAATTGCTACTACGACCACCACTTCTGCTGTTAATGTCATTCCCATGACTACCAATACTTTTTCACAATAGTAAATTTGTCATTTGCATACAATTTACATTATTATCTACCAGTATGCACCAAACACAGGACAATATAGGAACTTAATTTGCTTGTATCCTTTGGGAAGCCTGACTGTTAAACAAGCCTTTAAATGCATATATTTTTCATTAATATTTTTCCTAAAATGGTATTAGGACGAACAGTAAGAAGAAATGACATTTCTCAAAACAGAGCATAAACAGATAATGAGAAAAAAAAAAGATTGTCCACCCAATGTTGTCAATGAGGTCATATTTCACCCCACATACCTTCATTTTCACAATTTAAGGTTTACAAATCAAATGAACCTGTTACATTGCATACAAAAAATCAGTATCTCAGAAATCACTATCTCAGTTAATGCTAAGAAATACTTGGTGATAATTGTGTTTGCCACTTGCTGTATTTCTCACACAATAACCACATGCAGAAAACCTCCAACTATTGCCAAGCCACTTCATTTAAATTCATGGCTTCTAGATACCCCCCTGCATCACATTTTCTTCCATTCCCGTCATTTTATTCTCTACTACAGTCATTACTGTTAGTCCGTTACCCATTTACCACCATTGGTTTCTTGCTTATTAATTATTATACCCTCCAAGTCGTCATATATTAAACTCATCAAAATTAACCATAAGTCCATGTGATTGTTAAGTTTTGCTTTTATGAAACAGGCCCAAAGGCTATACTGAAAAAATACAGTAATATCTTCACTGTGTGAAAAATGTTGAAGAATAATACCTTGATATAAAAGTAATCATCACACCATTTCTTGAATCGAGGGTAAAATGTAGGCTCAAACTTGTCACAGGCACGTTTTTGAACCTACACAAAAAAGTATGATAGAAGTACATTCAGTGAAACACTTTCTCTAGAATGCATCCAATAAAATATAATAAAATCACTTGAATGATCAACTACAGCTTAATGTTTCCCTAACAAAAAAATTTCAAAACAAAAATCAAGATTACATCAAATTGATAATTTATGTTTCCAATTCAGGGTTTAATCTAGGTAATATAGAAAGTTTGAAAGACTTTATGCGACCCTGACCGAAGAGTCCTTAAGCATTTGCAGAAACCCTTTTATGGAAACACAGAGAAAGTCATTATGCGTTCAACATTTCAATGCCTGTCACTTTAAAATAACCAAGCTTACATAAACTAAACTTAAAAAAACCTACCCACGACTATAAAGATATATAAATGTACTCACTAAAAGTACCAAAACCATTAAGGTATAGTAACGTTTTTTATTTTTATAAAAGGTCATGCTAGGTATCACTATATTCTTTGGCATATCTGTTAAGCCGACACCCCAAAATACATCAAAGTATGGTAAACATTTTAACCCAAAGGAAAGTGATTTTTTTTTTTCTATCTTGTTTCCAAAAAAAAAAACGCCACTGTAGTCTTGTAGGTTCTAAATCATAAAAACAATATCAACTGATATTTGCGTTAAGCAACGTACTGAGTGGAAGTGCTTAACATCCTCCTCAAAAATATAAGCTGGTGTCAGGTCAGTCCCCCCACCAAACCACCATTGTCTAGGTGCACCAGGAGCATCTGCAAAAGCAACAGCATGACTATCAACAATAGCAGCACACTCAACAAAGGGTTCAACTCAACAACTCTATGCTCTCACGTTAACACCCCTTTGCTTTCATATTGATTAGAAAATAAAATACCGTCCTAAGATTTTGAGAATAAACAGCTGTAACAAATAAATTTTTAAAAAAAAAAAAAAATCAAACTGGGACCTCGGGTAACCAAGCTGGGGAAATACTGACCAGATAGCTAAATATTAGATCAGATAAAGATTAACTGCTATTAAGGATTACAAGATTACACAGTTCCAAGCACACACGCACACAAAAAAAAAAAGACCAAACAACATCAAGGAAAAAGAAAATCACGGAAGAAGTAGTATAAAAAAGAACTTATAAATCACATCACATTTGCAATGACTAGAAAGTGATGAAACCAATACCGCTAGATTGATACATAGAGCAGCTTGGAAAGAGTAAAGCATAATGTAGTTTACCTTTAGGAGCATCGGTTTCAAAATAGCGATAATTGAAATGTAGCGTAGGAGCAAACGGATTCTTTGGATGTAAAACCTGAACAGAAAGAGAACGAGGGAAGATTAATTACCCAAAAAAAAAACTTAAAAATAACAAAATTAAGGCATGGGAAAGAGATGCGGGAACATACGGAGCTGATTCCAGCAGCGAAGAACGGCACAGGACCAGGTTTCTGATCGGTAGGAGCACCCTTGGCAGCACGATAAGCATCAGGTGGCATAACGCCATAAACGACAGAGACATTAACCCCAGCCTTCTCCCAAACGGCGCCGTCTTGAAGAACCCTGCTAATGCCGCCGCCGCCACCGGGCCTGGACCAAACATCCTCCTTGAACTGGGCGCCACCGTCAGCGGCCTCAAGGGCACTGCACACAGTGTCCTGGGCCTCCCTAATCATCTTCTCGAACCGGGCCCGAACGGAGGTGGAAGATTGGGCCTCGTCCACTCCTCTGAGAAACGTTTCGGGACGCTCGGCCTCCGGCGTCTCCTTCTCTATCGAGACGGTGGCTCTGACCACGCATTTTCCGAAGCTTGCGGTGTCGATTCGTGGCCTCCAAGCTCGTTTAGTGAGCGAAATCGCAGTTGGAGAGATTGAAGAAGTGGAAGCGGAGGAAGAACGAAAGGGGAAGACGTAGGAGGGAGCTGAGACAATGCTGGCACAAGGCATTGTTATGGCTCCGATTTCAATTTGATTCACAGAAAACTAACCAGAGAGGGTTCTGTTCTGAACTTGGGTTGTGATAAGGTCTTCGTTTCTCGACCCAACCCTTTCAATCAAATAACTCCAACTTTGCCATTTTTTAATTTTGCAATGGAATTTCTAAGTGCCCTTTCCACGCCCACAGATAGCATGGAAATCCAACCAGCCTCTCACATTGGTTTGGATCTAACTTCTTCATTTATTTTACTTACGTTGTTGTACTAAAATACTAACATTAAAAATACCTTTTATTTACCACCAAAGGTTTATATTATTTTTAAATTTTTCAAAATGTTTTCGAAACTACGATTCAATACTTGTTGTGGTATTTCAGCACTAACAACTTGCAAAATTGAAAAATAAAAGTCAGATGGAAAACTAACAACTTTTTATTCACGGGCAAACTATTAATATCAAATTAATAAAAATATTTATTAAAAATTAGAATTACTTGATATAAAATTATGAATTTGATGCCAACATTTAAAAATGTATAGTTTTAGAATAATCACGTTTAAATTATGACTTCTTTTTTCAATTTTCTTACTTTGTTTTAAACTTAATTATTCCTTCGGTTTTGGTATTTGTAATAAAATTTGAATATTTTTCTTAACATTTTTAAACTTAATGTAGTTCCAATATCTATTGAAAAGATTCAATGTAATTTTTTTTATGTTAAATGAGATTTAATATTGTTAGAAGTTCTAACCTATATCTCTTAAGCCTTTTTCTTTTTTCTTAATATGCATTCCCATTTTTCTTTCATTTTTTATTTTATAATATATGAAAATTATAATATAATGAAATTCCAAGTATTTCATTTTATATAATATTTAATTTTGCATATTCTATTAATATTTTTTCTTATATTTAAATTATTTCCAACAAAATTAAACATCACACCACAACACAGATAATTAAAAGAAAACACACACAAGGTTAACACACACAAGGTTTCCCGTAATGTTCATTTGTTTGGTTAATCCCTTTACAACACTTTTTCTATTAAATAATTTCATATACTCAAAAGCACAATCGAAAATGAAATACAAACAAAGTTCCTGGAATTTAAGGATTAAACATTTTCCCAAAAATAATGAAAAAAAAAATCCTTTTTTTGGAGAGAAAAAGATAAGCGAAGGAAACAAAATCCGAAAAGAAGAATAATGTAGACGAAGAAAAGGAAAAAAGAGAGTTTAACACTACATTAAGTCTATGAAGGTAAAAATAAATGAACAATTGCTGTAAATTCTATACCGAAAGAGTCATTAAACATTTATTTTTTCCCTCTCTCAAGTATTTCATTCCACTTCAAAATGGAAAGTACCAGATGACTTTTGACAATATAAAAAGAAAAAGTTAAATATATTTTTTTCTCATGAGTTTTAATAAAATTTAGAATTAGTTATTTTTAAAAAGTGTAATCAATTTAATCATTTATTTTTAAAATCCAAAAAAAAGAATAATGTAGATGAAGAAAAGGAAAAAAGAGAGCTTAACACTATATTAAGTCTAAGAAGGTACAAATAAATGAACAATTGCTATAAATTCTATACCGAAAGAGTCATTAAACATTTATTTTTTTCCTCTCGCACGTATTTCATTCCACTTCAAAATGGAAAGTATTAGATAGCTTTTGACAATATAAAAAGAAAAAGTTAAATATATTTTTTTCTCATAAATTTTAGTGAAATTTAGAATTAGTTATTTTTCAAAAATTGTAATCAATTTAATCATTTATTTTTTAAAATGTGTCATTTTGATCCTTTTAGATAGATTTTGTTAAATTTATCTTATATTTCAAAACATATTTCATAATAATATTTGAATTATTTATCCCGTTTAACATATTTATTATTTGATGTTAACTCAAATATCATGATAAAATGTATTTGAAAATATTAAAATGAAAAGTACTATATGACTTTTCACAATATAAAAAAATAATTATTACAAAATGTAGTAAAAAATATTTTAAACATCAACAAACCGAAAGTGAGAAGTATTTAAATACAAAATCACAAAACAATCAATTTTAATTCGCCTCTTAATTTGCATGAAAATGAAATGGACAAAAATATTAAAAAAAAGTATTAGTTTTTTTATTGTTCAAAATATGGAATAGAAAGAAAAGTCTTTCTTATCTCACAAGAAGAATCCTAGGTTAGCATGAAATAAAAAAGAGTGAGTTTATATATGCATATATGATTAAAATAATAAATAATTAAATATTAAGAAAATTCTGGTTAAAATTAAGTTTGTAAATTAAGTTAAAATATGTGATAAATAATTTATTTCCACTATTATTTTATTCAATTGGAAGGATAAATTATTTCCACTTTTTTCTTATTAATCTAACAATGCATATTTCTACTCGTTATTTTCCATCCTTAATATTTATTTTAATTTCCCCTTTCTTTCTCTCCACAATGAAAATGAAAATACATGTGTTTTTCTAGTTCAAAGAATTTTCTCACCTACCTTCCAGTCTCTCCTTGTAAATTTGTAATTTTCAGTGTAAAACAATATTATATAACAGGATTTTCTTAATTTAAATTACTAGAAAAAGAAAAATAAAATTGTAAAAAGTCAAAAGAAACCCGGGTTCTAGGTTTTCTCTTTCGCCCACCGCCACGCCACCCCTCACTCTCAGATTCAAACGTTTCCGAGGTGAGGCAGAGGCTGAGCCACCTCTCTCTTTCTCTCTCCGACCCATAGTAGTTTTCCCATTTGATTTTAATTTCTCTATCTATTGGAGTTGGATTTTGGTTTGGGGTGGCAGATTCTCTTCCCTGCCACGCCACCTTCTCTGTTTCTGCTAACAAAATACAATTTTTTGTATTCCTTTCTGTAGAATGGGAGCTGGGCGTGAAGTCTCTATCTCACTTGATGGAGTGAGGGACAAGAACCTTATGCAACTCAAAAAGCTCAATCTCGCTCTTTTCCCCGTTCGTTACAATGACAAATACTATGCCGATGCTCTCGCTTCCGGCGAATTCACCAAACTAGGTTCTTTTCTCTGTTACCTCATCCTGCATTTTTCTCATTATTTCACTATCTTATTCTTGCCACCTGTTACATATTTCTTAATTTCTTTTACTCCTCGCCTGTGTATTTCTGAAAAGGCTACTCTACCGGGTTTATATTCACCATGTTAGGCTTCCTGCTGGGGAACCCATTTGAATGAATAAGTAAATGAAAAAAAACTTACTCTTGTTTCAATTATTACCTCCAAAAATAGCTTCGTGGATTGCCAAAAGATGTACTTCATTGATTTTTCCTTTTGTTTGATACCGGAGCATGAATTTGACAATGTCATCTTGGCTTGTCTATTCCCTTTGAGGTTTCCTTAAGCTATTACTGTACTTGAGTTTCTGCTCACTCTAGCAATTTAGCTTCCTTCACTTATTAAAGTTAAATATTCCAATTGCACTGTAGGATAGGTCTTATAATCCATTACTAGCCATTTCTCTATTTGAAGATTTTTTTTATTCTGGGTGTTGCAAATTAACCATTGCTTACACTTACTAATTTTTGGGCAATAACTTTTTTTAATCTTAAAAAGTATCTATTGACTGAACCACCCATACCCTCTTGGCATTAATAGCAAAAGCTTGGTTTTTACCTTTTTATATTAGTTTAATTCAATTTTCCTTTGATTTACATTTCAACCGTACTGGAATGATTCTGTTTGAGGTAGCTGTCTCACCTAATTAGATAAGGCTCTGCTGTTGTCACTTCTTTGATTGATTCGAGTTTCTTGTACATTCTGAATTCGTAGTGTCTATCTTGTGCAATTTCCTTCATGCCTTTCTAACTTTGTTGATTCAAAAATACAATAACAACGGGCAAATGGAACTCCTTTTCAAGAGTTTTGACTTGGACATCTGAACATATAAGACCTCTTGGTTTTTCCTTTTGTAGTAATTCGATCAAAGGCTTGCCTCCCTGTTCCGATGTGTACTCTCACTCGAGTAACCTTAATCTAATTCTCTATTCTATCTCTGGTCTCTTTTATTTCCTTGTTTTGCCTCAATTGACCATCATCTCAGTTTCTGCCTTCAAAGCTTTTTCCTTAAAGGTTCAAGCTTTGTACCTCACATCTTTTAAGTTTCTATTTTTCCGCCCATGCTCTGTTATGGGTTGCTATTAAGGATTACTTGTGTAACTTATTATGAGTTGTATGTAACCTCATGATTATGAATTTTCTATTTTAGTTAGTTGAATTTTGTGATTTAGGTTACTTATGTTATCTGTCATTTTCTATGCACATGTATATGTGTAAATATAATTTTGCATTTTTAGTAGGATGTTATGATTAATGTTACGACCCTAGGATATATAATTTGTATTCCCTCCCTGATCTGAGCTAGGATCTTCATTTGGCAACATTGGATATGCTGACGGTTTGGAGAGAGCACTTTGAAAATTGATTTTTTTTCCCTTTTTCTGTATTTATAGAGGGTTTCCTTAATCGGACCAGCTTGTTTGATATCTCTGTTCTTTCGTTTGTGCTTGATGATATGGGTGATACCCAAAGAAGGGATGGGTATACAATACAAAGGACATGTAGAATGTATCTATAACTTGCCAAAGATTGATTGTTTTTCCTTTGTCTTTCAGCATACTATAGTGATATATGTGTTGGAGCAATTGCGTGCCGGCTGGAGAAGAAGGAAGGAGGGGGGCAAGTTCGGGTTTACATCATGACATTAGGCGTTTTAGCACCTTACCGTGGACTTGGTATTGGTAAGAAAGAAACTGAATATCTTCCCCTGGTGATCTACTTAACTTGATCTTTTTTGTTAAGGACTACTTGGTGTGGATACTTGTTTCAGTAAAATACAGATTAATGGTTTGTCATAAAGTGCAAGCTTCATATTGGGAACATTTTAATTTTATGTACGTTCTCTATGCAAGTTTTTGTGATGTGATTTTGGGGGTTTATGCAGGGACAAAGTTGTTGAATCATGCTCTTGATCTTTGCTCCAAGCAAAACATTTCTGAGGTGTACTTGCATGTGCAGACAAACAATGAAGATGCCATAAACTTCTATAAGAAATTTGGGTTTGAAATTACAGAAACAATCCAGAACTATTATACAAACATTACACCGCCAGATTGCTATGTTCTCACAAGGTACACGGCTGCAAGCACAGCGAAGAAATAACATTTTAGCCAGTTATTTGAGGGGAAGTGATCAGAGATTGTTGCATTGTTTTATGGGTTTTGCCATTAATGTATTACACTAAAGTTTTTCATGTCCAATGCTAGATTTTAAACAGTAAAGTTAGCTCAAAAAAAGAAGCACTTGGAGATCTCTTGCTAAGGTACAATCTATGCTATTTATCCCGTTTACTCACATCACCCTCCAGTCTTGTCGTTTTCGTCAAAAACACTATTAAATTACAATCCGGTGTACAAGGATATCTAGAAACAATAGTCTAAAACGGAGGCGCATAGAATTAACTAAAAAAACACATCAATACACTGTAAACCTAATTTAAATTTATACTTAAGCTCCTAGTTGTATTTTATAACCATTGAACTGAGTCATGTGCCCTGTTTGGTCGGGATTATCATCTTTTACTGTGGGTTTTTGGTTGTGGAAAAAAGGTCTAGTTTTATAGTGTATAGTTTAAATGAATGTCCCACAAAAAGTATTCAAATTTGTTAAGAGGAAATGTAAAGTTGTGTTAGCAACCTGAACTATAAATTAAAAATATTAGCAAACCAAGCTTAACATGTTACTTAACTTTACTTTTTTATAGTTTGGTTTATGTGCTTGATTTTTGTTTTTCTAGGTTTATCTATGTGTTTAATTTTTTATAATGTTTAAATGATTAAATTAAGTCTTTTGTAAAAACAAAAACCTTCTATACATAATAGAAGTGTAATGTTAGTGTTACAAGCCATTTATTTTTATATATTTACAAAAAAAATGTAATATTTTAAAAATAATCAAACAATGCAATCGAATTGTTAGATTTTTAGAGTTGTTTTTTTAATACTCTGCTTTTTTCTCTTAATTAATTTATATAGATTAATGTCCGTTTGCATTTACGTTATATTTTCACAACTTTTATTCCATTGAATTTCTAAATAAATTTTAATGTGATAATTAATAAGATTAAATTTTAAGCAAAGATTAACTTCTGGAAACGACATTTGCATCAACTATATTCAATGAAGTTAAACCAAACTACATATGATGATTACACAACAAACATTTTATTTATAAGAAGTGCATTACATTTGCATTATAAACCAATGTTAATTAGTCATGGATGTCATGAAGAGACACATTGATCTGCTATTCCAGTCACAAAACAAAACGAAATACAACCAAAAAAATATCCAACACGTAAAATTATATATTGTGACTATCAAACTGAGTCGTGATTTTGGTTAAGATAATCATGTTTTATATAGAAATACAAAAGAAAAATAAATATAATACATGATTTGGTTCAATTTATATATTAATAAGAAATGAAAATTGAACCAAATTGTGAAAAAACGTGTTTTCCTTAAAAAACTTGGTCTAATTGCTTTTTCATTTGATCTTCTCAGCTTCTAAAATTTACTATTAAATAATATCAAATTTTCAAACTTTTGAGATTTATATATTTATACCATGAGTCAAGTACCAACATATTAACGTAAAAATATATAAATTCATATATAATATGATAATAATATTTTTTATTTTGAAAATAAAATCTGCCTTGCTGGTGATACAGAGTTTTATGTCTCTAGTGTATCAAATGAGTTTATTGTTTTTTTTTTTTAAATCTATAATAGAACAAACATAAAAAAAAAGATACAAAAAGTCATAATTAATTTCATAGTAAGGGAGAAAAGAGAAAAAAATTTGTATAAATTATTATATTATATAAATACAATATATCGAAATAATTTGAACCAGCAAGAAAGAAACAAACAGTTATCTCGACATTTTAATGTTACACATCCTAGGTGTTTTATTTTTGTGACCTGTGGTGTTACCTATGTTAAAATTCTGACATGTGGAAAAGATTCATCCTTGAAAATTTGGGAAGACGTTATCCAGAGAAAATAAGAAACAGGAAATAATATCCAACCCTTATCGGATTCATGACATTACGTGTACACACTTGGTTGGAGAACAAGATCATAATCTCATCCTCACTGCACTGCATTGCGCCATGCAATATCCACCATGAGTTGGATACTGGTCGTACATGCGGGCCAAAGTAGTAGTGGTTCACCTTCCTCCATATCTTCCACCCCTTTGGCTTTTTAGTGGTTCAAACACATAAACCTTCACTTCCATTACTCTCTTTTGCTGCACAAATTGCAATCGCAACAAAGGAGTAGTAGTAACCAACCACCATGCCTGCACAAGCTCTGCTATCATCTTCATCTCTCGTCCTCTCAGCAGAGGCTGCAAGACAGAGTCTCGGACCAAGATCACACCAATCTCCGGTTACCTTCTCCCGAAAAGCCTCCTTCATTGTTAAGGCAGCTTCTACTCCCCCTGTCAAGGTTTCTTTTCTTCCTCTCTCACTCCTTTTTTTCTCTTCATCTGCATCTGAAGTTTCTTCTACTTAACAAAGTTTCTTCCTTTTTGAGTTCAGCAAGGAGCGGACAGACCTTTATGGTTTGCATCAAAGCAAAGTCTTTCTTACTTGGATGGCAGGTAAAAAAAAAAAAAAAAATCCTATTTTTGAACGAACTACTGATAAAGTTGTGGAATTTAGAAGAAGATTTGGTTTTTTGCAGCCTTCCCGGTGACTATGGATTTGACCCTCTTGGGCTTTCAGACCCTGAAGGAACAGGGGGGTTCATCGAGCCGAAATGGCTAGCGTATGGTGAGATCATCAATGGTCGTTTTGCAATGTTGGGCGCAGTTGGTGCCATAGCACCTGAAATTCTGGGCAAGGCTGGTCTGATCCCTGAGGAGACAGCACTGCCATGGTTCAGAACCGGTGTGTTCCCACCCGCAGGAACATACAACTACTGGGCAGACTCGTACACGCTGTTCGTGTTGGAGATGGCACTGATGGGTTTTGCAGAACACAGAAGATTCCAAGACTGGGCGAAACCAGGGTCTATGGGGAAGCAGTACTTCTTAGGACTAGAAAAAGGTCTCGGAGGTTCTGGTGAACCAGCATACCCCGGAGGACCTTTGTTCAACCCTCTTGGTTTCGGCAAGGATGAGAAATCGTTGAAGGATTTGAAGCTGAAGGAGGTGAAGAATGGAAGGTTGGCTATGTTGGCGATCTTGGGTTACTTTATTCAAGCTCCTGTCACAGGTGTTGGTCCATACCAGAACCTCCTAGATCATCTTGCTGACCCTGTGCACAACAACATCTTGACCAGTCTCAAGTTCCACTGATGTATCATATGTTGTTACATATTCTTTACTGTCTCGGTTGTTGGTGTTGTTGTTGTACGCAGTTACCAAAACTCAATCACTTTTCTATATCCTCTCTTTGCTCTTTGGTACTGTATCATCATCATCATGATCTTCATCATGGACATTTTGTTCCTTGGTGTGCCACTTCTAAGAAATGACATGTAAAACAATTACAAACACTTCACAGCTTCTGATATCTCTTTTTTCTGGCTAGATCAACCTTCCCCTCTCTTTTTTATCAACATTTGGTTGTGTAATTTGTTAAGAAAGTACTTTCGCTTTTAACATCACAACAATTTAGTCATGAAAAAAAATTATTCATGTCAATAACAAAAGATTAGTTGTTAAAATCAAAGTTTATTAAAGCAGGCCCAGAAATTCATTGCTTCCTTCACTCGCATAATTATTATCTGCATTCTACCAATAAGAGAAAAAGACTCGTCTTTGCTGTTGCAAAATGAAGAAAAATAAGTGTTGAATAATGCTGCATGGAAAGAATATGTTTTGGAAAATTTATTATAGAATACATTTCATATACTCCTCAAATTAGGTTTTGGAAATCATATTCCAGAAATTTTATTCTGGAAATTTTGTTCCGAAAATGTTATTTCGGAAATTCTGAAAAGTTTGTATAATCTGAAATCACATTTCGGGATAGCAAGATGTCATTTTAAAAATTTGAGAGGTGTGCAAAGAAATTGTAGAGGTGCAGAAAGTAAACCTTAACTAAAGGGTTCAAGAGTAACTTCAAACGGGAATTTTGAGCCGAAGTTGGGCCTGACTAGGCCCAATCGTACAGTAAGAAATAATCATTTTGGCGAGCAAACGGTTAGTGTTTTGTCTATTCTCGTTTCTCGTAATTTTAATGAATTTACAAAAAAATAAAATAAAATTTGAACACGCGATCATTTTATTTCTACTGTTCAAAAGTAAAAAAAAAAAAAAACACGGAAATGTAATATCAATATTTATCTAAAAGTTAAAATGAAAAGACACATAAATGCAAATAGGATATCCATAATAATTATAGATAGTTATATATTACTCCATTTGCATCTAACCACCATTTGCATCTGTTGCGTTGTGTTGAGCATTGAGATCTGTATCGTCAGAATCCATGGTAACTTCAACGCTCTCTCCTCTCTAATCAGATCTCTGCATTTCACTTTCCAATGTGTTCTTGATGATGCCTTTTTGCTTTTTCTTGCTCCCATATTACGCATTCTTCGTGTGTTTTCTTCTCGTGTTATTGTTACTTGTTAGCTTTTTTATTGGAGTTGTTTCGTGTTGTAGTTTATTCTTCTCATCTGATTTTCTGTTTGTAAGTTCATCTGCGTTGTTGTTTTCTTTCCTCACGCTTCACATTTAATAGATCTGATTTCGGAATGTTCATGTCGGGTGCTTGCATTTTATTCTTGCTTGTTTAAATTTCTGACATCTCATGTTAAAATGTTTTATTCTGTTGTAGATTTCGTGTTGAATGCATCGTCCAAGTTAGGTTAATTATATTCCTGAAATTTATTCTGGAAATTATGTTTCCAAATTTTGGAAATTGTGGAAAATTTTCAGAATATATAATCTGAAAGTTGCATTTTCAGATGACAAAATGGTCATTTTAAAAATTGTTAGGGGGTGCGTGAAGAAATTGTTGAAGTGCAAAAAGTAAAAGCCTCAACTAAAGGGTCCATGAATAACTAAAAACGGGATTGTTGAGTGAAGTTGGGCCTGACTGGGCCTAATAGTACAGAAAGTAATAATCATTTTGTGACGGTTAGTGTTTTTTCTATTCTCGTAATTTTCACTTATGGAAACAGAACCGTGGTCGGTTGTCCATATTTCCAATTATATCCTTAAATAGATTTCATGGTGTATTAAATTTGAATGGATCCTACTTTGGGTATATAATGAATTTTAAAAAAATAAAATAAATTTTGAATACGTGATCATTTTATTTCTACTGTAAAAATATATATGTAAATGTAATATTAATAGTTATCCAAAAGTTAAAAAAAAAAAGACATATAAATGCCATAATAATTATAGACGGTTATAAATTACTCCATTTTGCATCTAATCTCCATTGTCAGAATCCATGGTAATCTCAACGCTCTCTCCTCTCTAATCAGATCTCTGCATTTCAGTTTGCAATGTGTTCCTGATGATGCCTTTTTTCCTCGTTCTTCCTCCCATATCGATTAGTTACGCATTCCTCGTGTTTTTTCTTCTCGTGTTGTTATTACTTGTTAGCTTTTTCGTTGGAGTTGTTTCCTGTTATAGTTTATTCTTGTCATCTGATTTTTTGTTCGTAAGCTCATCTGCGTTGTTGTTTCCTTTCCTCACGCTTCACATGTTATAGATCTGATTTCTGAATGTTCATGTCGGGTGCTTGCATTCTATTCGTACTTGTTTAAATATCTGCCATCTCATGTAAGTGTTTTATTCTGATGTAGATTTCGTGTTGAATGCATCGTCCGAGTTGGGTTAATTTTTTGACATTTGGTGGATAATGGAGGTACCAACCAGGAGAAAACCAGTGATCTACTGTGTTTGCCTTTTCTTCATTGTCAATTTTTTTCTTCAAATTAGCGATGCATTTTATCTTCCGGGAAGCTACATGCACACTTACTCGACTGGAGATCACATATATGCGAAGGTTAATTCATTGACCTCTATTGAGACTGAGCTTCCCTACAGCTACTACAGTCTCCCTTACTGCAAGCCGCTTGGTGGCATAAAGAAAAGTGCTGAGAATCTTGGAGAGCTCCTCAGGGGAGATCAGATCGATAACTCTCCCTACCTTTTCAGCATGAATGTTAATCATTCAATCTACCTCTGCACTACGCCCCCCTTGAGCGAGGTTGAGGTAAAGCTACTGAAACAAAGGACTCGTGATCTGTATCAAGTAAATATGATCCTTGACAATTTGCCTGTTATGAGGTTTGCCAATCAAAATGGGATTAAGATCCAGTGGACGGGGTTCCCTGTTGGGTACACGGCACCGGATGGTAGTGCAGATTACATCATCAATCATCTCAAATTCAAAGTCTTGGTTCATGAATATGAAGGGAATGGTGTTGAAATCATTGGGACTGGGGAGGAAGGTATGGGTGTTATTTCTGAAGCTGACAAGAAGAAGGTATCTGGATATGAAATTGTTGGCTTCCAGGTAATCCCTTGTAGTATTAAGAGGGATCCTGAAGTCATGACCAAACTCCACATGTATGACATTATCTCTTCTTCAGACTGCCCAGCTGAGCTAGACAAGTACCAACCAATTAAAGAGCAAGAGAGGGTAGCATTTACATATGAAGTTGACTTTGTGAAAAGTGATATAAGATGGCCATCGCGTTGGGATGCTTATTTAAAGATGGAGGGTTCCCGGGTGCATTGGTTCTCTATCCTAAATTCACTCATGGTGATTTTTTTCCTAGCTGGTATTGTCTTTGTCATTTTTTTGAGAACTGTGAGAAGGGACTTGACACGGTATGAGGAGTTGGACAAAGAGGCACAAGCACAGATGAATGAAGAGCTTTCTGGATGGAAGCTTGTTGTGGGTGATGTTTTTAGGGAGCCTGAAGGTTCAAAGCTTCTTTGTGTGATGGTTGGGGATGGGGTTCAGATTCTCGGAATGGCTGCTGTGACAATTGTTTTTGCAGCCCTGGGTTTCATGTCACCAGCTTCCAGGGGAATGCTCCTAACAGGGATGATAATTTTATATCTCTTCTTGGGAATTGCTGCTGGATATGTCAGTGTACGTCTGTGGAGGACCCTTAAGGGAACTTCAGAAGGGTGGAGATCAGTTTCCTGGTCATCTGCGTGCTTTTTCCCTGGGATTGCCTTTATTATTCTCACGACACTGAATTTTCTTCTCTGGGGCAGCAAAAGTACTGGTGCTATTCCCATTTATCTGTATTTTGAGTTGTTCTTCCTCTGGTTCTGCATTTCAGTGCCACTTACTCTCATTGGAGGATTTATGGGCACAAAAGCTCAGCAAATTGACTATCCTGTGCGAACTAACCAGATTCCAAGGGAGATTCCTGCACGCAAATATCCATCATGGCTTCTTGTTCTTGGTGCAGGAACTCTTCCATTTGGAACCCTTTTCATTGAGCTTTTCTTTATCCTTTCCAGTATCTGGCTTGGGAGGTTCTATTATGTATTTGGTTTCCTGTTGGTTGTTCTTCTACTGCTTGTTATTGTTTGTGCTGAAGTGTCGGTGGTCCTCACATATATGCATCTTTGTGTGGAAGATTGGCGGTGGTGGTGGAAGTCGTTCTTTGCTTCAGGCTCTGTTGCTCTTTATGTCTTCTTGTACTCCATTAACTACTTGGTTTTTGACCTGCAGAGTTTGAGTGGACCTGTCTCGGCTATACTTTATCTTGGCTATTCACTGCTCATGGCAATTGCAATCATGTTGTCAACTGGAACCATTGGCTTCCTTATGTCATTTTACTTTGTGCACTACTTGTTCTCATCAGTAAAGATAGATTGAAGTTTGCTTCGCTATCTCTCACCAACCAAGCAAAAGGCATGCTGGAAGAGGGATTTTTCTTAATTGGTATAACTTTTGTGTAATTCTTTTTTCTAGTTTCATTTCTTTGCAACATAGTGAGTGGGAAACAGATGTCTTGCTGATTATTGCAGTAAATAGTTGTCAATCGATCTTATGTTGCTATGCGAACTACTGTTTGTTCCCCTTTCTTCCTGTCACCCGTAAGTGGTTTACTTGTTCAGTTAGTGTTTGGTATCATTTTGTTTCATGTGATTTAGTTTGGTAAAGTTGCTTGAGAAAGATGTAATTGCACGGATGGTCTCATTCCTTGTTCATTCAAACAAGTACTGATTAAGAAAAATTAAATGGATACTTCTAGGTGTCTTCAAGATTTCTACAGCATTTGGTAGTTCGAATTGTTTGTGTTCAAGGATGCGAAAGGGACTTTCTAATTAACTATAGACTATAGCTTTTGGTTAGTTATCTATATATCTAGCTTAGTATTATAAATTACATCAAGATTTCTATTTTACATTTCTTGAAGATTTCCTCTTCTTGATGTTGAGGACATACGTACATATTCCCGATGGATGTGGAAAATATTAAATAAATTATAAATGCATTGAACATTACATTAGTCCATTAGTGACTCTTGGACAGAATTGGATGTATGCCTACATTCTCTTAAAGACAAAACAAGTTCAATGGATTTTATACAAATAACTGAGTCTTATTTTAATGTCGACGCCTTTATCTTAATATACATGCAAAATTATTTTATATGTTAATAATCACATAAATTTGTCACACATTAAAAGTAATGACATTTATTTTTCATTTAATCGTATAGATAAAACGTATAAGAGAAGTCCATATTAGTTTCTCACAAATAGTTATTCAAAATAAAAGCGTAAATCATATCACGAAAAATCCCCCTGGCTAGTTTTTGTGGAACATTATATTGGGATGGGAACCCCGTTCCAATCTCTTAGACATTCCAGAATTGGGTCAATTATCTTTGCTTGACACATGGCTGTATATACTTTTTCGAATTCTTCATCTGGTGAGAGAGCTTTTTCGCCTGTGAGCAACCTTATCCCTAACTCTTCCCTCACAAATTTGTACAGTGGATATGACCTGCACTCCTTGATTCTGTTTGGAATTGTTGGATTGCCGTTCTCATAAGCCACCCGTGCACTTTCAATTTCCTTTGGCAAGAGAGACTTCAATTCTTCTTCAAAAGCTCCAATCTTCTCAAAAGTCAACAAACTCACATTCTTGTCATTAATGACACTGCTGTGTGCTTGCTCATAAAGTACCTGCTTCAGTTTTGGCATCAATGGGTACCGAACATTTAAGGGATCATCAATGTAGGAAAATACATATTCTCTATCGACCACTTTAACTAACTCTTCCTCGGTGAGTCGAAATGGGTTAATTTCTTCTTTGTCTTCAGTACTTAATGTTTTCAGTGCAACTCTGCTTACAGTACTCTTGACAGTGTTCTTGAAAATTTCCTCTAAATGCCTCAAGTCAATAGCTTGGCAGAGTGCAACCAGATAAGTTGAAGACATAAGCTTTAATATCTCTATGGCATCGACAGTTTTCAGAGCCGAAATTAACCCCAAGGAGTTCACATCTTGGTTGTGCTGCTCAGTACTTTGCACATGGCTAGTTACTGGATTTGCCAGATATTGAAGTTCAGAACAATAAGCAGCCATGGCAACTTCAGATGCCTTAAAACCATAATCCAGACTTGGATTTCTACCAGCAGACAGGTTTGATGGTAGCCCATTACTATACAAATCATTGTCTAGTTCAGTAAATTGCGCAAAGATGAGTTTGCCGATTGAAGCAACAGCTAAACGTGCATTATCCATTGAAACTCCAATTGGGGTGCCTTGGAAATTACCACCATTCAGAGCTTTATCACTTGTGACATCAATCAAGGGATTGTCATTTACCGAGTTTATTTCCCTTTCAATTGATTTGGTCGAAAATCGGATGACTTCAATCTGTGGACCAAGCCATTGAGGAGAAGTTACAAGAGCATAACGTTCCTTTTTAGGCTTCTGCAATGGATCTGGCTGTTGCAGTTTAGCATTCTTGACATAAGAGCTTCCATCTAGAATGTGCTCCATAATAGCAGCAGCTTCAATTTGACCAGGATGGTACTTCAGCTTATGTATAAGGTGATGTGTAAACTCTGGCTTTCCCTGCATGACTTCAGCAAAAACTGCTGATAGAACTTCTGCCAACAAAGCTAAAATGTTTGCCTCAAAAAGCACCACAGAAGCTACACCAGACCCAACGCCTGTGCCATTTACAAGAGCAAGACCTTCCTTGGGCTTCAACTCTAAGAACCCACTTTCTAAACCTGCTAAATGGAAAGCTTCCTTAGCACTGAGGGACTCTCCAGAGGGTCCAACAGCTTTACTGTTTCGCCTACCGGTTAGCAATGCAACAATGTATGACAGAGGAATTAGATCACCAGACGCAGTAAGTGTACCACGTAAGGGTAAGATTGGGGTGACATTCTTGTTCAGGAGTTTGGTGATAGCTTCTAAGATTTCAAATCTAATACCCGAATACCCTTGAAGAAGGGTATTAACCCTCACAAGCATTGCTGCTCTGGTTGCTGATTTTGGCAGTGTATGAGACAACTCTGTTTCGTAGCCAAATATAGCGCAATTTAAAAACCTGGGAAGGAAAAGGGGTAAATCCATGTATACATAAACCAAAAGAAGAACTTTATATAATTCTAATGCAACTTTGTCTGATTTTTTTCATCAGGTGAAAGTGATAAACTCAGAATAATCAGTGTTTTGACTTTGACTAGGAAGTTGGATAATTGCTACAGATTCTCTAACACAGATACATTCAGAATGAAGCAAAGCAGAGTTTTTGATCGTCACCTAACCATTTCCTTCTGAAGAGCAAGGCCATCTTGAGTTTTCCTGTTGGAGGAAGCACCAAAACCAGTGGTAACACCATAAATGGGAGTGCCTTTGTCGATGTTATCCATGATCCACTTGCAGCTAGCTTCAACCCCTTCCCTTGCAGACTCTGAAAGGTCAACCTTAGCCTGCAAGTAATGGTTAGCAACAGCAGCCACCATTGACACAGTGAGCTTCTCCTTTCCACCCACATGGATCACTGCCCTCCGGTACTCCGCCGCCATCCTTTTCACTTCCTCCAAGTGGCTACCCTTAAGTGATTCCGCCGCCTCACCCCAGTTAAGAGGGTCTGCGTCACTTTCACTACTACTAATACTACCCTTTTGAGGAGTAACGGTTGCCATGTTCCAAATTGCTGAAACTAGCACTGCGAGAGATCAAAAGTTGTACATGGAATAGAAATTTCAAAGCTTTAAGTAGAGGGCAGCGCTTGGTTGGTGAATGAATACCTCTATGTGCTGGGGTAGGTGGTTAGGTATCTCTTTGAACTTTGATGCATCAAAATTCGTAAGTGTTGGTCACTATAGATGACCCAGTCATTTTGGCAGCATACAACCCTAAAATGAAAACGAATAGAGGTTACCAATTCTGCAATACGTTTGAATGCTTCAACAATTCAAGCACAAAAACAAAACGACAATGATTAAATCATTTTTTCTTTCTGTCATCATCTCTGATACGTTGTTATTGAAATTCATACATATTGACTTGTTATACATTGAATTAAAAATGAGTTATCTCAAAGAATTAACATATTTCATTAAGTATTATTATACACAAACATAACGTTTAATCTATAAATTAAGTGAATTGTATTTAGTTTAATCAATATTTAAAAAACGTTTTTTTTTTCAATCTAATCTAATTCTATCCATAATAAGTCAAGTTAAGCCACGAACGTTATTTACATCTTACTTATAAGTTTGAAATTCAAATAAATAAAAACATATCTAAACAACTGATTAAACTTTTCTCTGTAATGATGAAATGTTTTTAATAAACTTTGAAAATTGCTTATATATAAATAGTTATTTTAATAAACATATGTAAACAATTGATTAAACTTTTCTTCATAAAGATGAGAGGTTTTTAATGAACTTTGAAAGTTACTTATATATAAATAATTGTATTTTAAAAAGAAATTAGCACATCAAGGATGCTCTTTTAAAGCGTCGTTTTGTTTTTTTCTTTAAATTTTAAAGTATTTAAAAAAATATGGTTATAAAATTTAGAACGGAGTCTTGTGATTGGTGTATTACATAAGCAGACAATTTGTTTCATTACACATGTGTTTATCTATTTGACTTTTTCCTCTCTAAAATATATAAATTTAATCCTCAAAATTAGACACGTAACATTAAATTACGGTGATAATTCCCACAATATTTGTCTGAAAAAATTTTGTACATCCTTACGATATAACTCAAAAGGTTTATTAACTTCAAAAAATACATTATATAATTCGAATGGAAACAAAATATTTATTGTATTTTATATAATTAAATGTGGCTTATCTTAACTCGTAGAATTAACTATGGCTTAAAAATCAATATTAATATACTCTGATAAATGCATGTATTTTGTAATTGTGTTTTACAAATTTATAACCACTTGAATATATATATATATATATATATATTATATATATATATATATACATATATATATATATATATATATATATATATATATATATATATATATATATATATATATATATATATATATATATATATTGAGTTGATAGTACATTTAAGCAAACTACATCAAATCTTAAATTAGAAAAAAAAATGTTCATATGTAAAAAGACATGAAAACATCTTGATTGGATATTCAAATTATGTTTCAAACTTTATTTTAATGGCATTTATCGTCAGTTAAATATTGCACAACAATTTGTGCGTTTTCTGAAAAAAAAATCCCTTTAAAAAACTAAAATAAAATAAAATAAAATAAAAAGTTGATTTTAAATGAATTTAGTGAATGGTGCATAAATTATTATGTAATAAAGTAGTTGAAAAAGGAATAATTTTCTCTAAAATATGTTAAGAGAAAAGAAAGAAAGTTAAATTTAATGTATTTGATTTTTTTTATCAATGTATTTAATTAATAAAGTAAGTATAAACATATATTATGTAATAGATGGATTGAGTTAATTGATTCAATAATAAAGTCCAATTATCAATCAGATAAACAATAAATTTAGTTGTGTTTGACCAAAACACATGATTTATTTATTTCATAATATTTAAGATGATTTTGATCCATTTGTTATGTAATAATTGACTTGTGTAAAAGCATATATTAATCAGCAAAAGCATATATTAATCAGCAGGAGGCTTTTTTTTTTAATTTGAATTTTATATTGGCAGTAAAATTTCCATTAAGTCAATTAACCACTTAAGAAAACTGCGCTATCATTTGATTTTACTAATTAAACCATTTAAGAAAACTGCACTATCATTTGTTTTTACTAATTAAGGACTTTTTATTATTTTAAAATATTATTGGAATTAATTAAAAAAAATATATGGTATTTTTAGCATGGAACCAATCGTTTATTTTGGGAAACGTGCTATAATTTTTTTACAAATATATAAAGAATGATCTATGACGCAATAAAGGTTTGAAAATTCAAAGTAGCCGTTGGACGAGAGTTCCCCTGTTTTAGTTCTACACTGCACTCTCGTTCACTGCATCACTGTCACTGAATCACGCTCCTTTCGTTTTTCTCTCTTCCTCTGTTTCATTTTCATTCATTCATTCTTTCTTTCTCTCTCTTACATTCGCCATGTTTACCGAAGGTTTGGACGAGAGCGCAATCCAATGGATCAACCAGGTATCTCTTCTTTCTTCTTCTGTGCGATGCACTATTTCACTTTCTTTTTTCGTCACTTTTTTTAGGGATTCTTTGACCCTTTTTCCAACTTCAATGTTTTCTACAGGGATCCAAACCAAAGCTTGAGGTTGAAGATCCTCCTCCTTCTCTGATACGCTCTCCTCTGGCGGAGAAAATCAGCACAAGCGACCGATTCCCAAGATCTCCCATTTTGAGTTCCGCCAACGCTCTCAATTCCCCTGTTCTGCCTCCATTGAAGTTCCACTCAGCTTTGTTACAGCCGCGCAACCTCGCATTTGGCTACGGCGATCACCATGCCGACAACGACAGCGACGTCAGCATGGAGGATGACTTCTCCGACGAAGAACTCTCTGCCCCCAGCAACCTTGATTACTCCGACTCGCCAATTCCGCACAATTACGACGAGGAACAACTGTTTGGATCTAAACCCCAAGGGCAAGGGCGCTGTGGAATTCTCAAGACGGGTTTGGCCAATCAAAACCTAACCATTCAGGTTCCATGCAGTGTCAGAAGATTCACGGATGGAGAAGTGGGTTTCAATAAATGTGTTCAAAGAAAGCTCACTCCAGTTGGTGGCGCTGTTCAGTTTCAGAAGAAAGTTCGCCCTCGCAATGTGAAATGCCCTGATGACGCCGTCGGATTGGGTACTCCGAGTGCTCCTCCCATCATTGATGCTGATTTTTCAGTAGAGAGGGATTCAGAAAGCTCGGTCAAGAATGAACCAACTGACCGTGCATCTTGGCCATCAAGGGACTCTGTGGATTATGATGGCTCAAAGAGTGAGAGTTCCATTGAACAAAAACCCAACACTGTTACAAAAACCACTGAGCCTGGGGAAAGGTGTTGTCATTTCTACCTTCACTCACTGCAACGATCTCAATTTATGTTTCTCTATTTTTATCTGTTCGGAATCATTCTTCCCTAACCTGTTGTCGTGTACTTTTGATACTAAACTCTGCAGGCTGGACAATACTTTTACAGATGACTTAGAAAGACAGACCCCTCATTTACAATATTACCGCAACAGGTGCCCCCAATCTTTGACTTTGAATCAACACTAATACTTTGCTAATTTAGTTAAGTTTAATTAATATAGTTCACAATGTCGCTTTGAAATTCACATTTGAGTGTCTTCTTTCTTTTATGGTATGTTATCTCAGCAGCTGCAATAGTCAATATGCCTGGCAAACCCTTATCACTTATGACGCCTGCATACGTTTATGCCTACAAGCATGGGCAAGAGGCTGCACTGAGGCTCCAGAGTTTTTAAAAGATGAGTGTCTGGCTCTCCGAAGTGCCTTTGGGTGGGTTTCGTATTGTTTAACAAGCGCACTTCTTTTGGCTTCATTTATTGCTTTCCGTCATTTCTTAAAGTGCACTGTTTCCTTAGATTGCACGAGTTCTTGTTGCAACCTCGAGGTGTAAAGCTAACTGAAAGAAGAAATACAAGAAACTCAGAACAAACAGTTCCCCTGAAGATTAAGAAAGCTGTGGGGAAAATAAGAGTGGAAGGTAATCTTACAATCTCAACAGATTTTTATCCTTCAAATACTATGAACTTAAATAGAATTTTAATTGTAAATTATGGTATGAAATGACGTTTTTCAATAGACGTATTTTAATACTTACTTTTCTGTAATCATGTTTATTAACATTGGATCTCCTTCAAACGACTTGAGAATAGCGTAATATGATATCCTATGTGAAAATTGCAGTGAGGAAACTCCGCATTATACCTAGACAAAAACTTAAGATCACAAAGTCACAGAGGGGATCACACTACATGCAGGCTGGGGTGGAATATGTCCGGCATGTTTCATCACTTGTGAAAACTGGCATAAATTCTATGAAGTCGGCCACATTCTCACTGGCATCAGAAGGTTAGTTCATCTGATGAACGGATTTGGAACTCTTTCATTTTATAGTTTAGAAACCATTTAACTTTCATATGGGAAATATCTCACTGAAACATTTATAGATCTCTTTTCTTCATTAACACCTATCCTGTGATTACACAATGAATGAATAAAAGATGTCTGTTTTATTCTTGTAGAGCCACTACATTGTTTGATCCAACTTAAGAGTACAACGGAAGAAAATGAACCGGAGCCATCTTCTGCAATTCTTCTGCGCCCTGGAAGTGGAGATTACCATGATTTGTAAGTTTTTTTTTTTTTTAATTTTATGTTTGAACTAGGAGATGCTCTTCTGATTGACCTGCTGTCAGGCTCTTAGAAAATAGTGAAACTTTAAAGTCAGTGAAGGTTTTCCAAATGCATTATAGCATGATATAGTTGCAGACAATCTTAAGTGTTGAAAATCATAAACTATTCATTAAGTTCTGCTGGTACAGAGCCGATGGCAATTTACACTGTATATTCTTTGAGAAACTAAAAATTACAATCACACATCTTGATTTCTTGCATTGTTGAAATATAATCATATAAATCTCAAACTGCTTTGTAATTTCAGTTTCCCATTGAGCCAAGGGGATGCTTTAATTGTAGAAGTCCAAGATTCCAAAAAGGCAGTCCATGGTGAAGCCAGAATTCCAATTTCATCCCTCAGTGATAATCCTGTATGAATTCTACCCTTTCATCGTCCATAAATATTACTTTTCGACCCTGCATCTTCCACATTCACATAATGAATTATCTTGAATGAGCAGAGTGACCGAATTAGGTGGTGGCCAGTATATCATGATGAACGTGAATGTGTTGGCAAGATCCAGCTGTCTATCGGCAGCACAATGACGAGCAACGAGAACACTCATATTAAGGTTCTATCTCTACCAAAATTTAGTTTCATAAATGTTTTTTTTTTCAGTAGAAATTTTCCAGTTAGTTGACGTAGGATCATCCTCCAAGTTACCATCTGTGGATAAAGGCAAAGAAGAAAACATGTAGATGAAATATTTTTAATAACTGGATTCTATCTTGGATTAATTATGGCGAGGATCATGCTTATCAACTGTCTTTAATCAAATTTATCATTTGCTGCTATTGAAAGAGAAACCTATTCTAATTTGATTGTACGATGTATTTTGTTTATTTATTTAAAGAAAAGGCTCATCATGACTAAATTATTATTCTATCTTAGACTTGACCAGTAAACACCAATGTGTCATTTCTGGCTGTGCCATTCTGAGCATAGATTTGTGTTTTCATTTACTCAGTTTCTACATTTCTGCAGAGTGCGGCTGTTGTGGAAACTCAAGCTTATGATTTATTATTGGAGGGTGCCATGAGTGCGCAACATTTTCACTCCCGAAACTTGCGTATAAATGGACACTGGAAATGGTTGTTAGATGCATTTGCAGACTATTATGGAGTTTCTAATTCATATGCCAAGCTGAGGTATTTTAATTTCATTTGGGTGCCCTAAAAAATGTGGAATAAAATGGTTTTTTATATTCTTTACGCTTCTATATGATTTGTTTATTTTCTTAATTCATTTTTCTCACTTACCTACGGTGTTCTTCTTGTAGATATCTACTACATGTGATGAATGTGGCAACTCCAACCAAGGACTGCCTAGAGCTTGTGAGAGAATTGCTTGAACCCCTAATAAAGGCCAAAAGTGAGAGGAGTTTGACCAGGCAGGAGGTAAGTCATATATATTGATCTCTTTCCCACAGCAGTAACTTCCCAAGTCATGTACTTCTGTTGTTCCAGCTTCTCATTAGTTTAATATGCTATGTTAATGGATTTGTCTTGAGTTCAGACCACATTAATACTTGTTATACGTGTCTTTGCACTTCATAAAAGAAAAATGATATGAACAGAAAACATGTGTAAAAGTATAATGAGCAATTGCTTGTATTTCTTTTACCCTGAGAAATCTGTTAGTTTTTATAACTAATGTTTTTTCTGTCTAACCAAATTTGCAGTTCGTGATTTTTGGAAATGGATAATGGTGTAACAATTTTCTCTATTTATTTCTCACAGAGAAGTATACTTTCAGACTGTGAAACTCAAATTGAAAGTCTTCTAGCAACTGTTTTTGAGAATTACAAGTCGCTAGATGAAAACTCGCCATCAGGTTTAACGGATCATTTTGGTCCAGCATTTGAGTCTGCAGCACCAGCCTTGGATCCTGCCGTTCAAGTTTATATTAGTCTTCATGATATACTATCTCTAGATGCTCAAACTATTCTAAGAAACTATCTTCAGGTAATTAAAATTTTCACCATTAAGTGACATGTGGTGCTCCTGTTCAACTTAATTTCAAGCTTGAATGCTAAAACTCTTTTTTCCTTTTTTGAGTCTAAATGAAGTGTTTACTGTCAACAGACTGCAGCAAGAAAAAGGTGTAGAAAACACATGATGGAGACTGATGAATTTGTGTCAAGCACCTCTGAATGTTACCAAATGGATACCGTTACCATCTCAACGGCCTACTTGAAGATGAAGAATCTTTGTGTTTCTATAAGAAATGAAATCCAGGCAGACATAAAGATTCACAATCAGCATACGACCCATGGTCAGCATATATTTCCTAGGTATTTGGCAGGAACAGCTCGCTTCATATGTTAACTGTCCTAACAAGTGGCTTTTCAATTCCTCGTGCATAAAATTGCAACGAGGGATTATATTTATATATTATATATAGGAGAGCATTACGCATATTACCATGTCTATTTTGTCAGAACATTTTAATTTTGGTTCGTAGAATTGTCTGAGATCTATTTTCCAATTTTCAGTTCAATTGACCTCACAAACATAACAGCGGCAGTTTACAGCACAGAGTTGTGTAAAAGGCTGAGAGCTTTCCTTTCGGCATTGCCACCATCGAGTCCACAGGCACATGTAAATGAGCTTCTAGTGGCGACTGCAGATTTTGAACGGGATTTTGAGTCATGGAATATAAGGTTTGTAACATGCAAATACAATACTTCAGATTCCCTAAAGTTAAAATATACTTTCTGACGTGCAATACTCTTCACTTTGTAGTCCCGTGCAGGGAGGAGTAGACTCCAGAAATTTGTTCCACAACTATATCATGGTGTGGATACAGGATATGCAACTTGGTTTACTAGATTTATGTAAAGCAGAAAAGGTAGTTGTCATTTCAGTTGTGTTGGAAGTCTTACATCTATTAGAGATATGTGAGGTTTAAACCTCACCTTACAAGCCGGTTTTGTGGAGTTGAGTTAGGCTTAAACTTCACTTCTTAACATGGTATCAGAGCCATTGTTTAAAAAGTCTATCTTAGCGAGATTTTTTGGACATTGTGTTCCACCTGCTAACGGACCATACAAGCCGGTTTTGTAGGGTTGAGTTAGGCTTTAAAAAAAGTCCACTTTTCTTAACAAGTTGTTTTATGTACAACAAAATCTTGTACATGAGTTAACCTCCCCAATACAAACAAATGATACAGGTGCCATGGGCTGGAGTAACCACAAATCACTCCACCTCCCCATTTGCTGAGGAAATGTATGAGAAAATCAAAGACAACCTTAACCAGTATGAAGTAGCAATCAATAGATGGCCTCAATACTCACTTTATTTGGAAAATGTAAGTTCTAAACTAAATATATTTCTATTTTAAGCCATAAGCATTCAAGATATCTATTTCTACTACTGTTTTACTTTGTTCTCATGCATGCAAGTAATCCTTGAGTTTGTGGTCCTTGCTCTTTTTCTCTCTGTAAGGCTGTTGCAAACATTGAAAGGGCAATAGTGAAATCCCTCGAGAAACAATACAGCGATACTTTAACTCCTTTAAAGGATAGCATACCAAAGAGACTTCACTTGCAAGTTCAAAAGATAGCTAGAAGACAATCAACAACAGTTCATTTGCTTCCTAATCAAGTAAGTTTTTTGAATTCTTGCTTTTGTCCAGATCCCAAATCCACTCAGATTAAATAATCAAAATTTTAAGCTCAAACAAACTTTGGTGGCATAATAGAAAGCATGCACGACTGATGTCTATCTATAATGTGTTTATATATTGAAATATTTTTTTACATTTTGATTTATCCACAGTTAGGAATATTCTTGAATACCCTCAAGAGGATTCTTGATGTCCTGCATTGTAGAGTGGAAGACATCCTAAATTCATGGGCCTCCTGTCTACCTGTCATGGGTGATAAGAAGACACTGTTTGGGGAGCAAATGAATGGAATAACTGTTCTACTGAGAACCAAATACAAAACTTATTTGCAAGCAATAATAGGGAATCTTGTCAACAATGTAAGATCATTCAGACTCCTTGAGATTTAAAAGTTATTGCAAAGGAAGCCTCTAATGTTTATTTACATTTGATGCAATTGAATTGTTCAGATGCAAGCTAATCGAAACACAAGGCTGAAAAAGATTCTTGAGGAAACAACAGAAACCGATGGAGAAGCAGAAGTCCGCGAAAGAATGCAGTTGTTGAATTCACAACTCATTGATTTCATCTCCAACCTGCATGAGGTCTTTACCAGCCAGATTTTTATAGCAGTATGTCGTGGATTGTGGGATAGGATGGGACAGGTATCCAACTAAACCTCGTATATATGTTTTACATTGTTGGTTCAGAATTTTCATCGATGTCGTTTATTTTGATTCATTTTTGTGCTAGATTATTTTGAAATTTCTGGAAGGAAGGAAAGAAAACAGGATATGGTACAACGGCTCGTCCTATGCTCTTGGGGTAAGTAAATAATATTAGATATGTGGCACAGTCTTCTAATGGTGCCGATTGCAATATTGTATATTGTATGACGTGTGGACTGTTTCACTTCGTAGATACTAGATGATACCTTTGCTTCTCAAATGCAAAGATTACGAGGAAATGCTTTGCAAGACAAAGATATTGAGCCTCCTCGCTCAGTGATTGAAGCTCGGTCTATTCTTTGTAAAGACACGGCAAACGCAACCGATCCATCTAATTACTTCTACATATAATTTATGTAGCCTTAGTTATAAATATATATTCCCATATTTCCCTGCTATTGTTGAGAGAGGTGGGGTTATTCTTTGCATGTAAATGTAATATATGTAGTAGGTCAGGCTTCAGAACTCTACATTCATTTTATTCTTTTTGCATGTAAAATGTAATAATGTACTCTTTTGTTCAGTCTTCAACCTCTGATATTTGGCCATCAATTTGATCTGGCTATGAGACAGCTGGAGTAAAAGTAAAATCCCATAAAGGTAGTTATTTATTGAAAATAGTGATTTTTTTTAATAAGAATAATCTCACTAAAGGTAGCTTTAAATCCATTGATCTTGCATTTGGACTTGGGAGACTAATCCGAGGATTGTTTCAAAATTTAGAACATTTTAGCCTTTTTGTTTTGTATCTGGCCGTTTTGCCACTAGTTTAGTCGTTAATAATGAGTTAATTTGTCTAGTTTTTAATAAGATAAACAGTATTATTTTCTGTGTGTGTTAACTTACATCAAAAGTATATTTTATGTGTTTCTTTGGAGTAAAACATTAAATATAATAATATTATTTGATTTAGAGATAACAAGAGATGGAACTATCTTTTATGGTGTGAAACTCTTAACGAAAAGGTATTAATACTGATCTACCAAAAATATTTAGAGTTATCTCCTTTTCCTTATTTTTCATAGTTTTTTTATAATCATCGTTTTCTAACCTCTTGGGTTTCCTTTAGTTTTTATTGTCCTCGGAACCTCCTATTTATTTCAATAATTTGTCTTCAATCTTTCACCTTTTGAAAGTCTCATATGCATAATGGTCACAATAGTAATCAACCAAATCATTATTTAACCTAACTTATCAATCGAAATTGGACTTTATTGAACTAATCTATATTGAGCTTATCAAACCAAAAACCATTTGCTGTGAAGTACATGATATTGTTGTGAATTCATGTTTGATACCCTCTTTCTTATAAAAACTCTTCAAACTCCTTGAAGGTATGCTTTTTAACATCTTCACTTTTCAAGACATTGAGTAATATATGTCACTTTGCTTTTTAACCAGCAATTTAAAGTTAGAGGTGGCAAAACGGGACAAGCCGAACAGGCCCACCACCAATAAACGAGTTGGATATTACAACCCGTTCCATCTTAGGACGGGCTGGCAGGCTGGCTCTTCCCTTTTTTTTTATTTTTTTTAATTTTTTTAATTTTCTTTAACTTTTTTTAAAAATTTTGTTTATAAATCTATTATATATATATATATATATAAACTTATATATATATATATATATATATATTTTTATTATATAAAAACGTATTATTTTTTTATTGTTTTTAGTTTTAAAAATTAAAAAATTAAAAAAAAAAGGTTGACAGGTCAGGACAGGTTGGCCCGTTTTGACCCGTTAAACTAGCGGGCTAAACGGGTCGGGTTACTTTAGGTTGACGGATTGAAAATTTCAACCCGGCCTGATTTAGTATTTTTCTTAGAATTTCAAAAAATGAATTTAGATCAACTTTTTTTTTGCTTTTGTTATTTTAAATTATACATTTATAATATATATATATATATATATATATATATATAGAGAGAGAGAGAGAGATGTGTGTATAAAAAAAACATTTAAATGTGTAAAAAAAATTAAGATTTTAATTGTTTAATCAGTGTTTATAATAATATAAAATAAAATAATTATTACATTTACTTGTTAAATTGCACTCTTGTAATGAATATTGGAATTTAATTCATATTTGTCAATTATACAATAATATTACATATTCGCATTGTTCGAATAATATAATACAATATAATAAATATTAATCTTTTAAACTTTTAAAGAAAAAAATATATTAGAGGATCAATTCATAATGTCCCACCTTTGACCAGTCCATTTCGTAGCGTAATCGAAAGAACAAAAAATTGACAAAATGAAGTTGAAATTTTGAAAACACCAACTTATCCCTAAACATGCTATATAGAATAAAAGCTAACTTTATACCTACTTTAGTCCTTTTTTACATGTTATGATGTCGACAAAAAGATCATTGTATCTATCAAAAGTACTTAATGATTAATACCTATTGAACAATTTTATATGCTTACTTGATAATAAAATATTTGAACTCAACCAATTTGATAATAACCTCTCACATTGGTGATTCTCTCTACAAATTAGTTATGGATGAAAATGGATTGAAATTAACATTATATTTTACACACACGCACGTACACACACATACACTATTTTTAGGAATTTTAATAATTAGTGTTTGTAATAACAAAAATATAATTGTTATATTTACTTGTTAAATTACACTTTTATAATTAATATTATAATTTAAATTGTATGTATCACTCTTAACATATGTTAAACTTTTTAACTTTTTAAATAATATATGTTAAACTTTTCAACTACTTTTTTTTTTTTACTTTTAATTAAAAAAAATAGAAGATGAATCCATTATGTCACATCTTTGATGAGTCAATTTCGCAACTTAATCCAAATAAATAGAAAACATAAAAAGTAAGTTGTTGCATTGAAAACAACAATTTATTCCCTAAACTTGCTGAATATAATAAAAGCTAATTTTATACCTACTTTAGCCTCTCTTTTTACATGCTATAATGGTATATATTGGCCCAAAGATGATTATGCCCATGAATTTAAATTCTCTGTTGTGTTTCTCTATGTTGGTAATGTTTTCAAAATACATTGATGGACACTTATATCGATATATTAAAATATTAAAATTATTTTTAAAATACCAACATTAGTATATTCTCGAAGACATAATAGAGAACAACATAAAAAAAATCAACAGAGAATCCGAACGAACGTCATCAAATGCACTTAGTTATTATTACCTATTAGTCTACTTTATGCTTACTTAATCTGTACATATTGGTTATGGATGACAGCTTAAATCAACTTGACTAATTTTATTTGATATGTCTCTTGGAATCTAAAAATAGTGGGTTAGGATCACCTTTATTTTTGCTTTTGTTATTTTAAATTTTACATTTATAAAAGTAATTATATATATATATATATATATATATATATATATATATATATATATATGTGTGTGTGTGTGTATATATATATATTTGTAAGATGTATTAATTTTATAATAACATAAAATAAAATAATGATTATATTTACTTGTTTAATTATATTTATGTAATTAGTATTATAATTTAAATTGTATATGTCAATGTTATAGAAACATTACCCCTTTGCATTGTTCAAATAATATAATATAACAAAAATAAATTTTTTATTTTTTATTTTTTTACTTTTAATTAAAAAAAACAAGTTTAGAGGATTGATTAATTATGTCCCCACTTTTGACTAGTCAATTTCACAACTTAATAGAACAAGAAAAACATATAAAAACAAGTTGACGCATTGATAACACTAACTTATCTCTAAACCTGCTAAATATAATCAAACAAACTTTATACCTAAATTAGCCGTTTTTACATGTTATAGTAGGATATGTTGACAAAAAAATTGATTATACCCATCAAAAGTAATTAATTATTAATACCTAATAATCCATTTTATGCTTACTTAATTATAATATATTTGAACTCAACCAATGTGATAATTAACCAGTCACATTAGTGCTTCTATCTAAAAATTAGTTATGAATGACAATTCAAATTAATCTGACTCATTTTGATCTAACATGTCTCTTAAATCCCAAAAATGGATTGAGATCAACTTTATTTTAGCTTTTGTTATTTTGGATTTTACATTTATAAAAATTATATATATATATATATATATATATATATATATATATAAAATATTTTAATTAATGTTTATAATAACATAAAATAAAATAAGAATTACATTTACTTGTTAAATTACGCTCTCATAATTAATATTAGAATTTAAATTATATGGTTCAATATTATAATAATATTACATACTTGCATCGTTCAAATAATATAACATAAAAATATTAATCTTTTATCTATTTTTAAACTTTTAATTAAAAAAATTTAGAGATCAATCAATTATGTCTCAACTTCTGCCAGTCAATTTTGCATTAATCCAGATAAGCAGAAACAGGAAAAATTAAGTTGGTGCCTTAAAAACACCAACCTATCCCCATAACCTGCTAAGTATAATAAAAGCTAACTCTATACCTATTTTAGCCTTTTATTTTAGGTTGAAAATTTCAACTCGGCCCACCTTTTTCTTTGGGGACTGACGAGTCCGGTCCACTTTGACATCTCTATTTAAAGTTTCCAAATTTCACTGGTCACTTTTATTAAATATAGTTATTCTCATCAACAAAAAGACACAATATTTATTTTCACATAATAAAATAATATGAGAAGGCCCACGTCAACACACATACAATAATACTTACAAAGCATCATAATGCACCATATATATTTTAATTTAAAGTTTTATTATTTTAAACAAAATTTAAATATTAAATAAAATTAAATAAAGCACAACAAATTTTTTATTTTTTGCTTTTTTTACTTAAAATTTAATATTATTTTAATTTTACTTATATTTATACTTATATTTATTTTTCAGTATATCATAAAAAAATTATATATATAGATATTAATATTTTTTTATTTTTAAAATATATATTAAGAAATATGAGAACATAAGAAATAAATAAAATAATAAATAATAAACTAAAAAAACATTTCAAACTTAGAAAACATAAATTTCAAATAAAATTAAAAATATTAAAAATAGAATTAATTTTTTGATTTCCGAAAGTCGACTTCTGGTAATATATTTTGACTTTCGAAAGTCGACTTCTGATAATATATTTTAACTTTTGGAAGTCGACCGGTAACATATTTTGATTTCCAGAAGTCGACATCCAAAAATAATTTTGGAGGTGTAATATTCATAGTCAAGGGATTTTTTTGGAATTTAAAGAAATTTTGGAGGTGTAAAAAGAAAAAAAAAATATATTAGAGAATCAATTCATAATGTCCCACCTTTGACCGGTCAATTTCGCAACATAATCGGAACAACAAAAAATTAGCAAAATCAAGTTGAAATGTTAAAAACACTAACTTATCCCTAAACATGCTAGATAGAATGAAAACTAACTTTATACCTATTTTAGCCCTTTTTACATATTATGATGGTATATGTTAACAAAAAGATGATTATATCTATCAAAAGTACTTAATGATTAATACCTATTGAACCATTTTATATGCTTACTTGATAATAAAATATTTGAACTCAACCAATTTAATAATAACCTCTCACATTGATGGTTCTCTATACAAATTAGTTATGGATGACAATTCATATAAACTTGACTCATTTTGATTTAATATGATTCCTAAGAATGGATCGAGATCAGCATAATTTTTGTTTTTGTTATTTTATATTTTACATACATATATATATATATATATATATATATATATATATATATATATATATATATATATAAAAATATTTATATATATATATATTTTTAGGAATTTTAATAATTAATGTTTGTAATAACAAAAATAAAATAATTATTATATTTACTTGTTAAATTACACTCTTATAACTAATATTATAATTTAAATTGTATGTATTACTGTTATAGTAATATTACATATTTGCAATGTTCAAATAATATAATATAACATACGTTGAACTTTTTAAACCTTTTTTTTTTTTACTTTTAATTAAAACAAAAGAAGATCAATCCATTATGTCACATATTTAACGAGTCAATGTCGCAGCTTAATCCAAATAAATAGAAAACAAAACAAAAAAAGTAAGTTGTTGCATTGAAAACAACAATTTATTTTCTAAACATGCTGAATATAATAAAAATTAACTTTATATCTACTTTAGCCTCTCTCTTTTTTTTTACGTGTTATAATGGTATATGTTGGCAAAAAGATGATTATGTCCATGAATTGAAATTTTTTGTTGTGTTTTTCTATGTTGGTAATGTTTTCAAGATATACTGATGAACACTTATATCAATATATTAGAATATTAAAATTATTTTTAAAGTATCAACATTAGTGTATTTTCGAAGACATAATATTAAAATTATTTTTAAATTACCAACATTAGTGTATTTTCAAAGACATAATAGAGGACAACATAAAAAAATCAGCAGAGAATCCAAAGGGCATCAAATGCACTTAGTGATTACTACCTATTAATCTATTTTATACTTACTTAACCTGTGCACATTGATTATGGATGACAGTTTAAATCAACTTGACTAATTTTATTTGATATGTCTCTTGGATTCCAAAAATAGTGGGTGGGGATCACCTTTATTTTTCTTTTGTTATTTTAAATTTTACATTTATAAAAGTAATTATATATATATATATATATATATATATATATATATATATATATATATATATATATATATATGTGTGTGTGAATGTATAAATATTTTTAAGATGTATTAATTTTATAATAACATAAAATAAAATAATGATTATATTTACTTGTTTAATTATATTTTTGTAATTAGTATTATAATTTAAATTGTACATGTCAATGTTATATAAATATTACCCCTTTGCATTGTTCAAATAATATAATAAAACAAAAATAAATATTTTGTTTTTTTATTTTTTTTACTTTTAATTAAAAAAAAGTTTAAAGGATTGATTAATTATGTCCCCACCTTTGACTAGTCAATTTCACAGATAAAAACAAGTTGACGCATTGATAACGCTAATTTATCTCTAAACTTGCTAAATATAATAAAACAAACTTTATACCTAAATTAGCCGTTTTACATGTTATAGTGGGATATGTTGACAAAAATTGATTATGCCCATCAAAAGTACTTAATTATTAATACCCATTTTATGCTTACTTAATCATAATATATTTGAACTCAACCAATTTGATAATGAATCAATCACATTAGTGCTTCTATCTAGAAATTAATTATGAATCACAATTCAAATCAACTTCTCTCATTTTGAGCTAACATGTCTCTTAGATCCTAAAAATGGATTTAGATCAACTTTATTTTAGCTTTTGTTATTTTAGATTTTACAATTATAGAAATTATTATTATTACTATTATTATTATTATTATTATATATATATATATTAAGATTTTAATTAATTAATGTTTAAAATAACATAAAATAAAATAAGAATTACATTTACTTGTTAAATTACTCTCATAATTAATATTAGAATTTAAATTATATGGGTCAATGCTATAATAATATTACATACTTGCATTGTTCAAATAATGTAACATAAAAATATTAATCTTTTATTTATTTTTAAACTTTTAATTAAAAAAAAAATTAGAGATCAATCAATTATATCTCAACTTCTGCCAGTCAATTTCGCATTAACCCAGATAAGCAAAAAGAGGACAAATTTAAGTTGGTGCCTTAAAAACACCAACCTCTCCCCGTAACCTGCTATTATTATAAAAGCTAACTCTATACCTATTTTAGATTTTACATTTATAGAAAATATTATATATATATATATATATATATATATATATATATATTATGTTTTTAGTTAATTAATGTTTAAAATAACATAAAATAAAATAAGAATTACATTTACTTGTTAAATTACTCCCATAATTAATATTAAAATTTAAATTATATGGGTCAATGCTATAATAATATTACATACTTGCATTGTTCAAATAATATAACATAAAAATATTAATCTTTTATTTATTTTTAAACTTTTAATTAAAAAAATTTAAGGATCAATCAATTATATCTCAACTTCTTCCAGTCAATTTCGCATTAACCCGAATAAGCAGAAACAGGAAAAATTAAGTTGGTGCCTTAAAAACACCAACCTCTCCCCATAACCTGCTAAGTATAACAAAGCTAACTCTATACCTATTTTAGATTTTACATTTATAGAAATTATTATATATATATATATATATTACGATTTTAATTAATTAATGTTTAAAATAAAATAAGAATTACATTTACTTGTTAAATTACTCCCACAATTAATATTAAAATTTAAATTATATGGGTCAATGCTATAATAATATTACATACTTGCATTGTTCAAATAATGTAGCATAAAAATATTAATCTTTTATTTATTTTTAAACTTTTAATTAAAAAAATTTAGAGATCAATCAATTATATCTCAACTTCTGCGAGTCAATTTCACATTAACCCAGATAAGCAGAAACAAGAAAAATTATGTTGGTGCCTTAAAAACACCAACCTCTCCCCGTAACCTGCAAAGTATAATAAAAACTAACTCTATACCTATTTTAGATTTTACATTTATAGAAATTATTATATATATATATATATATATTAAGATTTTAATTAATTAATGTTTAAAATAACATAAAATAAAATAAGAATTACATTTACTTGTTAAATTACTCCCATAATTAATATTAAAATTTAAATTATATGGGTCACTGTTATAATAATATTACATACTTGCATTGTTCAAATAATGTAATTAAAAAAATTTAGAGATCCATCAATTATATCTCAACTTCTGCTAGTCAATTTCGTATTAACCCAGATAAGCAGAAACAGAAAAAATTAAGTTGGTGCTTTAAAAACACCAACCTCTCCCCTGCTAAGTATAATAAAAGCTAACTCTATACCTATTTTAGATTTTACATTTATAGAAATTATTATATATATATATATATATTTTAATTAATTAATATTTAAAATAACATAGAATAAAATAAGAATTACATTTACTTGTTAAATTACTCTCATAATTAATATTATAATTTAAATTATATGGGTCAATGCTATAATAATATTACATACTTGCATTGTTCAAATAAAGTAACATAAAAATATTAATCTTTTAATTATTTTTAAACTTTGAATTAAAAAAAATTAGAGAACAATAAATTATATCTCGAACTTCTGCCAGTCAATTTCGCATTAACCCAGATAAGCAAAAAGAGGACAAATTTAAGTTGGGGCCTTAAAAACACCAACCTCTCCCCATAACCTGCTAAGTATAATAAAAGCTAACTCTATACCTATTTTAGATTTTACATTTATAGAAATTATTATTATATATATATATATGTATATGTATATATATATATATATATATATATATATATATATATATATATATATATATATATATATATATTAAAGTTTTAATTAATTAATGTTTAAAATAACATAAAATAAAATAAGAATTACATTTACTTTTTAAATTACATTCTCATAATTAATATTAGAATTTAAATTATATGGGTCACTGCTA
>Ga0214542_1001620_pt1:7500-46332 | contig 46332 bp, 30 predicted proteins | sample CNSS1metaG_FD_160096 | JGI IMG/M metagenome (GOLD analysis project Ga0214542, IMG submission 160096) | Root nodule microbial communities from cowpea collected in UCLA plant growth center, Los Angeles, California, USA - CNSS1 | ecosystem: Host-associated > Plants > Roots > Nodule... | reverse complement strand
TATTTTATCTTTTATTATTATTTTTCATTACATAAACTTAATATAAATAATATATAAATATAATTTTAAAAAATATATAAATATATATAAAAAAAAATTCAAAAAAAAAATGGGTGAGCCGTGGCTCCCCTGTCACCATATAGTTCCGCCTCTGCTTACAAGCTTAATTGTTTTTATATATCTATATCTATATGCGTTTTTTTATCAAAGCTAAATTTTCTAGATTTTTCTTTTTTTTTATAGAATTCATTTCACTCATAATTACTATTATCACTTGGCTCCAAACATAATTACTAATATTCATATATATATATATATATATATATATATATATATTATCACTTTCAAAGTTCTTATTGGGCATAATTTACTAAACTATATTAAACTATAGTTAATTGTACTATATTAAACTAAAATATACTAAACTATTCATAATAATAATTGAACTGTATTATAAAATAGTTCAGTTTTAAGAAACTAAACTTATGTTAAGTTAACTATTGAATTATAGTAAATTGAAAGAGCAAAATACCTCAAATAAAATATTGGTATTAAGATAAGAATTGGACTTATGTATTTTGTGTCTTACGTTCTATTCTTTCTCTTTCATATTGAAATATGTATTTTATTTTGTCTTAATTTTTTTCTTTACTCTTTCTTTGAGAAAAATATAAAATATTTATAATTAATTTATTAAAAAAATTATAAATTAATTCAAGATCTTATTTTATTTTGAATAAATTTTACTATGTAATGTTATTTTTATGTTATGATTTTACAGAAGTTATTTTTAAAAATTAAATTTTGTGACACCTAACATTTTTATAATTTTTTATTTATATTCTTAAATATTGAAATTAGTATAATAAATATAAATATTGGTACTAACGTATTTTTTATTTTAAAATCTCATGTAATATTATTTTTTAGTTTTAAAATATTTATTATGTGACGTCAACTTTTTTAAAGAGAATTTATTTTAAAAAATTCTTAAAAAATATAAAAAGTTATTGATTCGTTGCTTCAAGAAATATATTTTAGAACTTCATAAAATTTCTAGAACATTTTTCACACAAATATTAATGAATACAAATGTTAAAAAATATTAATTTTGAGAATTTTCTAAAATAAATCCTTTTAAAAAATTTGACGCAACATAATAAACATTGTAAAACTAAAAAGTAATATTACATAAGATTTTAAAATATAAAAAATAAGTTAATACCGATATTTATATTTATTATATTAATTTTAATATTTTAATGACATTTTAAGTTACGGAAAACTTTAATATAAATAAAAAATTATAAATATGCTAATTGGTGTATTGAAGTATGATGCATATTTCAAGTATTATTTCCTAAACACTTTCAAATTATAAACTTTAGATTATTATTGCGTAGTACAATCATATGTAATTAGTGCAATTCAATTCAAAATAGTGTAATTAAGTTTAAAAATAGTGCAATTCAGTTCAAAATCAATGCAATCTGGTTCAAAAATAGTACAATTCAGTTCAAAAATATTGAAGTTTATTCAAAATCAGTGCAATTCGGTTCAAAAACGGTTCAAAAACAGTATAGTTAAGTTAAAAATTAGTGCAGTTCAGTTCAAAAATAGTGCAATTCAGTTCTGACGTAGTGTAGTACATAAAACAGTTCCGTTTATATTATAGTGCAGTTCAGTGCAGTGCAGTTCAGTCCAATTTATTTTTAAGAATAACAGTTCAGTTCAGTTCATTTGAATTGTTTTTCAGTTCAGTGCAGTTCATGCAAACAATTTTTTAGTTCAGTGCAGTTTTTGGTAGTGCAGTGTAGTTTGGTTTATTTTGTCCAACCCTACTTATCGGTACATCATGCATACATGATGCAAGAATCATAGATTAAGTAAGTGACAAATGCTATGAGAAAAAGAAAAAGAAAAGTACACAAGAGGTTATTATACCTTAGGTTGTTACATATCTTCCAATCAACTTCATCAAATATCAGAATCAATAAGAATAGAAAGAATAAACAAGAAGATATATGTTGATATATTAAAGAAAAGGAGAAAAAGAAATAGATAATGGTCATGATTTTTTAAGAGACAAAATTGAAACTTTTTGTCAACACTTAATATTATGCATATGATTTTTTTAAAAGACTAAATTCGAACTTTTTTTAACATGTGAGTTTTAAAACAAAAACGTCAGGTACAAAAGATTCTCAAATACATAAATAAATTCTATAAACTCTATCGGTTAATTTCTATTGTATATATGGCTTAATGCAACAACATATGTTTTCCGGTTAAATGGTACGAAGTAACCCTAGACCGAAGAAAAAAAACAGAAAGAATTATTTTAACCTTAGCTAATGTTGTGTTTAGGTAAAAAGATGATTTTGTCCCTTGATTGTAGGAATAACATTCTTATTTATAAGCAAGTCTGATACAATTTGTATAGATACACATAATCAAATATTCTCAAATAATCTAATCAAAAGATAATTACTAAATAACAATAATAATATCTCCTAATTTTGTTTATATTCATCAAATATGAATGAGATTTTTCACCAAGATACTCCTATATATTATAGAATATTCTTCCATTAATCTTAACCTCCTACAAGGGTATCCGGTGGCGGACCTACGCCATGACAGAGGGGAGCCACGACTCCCCCAATTTTTTTTTTGAAATTTATATATATATATATATATATATATATATATATATATATATATATATATTTCTTTTTTAAATTATAATAAAATATTAGGATTTTTAAAATTATTTATATTAAATTTATATTATGGAAATTATAATAAAAGATAAAATAAAAAATTTAATACAAAGTGTAAATTAATTATCATGAAAGTGTGTGAAGAGAAATAAAATAAATACAAAGAGATAGATTGGGAAACAAAGATTGGGGAACACATAGATTGAAATTGAAGTATAATTCTCGCATGATCTCCCACATATCAATGTTAATATCTTATTATGATTTATGTATGTCAGATTTATAATTCTTTAGAATGTTTCTCCAAATTAAGTTTATTCGAAATTAGTATAAACCTAATTATGATTTTAGGGATTCTTTTATGAAATTGGTATAAATTGTAATTATACTTTTTTCCAAATTATTATAACCCTTAATTATGAAATTTAGGGATTTTGTGTATTTCGCTGCCTATTGGTAATTTTTTTAAAGTTTTGAATTTATACCGTGTTGTTTATTTAATTAAAGTGGTATGAGTTTTGTTATGTTTTGCATTGTGATAATTGTGATTTGTGAATATAAATTTTATCTTTTTCTAAATAGGTGAGATGTGATAAATTTATATTAGAAAGATTATGATAAAGAGTAAAAAAATTGATTCTTTTTTTTAAAGAAGGTTTGTGATAAAGATGAAAAAAATGCATATACGTTAATTACACTTTTCATGAGAAATTTCATGACAACCAAGAATTCAAGATAATGAAAAACAAATCTCTAAAGTTTGTAGAGTTATATATAATGAATTTAAAAATTCATTAGAACGCGATCCGGAAAAGCGTCCTCAAATTTGACAATACTCACCAAATCAAATTCATGAGGTACAAATGACTTATCTAAAATGATATTCATGGTTTGGTATCATGATTTAATAACATGATATAATAGTGAATTTTTTTAAATTCTATTATTTTATGTGTTTGTTTTAAACAGGGAAAATGAAAAGAAAAAATGAAAAACTTTTTTTTCTAACTAAAAAAATTTATATATAACAAATCTAATTTGGCACCCCTAAAGATTTTGTCCAAATTCCACCACTGAGGGTATCGGTCCTAGGAAGACATCTTTATAGATCTTGAACCATCAACTAGTGTCCCTTTCCTTTGGGGTGTTAGTCCTAGGGATCCTTGTAGATCTTGAACCATCAACTAGCGTCCCTTGGAGGCGTCAATCATCTTCATATAATAGTTTTTTTACATACCTCAACAAACTAACGACGTCCTTGGTCCAGGAAGGTACAATATGATTTAAGGATTATTTGGTATCACGACACCTTAGGCAAAAAAATTGTTGTAGATGCAACATTTTACGCCTTATCAAATTCAATTTGGTAAGAATCGTATCTTTTAGGTTAAAATACCTTTTTGATCCCAATTTTCGTCAAGTTTTGTCAAATAAGTCATAATTTTGTTTTTGTGTTCAAATAGGTCCTAATTTTCGTCAATTTTGTTCAATTGGGTTCTTTTTTTGCTAACATCTTTTCAATCATTAACGACCATGAACAATGACTGTCATGTGTCACTTCGTGGTTTTTTTAATTTATTTGTAATTTTTTTAATTTTTTAAATTTATTTCAAATGTCCACGTGTCAACCCAGTAGCGTGCCACATGTCAAAGTCAATGTTCTATATTCAATTTGGTCCCTATACTTGTTATTTTTGTTCAATTTAGTCACAATTTTTGTTTAAAATTGACCAATTGTGTCCCTATCAAAGATGTGACCAAATGTGTGTATTATGTATATGTGTGCTTATTTTTTTATTATAAAAGTAAATAGAAATGAATTTTACATTTTTATTATAAATAATTATTTCAATTTAAAAAAAATATTAAATTTCAAAAATGGTCAAATAGAAAAGATCAATTTAAAAAAATAGATAAAATAATTATTTTAATTTAAAAAACAGTTATTTAAAGTGTAAAAATGGAAAATAAATGTGTACACCAAAATGAATAATTTTCTTTATTAATACTAGAGAAAACACATGTAATAACATATTTTTTAAATATTATTATGAATTTTTATTTTTTTTGTAGATAATTTTTTTTTCTATTAAAGATAAATTTTAGTTAAAAAATGATCAATTTAAAAGACCAATTAAATTTAACAAACTGGTTACCTGCGGGATATCCCCTTTATGTATACTAAGGTAAATACATGTGTGTCGTGTCTGTGTGTATGCATTTTTGAAATATGTATGATGTTATATTAGTAGATGATGATTAGGGATGTCAAAAAAATTCGTACCTGTGGGTATCCGCGGATAAAACCCGCAACGGGTAGGAAATGAATATTAAAATGGATACTCGTTATCCGCGGGTACATGTATTTTTGATACCCGCATGTTAACGGGACGGGTATGAGTATCACAATATTCATACCCGTGGATACCTGTACCCACTAAACTTTAATTCACAAAAATACCCTCATATATATATATATATATATATATATATATATATATATTAGTAAAAAACATTCTAACTTAATTTTTTTTATGCTGCACATCTTGTCTTCTGTCTTCATTCTTCCAGCTTCAAGTATTGATATTGTCTTCTTTCAAGTACACTGCTTGACATTCTCTTATTTCCTTTCTTTGAAATTGGACATATACATTAAACCCTATATAGACAGTGACGTTTTTGGTATGCTTATTGTCAAATGATGGAATCAAAATAAGAATACTTGGCACGTGACAGTTGATGTTTATTATTTATTTATTTTGTTTATTTTTCAGGAATCAATCCGAGAAAGTGGACTTGTTTATTATAGCACTAATTAAAGAATTTCCAATGTGTTGAATGTCATTTTATATTTACTTTTATAATTATTTGGACTTCTATGAAATTGAGTTTATTTGAACTTTATTTAAAATTTATGAATGTGATGTATTTTATTTTATTTTATTTGAATTTATGATTAAATAGTTTTTTTTAAATAATTTTGTAAATACCCGCGGGTACCCGTGAATACCCGCGGATATGAAAAAAATAGGTGGATACCCGCATAATGGATACATGACGGATATGGGTACGGGTACAGTGCAAATATTTATCCAGCGGGTAGGGTACAGGGGAGATACTACCCGTACCCTACCCGCCCCGTTGACATCCCTAATAATGATATAACTTTAAAAATAAAGTCAAGTGAAATGACTGTAGAGAAGATAGACAGTTTCATAGAAAACCCGTAAAAGTAACAGTTAAATTTTAAAAATTTAAAAATAATTATATTGTAAAGAGTAAAATTGAAATTATGAGATGTAGATATAAAAAAGAGAATATAAAAATTATGTCACTTAAATAAGAAAGTAATTAATTGGATATTACGAGTAATTTAAAAGAAAAATTAAATGGTTGTAACAATTAAATTTAACAAATCGATTGCATAATTGGTAAAAATGATAAAAATATATGTTTTAGTTTAAAAAGACGTCATTTATTGAAAAGTAAAATTGAAAATAGAAACATGGAAAAAAATAGAATATTTCCTCTCTATATATATAATTAGGTAAGATGATAAATAAAATAATAATTATGTTATTTTTAAATAGCATTGGATATGGATATTATAATATCTGATATTTTAAATTGATATAAAGATAAAAATAAGCTATACATATTTATCCTATCTTTATTTTTATATTGTATAATTAGTTAAATTTTATTCTATTCTTATTTAATACTGTTATAAGATATTTTGTGAGATCCCTTTTTTTTCTATTTTACACTATGTCCTAAGGAGGGATTGGACCTGGCCTTTTCGAGGGTCTAAGACCAGTCCACTTTGGACCCCCAAAATCCCCTCACAATCCCTCACTCTTCATTCTGTCTCATTTCTCATTCTACAGAAAACAATCCCCCTCCCTCCTCCAACTCTTGAGCAACAGCTATGCTAGGGCACAACTAGAGTGTTCCTCGGAGCTAGTCTAAAGTCCTCTCCAAGTAACGTATCCAGGGTACACGAAAAAAACTATTAGAGCAACCCCAAGCTGGACCAACACTACTAATGTTGCCTCCAGCATTTATTTTCCGCTGCTACAGTTTTGTTTGTGGTGCAAAGATTCTTTAGTTTTGATTCCATAATTATTGCAATGATTATGATTCATATTACCCATGTACGTTGCAAATCTACTTTTGAACGTTAGGTGAGCAATATGGAATTTCAGCCCATTTCATTCACTCATTCACACCTATAAATAGGTGGCTTTGGTGCTCTTCAAAACACACCATCTCTCAATCTTCTCCTTCATTCTTCAAGCTCTCTTCTCTCTCATATTCTTTCTTCTTTTATATGGGTTAAATACTCTTTCAAGAGTACTTGCTTGCTAGTTCTAAGATCCTCGGAAGATCCGAGAAGTTCATGTTGTATCCTAGGGGCTTGCGTAACACACCGCGGATAAGTCCTTAAGGGCAGTGAATTTACATGTCTCAGGAAGTACCTTTTGTTCGTGATTTGTCAGTTATTACAACAATCTTAAGGACTTATGGCTGACAACAACAAAAACTCTACTACGCTAAAGAATCAAAATAATTCCGGAACTTTGACCGTCTTTGTGAAACCATTTCCGGATGTATCTAAAATTGAGGTATTCTCTAGGCATAACTTCCGACGCTGGCAAGAACGTGTGTCTACTCTTCTAGACATGTATGGAGTAGCTATGACTCTCTCAACTTTAAAACCTGACGAATCCAGTGCCAAACAAGTTGAAGATTGGACTTATGCAAACAAGGTATGCCGACACACCTTACTTAGCGCATTGTCTAATGATTTGTTCGATGTGTATTGCTCATATAAGGAAGCGAAAGAAATTTGGGATTCGTTATAGGGAATTACTACAGTTGGGAGATGATCGAAGATAAAGACATAAAGATTCAAATCAACGAATATCACAAGTTACTTGAAGATATCAAAGCAGAGAACATACTTCTGCCTGATGAGTTTGTTTCAGAACTTTTGATCGAGAAATTGCCGTCATCTTGGACTGACTATAAACAACAATTGAAACATAGACATAAGCAAATGACGCTTCAAGAGCTCATTACACACATCATAATAAAAGACACCAACAGGAAAGAGAGTGCTACTAAGGGCCAAAGCACTATTTGCAAAGGCAAACGTGGTAGAAGACAAACATACTTCAAAAAGGTACGAGAACAAACCTGATCACAAAAGAAAAAATAACTTTCGAAATTCTCGTTCAAATGGATCTAACCCCGTCTTTAAGAAAAAGGGTAATTGTTTCGTATGTGGGAAGCCAGGCCATCATGCACCTCAGTGCAGGCGTAGAGCAAGAAATGATAATCCTCCTAGGGCAAATATAGCCCAAGGGGAAGATACTATAGTTGCGATCGTTTCTCAAGTAAATATGACGACCAATGTGAGCAAGTGGTTGGTAGACTCTAGAGCTACCAGGCACATCTGTGCAAACAGGAGTGCTTTTACCTCCTATACTAGTGTAGGGGATGGAGAAGAACATGTTTACCTTGGTGATTCCAGGACAAATCCAGTCCTTGGAAAAGGAAAGGTTCTTCTAAAACTCACATCTGGGAAGACTCTGGCCTTTAGTGATGTTCTACATGTACCCTCTATCAGAGTTAATCTAATCTCTGTAGCATTACTGGGAAAAGTGGGGGTTAAAGTGCCATTCGAATCTGACAAGATTGTAATGACAAAAAATAATATTTTTGTGGGGGAAGGGATATTGTGATCAAGGTCTTTTTGTACTCAATATTTCAGAAATTATAAATGAATCATGTTCTTCTGCTTATATCGTTAACTCATATGATGTGTGGCATGCTAGATTAGGACATGTGAATTTCTCGTATGTTATGAAATTGCAACGACTAGGATTAATTAATATGCATGATAAACAAAGTGGTAAATGTGATGTATGTGTAGAATTCAAAATAACTAAGAAAACATGTTATTCTGTAGAATGTCAAACAGAATTGTTAGGGTTAATTCATACTGATCTAGCTGATTTAAAATAAACCATGTCTAGAGGTGGTAAAAATTATTTTGTAACCTTTATAGATGATTATTCTAGATACACCAAAGTGTACTTAATCAAATGTAAGGATGAAGCCTTTGATGTGTTTTTAACTTATAAAGCATAAGTAGAAAATCAATTGAATAAGAAAATTAAGAGGATTAAATCAGATAGAGGTGGTGAATATGTTTTATTTAATGACTTTTGTGTAAAAGAAGGTATTATCCATGAAGTAACCTCACCATATTCACCTGAGTCTAATGGAGTAGCTGAGAGGAAAAATAGAACTCTTAAGAAAATGATGAATGCCATGCTTATTAGTTCTAATGCACCTGATAACCTTTGGGGAGAAGCCCTTCTTACTGCATGTTTTTTACAAAATAGGATACCTCATAAGAAAACGGGTAAAACTCCCAATGAGTTATGGAGAGGGTATCAACCTAATCTTAAATATCTGAGTGTTTGGGGGTGCCTAGCTAAAGTAATGTTACCCGATCCTAAGAAAAGGAAAATAGGCTCTAAAACCTCTGATTGTATGTTCTTGGGTTATGCTGAACGTAGTGTTGCCTATAGGTTTCTTGTTCTTAAAAGTGATGTGATTGAACATAATACTATTGTGGAGACAAAAAATGTTGAGTTTTTTGAACATATATTTCCATTAAAGGTTAGTGATACATCTGAACAACCTATAGATACTTATAGTGATGCCATGAGTGAGGGTTTAAGAAGAAGTAAAAGGCAAAGGAAAGAAACTTCTTTTGGAGATGACTTTTATACTTATCTAGTTGAAAATGATCCAACAAGTTTTTTAGAGGCTACTAATGCTCTTGATGCAAAACAATGGGATAAAGCTATTAAGATTGAAATTGAATCAATTGAGAAAAATAATACATGGACCTTAGTAGATTTTCCTAAAGGAGCAAAACCCATTGGTTGTAAGTGGATCTTTAAGAAAAAGTATCACCCTGATGGATCCATAGATAAATATAAGGCAAGATTAGTAGCGAAAGGTTTTACTCAGAAACCCAACATAGATTACTTTGATACCTTTGCCCCTATGACTAGGATTTCCTCTATTCGAGTTTTGTTAGCTCTAGCGGTTACCCATAAGCTAGTGATACATTAGATGGATGTTAAGACTGCTTTTCTGAATGGTGAATTAGAGGAGGAAATTTATATGACTCAACCTGAAGGGTGTGTTGTCCCTGGTCAAGAAAATAAGGTATGCAAACTCTTAAAATCTTTGTATGGGTTAAAACAAGTACCAAAACAATGGCATGAAAAACTAGATAATGTGTTACTTTGTGATGGTTTTTCACCTAATGATGTTGATAAATGTGTGTACTCTAAATCTGAAAAAGGTGAATGTGTCATTATATGTTTGTATGTGGATGACATGTTAATTTTTGGTACATGCATTGATATAGTCTCTAGAACTAAATTGTTTCTAGGATCTAAGTTTGAAATGAAAGACATGGGTGAAGCCAATGTGATTTTAGGTGTTAGAATCATAAGGAAGGGAGATAGTATATTACTATCCTAGGAACAATACATTGAAAAACTTCTTGGGAAGTTTGGATATTATGACTTTAAACCTATGAGTACCTCTTATGATGCTAACTCTAAATTAATGAAAAATAGAGGAGAATCTATTTCTCAACCTCAGTATGCTCAGATAATGGGGAGCTTATTGCACTTAATGAGCTTTTCAAGACCTGATATTGCTTATGCAGTAGGTAGACTGAGTAGATACACTCAATGTCTTAATCAAGAGCATTGGGATACACTTGGAAGGCTTATGAGATACTTAAGAGGTTCAATGGATTATGCCATTGAATATAGTGGATTTCCCGCTGTACTAGAAAGGTATAGTGATGCTAACTGGATCTCTGATTCAGATGAGACAAAATCTACTAGTGGTTATGTATTCACACTTGGGGGTGGTGCGATTACATGGAGATCAACCAGGCAAACAATTATTGCAAGATCAACAATGGAATCTGAGTTTGTTGCTCTCAAAATGGTTGGTAGTTAGGCTGAGTGGTTGAAAAACTTCTTAGCAAACATTCCTTTAGGAATGAAACCAACCCATTTGTATCTATACATTGTGATTGCCAATCGGCAATAGCTATAGCTAAAAACAAAAACTATAATGGAAAGAATAGACACATACAATTGAGACATAATCTGGTTAAGCAACTGCTAAAGAGTGGAACTATTTCCATTGATTATGTGAAGTCAGAACGGAATCTAGCAGATCCCCTGACAAAACCCCTAGGAAGAAATATGAATTTGGAAACATCGAGGGGAATGTGATTTAAGCCACTTGCAAACAAACAAGTGATGGTAACCCAACCTTTGTGATTAGAGATCCCATGAATAAGGTTCATATAGGTAAAAACAAGTCACTTATTAGTTCTGATAGCACTAAATTGATTTTTAAATCAATTATGTCCATTCCTATGGAGTGCGTGAAAGTGCTAAAGGCTGCATTTTTGAGAGGTTAAACTTTGTAAATTAAAATTCTATGTGGTGTAAGAATTTTAGTTTAAACAAAGTTTTAATGATTTTCATATCCCTTATGGGTAGTGTATGATTTGCAGCATACACTTGATGAAATCACCTATATGAGTGTCAAGTGGGGCCGCTTGTATGAGATCTTGGCATGATATCTATAACACTCATGAATACCGGGCACGCGCATGGCCTAGTAAGCACAACACAACATTAACAGCAAGGATTGTGGGGGTGCATTGTGATTGATAAACCACTAACACACATCAAGTGTATTTGGTTCATATAGCTTGCTATACCAACTACACTGTGTGCTAAGTTTATCTGTCTAGGACTGGTTCATATAGCTTGCTATACCAACTTCGACGCATTACATCTTATATGAGACCTAGTTTTTTTTTTCTTCTTACTTTTTCCTTATCTTTTGCAATATGTGGGGGATTGTTGTAATACTAGCAGTTATTGCAAAAGTTTTGAATGTTGCCTCCATCATTTATTTTCCGTTGCTGCAGTTTTGTTTGTGGTGCAAAGATTCTTCAGTTTTCATTCCATAATTATTGCAATGATTATGATTCATATTACCCATGTACGTTGCAAATCTACTTTTAAACGTTAGGTGAGCAATATGGAATTTCAGCCCATTTCATTCACTCCTTCACACCTATAAATAGGTGGCTTTGGTGCTCTCCAAAACACACCATCTCTCAATCTTCTCCTTCATTCTTCAAGCTCTCTTCTCTGTCATATTCTTTCTTCTTTTATTTGGGTTAAATACTCTTTCAAGAGTACTTGCTTGCTAGTTCTGAGATCCTCGAAAGATCCGAGAAGTTCCTGTTGTATCCTGGGGGCTTACGTAACACACCGCAGATAAGTCCTTAAGGGCAGTGAATTTACACGCCTCAGGAAGTACCTTTTGTTCCTGATTTGTCAATTATTACAACAGTTGGAGGAGGGAGGGGGACTGTTTTCTGTAAAATGAGACATAATGAAGAGTGAGGTATTGTGAGGGGGTCTTGGGAGTCCAAAGTGGGCTGGTCTTGGGCCCTCAAAAAGGCTAGACCCAACCCCTCCTTAGGACAAAGTGTAAAATAGAAAATATGTACGTTTGGTATTATTTTTGGGTCGAATGGAGGTGTTGAAGATGTAGTAAATTCAATCTTATAGGAGGTTTTTATGTGATTAATAGATCCTTCGAGATAAAAGAATTTGTATCTTTTAGTTATTTTATTATTTTATGAGTTTAGACATATATGGTTTAAAATCTTGGTGGCCATAAATAAGAAAATAATCTTAAGGCATAAGCACTTTAATTCTCTTATCAATAAAATTTATACTCGTATAACATAAATTATTACTTGCATTTTGTGAGTTGCTATGATAAAACAATACTAATTAAAATAGCAGTACCCTGAAATAACCTTGATTTTCAATTGAAAAAAAAATTAAAAAACTACTCAGCATAATATAAATATCTGAAAAGAGAAATTGTAGCGTAAAAGAAAAAAAGGTAATGTGTTAATAAACAAAAATAAAATTACACTTCCAACTTAAATGCTTAAATAAAAGATATAAAAGGAGAAAAAATAGGAGTACTTGTACAACAGATCATTCTACAAATTTAGAGAAAGAAATATACACTAAACATTTATTTAATTATTTAAGTTTGTGTTTCATCTAAATTCATATTTAAAAAGAGAAATTTTTTCAATAAATAATTTTATGATTTTATTTTCATTAAAAAAAATGCATAATCATTTGACTTTACATTTTATTATATAATAACAAATTTTTCCTGTAACATATATTTTATATCTATTATACATTATATATTTCTCATATTTTTATAATATTTACAAATTCTCAATACCTATAATATTCTATACTATAATTATATAAACTATAATATTTTATATTATAATTTAATTCTTAAAATTTTATAAGTTCGCGTACCAATTAAATTCATATCAAATTTTCAAAATCAAAATATACAATTAAAAGAATGTTTACCCTTCTGTTCTATTCTATATATTATCATTCTTTTAAATTAAATAATTAAATAAACAGAATATATTTGCACCTCTAGAATAAAGATTTTACTCGTGTTTTTATTTTTATATTTTAATTACAAATTTTAATCAGTTTTCTATTTTAAATTTATGCAATGTTTTTTTCTTTTACATATATTTGAAAAACAAAAATTTGGACATAAAAAGATATTCACTAACAGAATATTGAAACCATATTTTTCAACGTTTCCAAGAGAATGTTTAGAAAATAATTAATCCAAATAAATTTTATCTATCTGTTTAGATAGTTTTTTTTTTAAAAGATTATCTAATTCAATATTTGATAATTTCTTTTTATTATTTTAGTAAAAATTGCAGTAAAAGATCGGAGAAAGTCACATAATACTCTTGGAACAAGTACTAGAAAGTTATAAAAAAAATATAATTTGATTCAACATATTTTTAAAACTGAAAATGGAATAAAATTACATATAATTAGAAACTAAGAAATCATAATTGCATAAAAAATTCAGAAACTATAATTACGAATTACTAAAAATTAAGAAATTAAAAATATAAAGACAAGTAAAATTAAAAAATAAAAATACACTGTTATATATATATATATATATATATATATATATATATATATATATAAATTTAAAAGAAAAATGAGTTATAATAGAAAATTTTGTAATTTGAAATCTTTTACATAATTATTATAATGATTAATGAAAACACATACGATATTTATTTTTTACTTGATTGATTGATTCATTTTATTTAGAAATTTTGGAAACTATTTTTTTAAATTGAAATAATTGTTCAAATGGAAAAATAAATGAACAACAAAACAAATAAAAATGACAAATAATTGAAAAAAATGACAAATAATTGAAACATGATTTTTACATAATAAGTAAAAGTAAAATGTGTATCTAACAATAATAATAAAAACAACAATAATAATAATAATAATAATAATAACTATTATAATAATTATAGTTCTTATTAATAATAATAATAATAATAGAAATAATTATAATTAATAATAATGATAATAATATTTATAGTTGATAATAATAATGATTATTAATTATAGTTGACAATAATAATCCATGACAGATCTTGACCAATAATTTTGGAGCAGTCATAATAATTTATAGTAAAAAATTTTGAACTCTTCAATAATTTATTTGGAATAAAAATCTTCAGTTATTCCTTTTTGAATGTAAATAACCATATTGTGTCCAAGAAATTCATCTTTCATCTTATTCCGAAATTTGTTTTGATAATCTTCGTTGTAGAATATGAAACATTAAGAGTTAAATAAAATGAATTAAACAATCAAGAGTAAAATATCTTTATACTACACAATCAATCAAGTAAAATTATAATAATAAAAATAAATATAAATAACTTTTGAGATGATTTTATTTGTGATTTAAAAAAAGTGGAATTAAAAAAATAATTAAATAAAAAATGATGAAATTTGAACTTAAAAGGATAAAATTAAAAAAAAAAATGTTAGACCCTGAAAACTTTTTTATATAATTATGTAGAAATAATGATAAATAATAATCATAAAGTTAACTAATAAAGTTCGAAAATATATATGTGATCATATATATATATATATATATATATATATATAATTGAATGTTTTTAATCATTTTCCCTCTCTTCGTTCCCCTCCTTTTTCTCTCCAATACACAGCCCAACACCTGCCATCACAACCGTCATGCACGACGGAGTTCCGCCACCACGCACCACGCGAACAACCACCTGACGAAGTTCCGCCAAGAGCACTAGTTATAACAACCATTCCAACCACGCGACGCAACCGTAGCTGACAGTCCTCGCCTACCAGATTTCGCCCAGAAATCAACTAACAGTGAGTTTCTTCATCATTTTTTATTTATTTATTGAAAAAAGTGCAGTCAATTTTTTATTGGAACTATATCTTAGACTATTGTGATTGTAGCGTGTGGTTGCTTCACTCTTCTTCATTCTGAGTCCACCCCTTACACACTTATTCACTATATATGAATTCCGAAAACCAATTGCATTTGTGTTGTTTCATGAAGGCTTAGCACGATAGATTATAGAAGGATTATCATCTGTTGCTGCCTCTTCATACTATTTCCTTCCAGCTTAAATTATCAGGTATGGATTGAACGTCACATCATTTAGGAGGGGGATAATAGCTTTATGGGAAAAGTTTAGGGATCAATTTGCAAATTAGTTTAAGGTTTTAGTTGTTCAAAATTGTTAGTGGGAAATTTTCATTAAAACTTGTTGAAACAAAGATTATTCCGTGTTTGCAATTTGTGCTCTGTAGTTAGCACCGTTGCCTGGAGAAGAGAATTCGCCATGGAACCAACCTGTGGTGCTCGTGCCATGGAATGGAGCATTCAACTTGAAATGGGTCTCCGTTCTGCAAAACCTGGTTATTAATTCTTTCATCATTTATTTTTTCATTATTATGTTCACTTTTATTCCTTTGAAATTTGGGGGCTATACTAACAATGGTGCCTATTCAAATAATGCCTCATTCACTGTGTATTATCGCTCCATACAATGCCTTAAGGTTAAAATTGTTATAGTTTTTGTGTTCAATTGTTGGCTTTGTTTTTATGATTTTTGAAATTCATCACTGTCAGGTGCTCCTGTCAAAGCCATATTGGAAATGGAGCCTCGCCTTTGGCAATGGAGTAGAGAGCCTGAATCTGGCGTTGCTCCCTATGCTATGTTTGGTCTTGTTCCAGGCGAAGATAGAATATTTGCCAATGCTATCCTCTTGCGCCTTGCTGATGCCTTTAGGGGAGGTGACATAGAGACCAGGCTTTCGGTTGTTAGGGTTTTCTTGTCTGAACGGAAACATCGCAGTAAGGAGAAGAAAAATCAATGCAAAGGGTTGCTGTCACAGGCCAGAGTAGCTAATCACTTGGAGTTGTTAACGAGAGTGAAATCTGTTTTTGATAGTGGGGATTTGGAGTCGAAGGCACTGGCTTTGGTTTTGTTTGGTTGTTGGGCTGATTTTCTGAAAGACAATGCTCAGATTCGATACTTGATATTTTCAAGCCTTGTTTCTGCTCATGACTGTGAGGTAAAATAAGTGCCTTAGTGCTGCTGTTGTTTTAGATGTGTGATTTCATTCATATTAACACCTCTTCGTTAGATATGCTTACTTTGATTTTCTACCTGGGTACCTAAATCATGTTTTCCAATGTCTCAAAATTTTTTCTGTTAAATTATATTGCAAGTGAGGAACTGCAATCTTAATTTGATTTACATGATTCTACATGGATGGTTTGATACATAACAGTGATTGCTTGATTGAATATCATTTTTCCTCTTCATTTAATAAAATGTGGAGGGTGACTGCCTTGGAATATTCTCCTAATGTTCCTTAATTCTGATTTCTAACTTGTTTACCTGACCTTATTTGAAGACACTGTTAATATAATTAATTTTCTGTATCAATACATCTGAAATGTTGGGTTGAGATTTCACAGGTTAGAGCATCTTTGTATGCCACTGGGTGCCTTTGTGAGGTATCAGATGATTTTGCATCTGTTTCAGTGGAGATGTTATTTAATATAATGAGTTCATCTTCAGTGTCTTTGCCGGCAAAGTTGGCTGCTGCCCGTGTTTTGGCAAAATGCAAATCCTCTTATTCAGTTGCACATAAAGCGTACAAGGTATTTGACAATTTTATATGCTATGACATCTATAATATTGTGTGATGTGACTTCCTGCTGGCTGATGTTGTAACTATTATTGTTCTGTTTATGTGTATTTCTAATAACTGTGAGATTTTTTGGTTTCTACATATATCTATGTTGTCTTCCTTTACTTTTTCCTCCGGACATAATTAACAAGATACCAAGTGGAAACAGGGTGGCCTAGAGGAATTATGAAGAAAATACCTAGATTTTTTTTGGGTTGAAGTGGAGTTCTAATTTTTTGAAATTGGCTCATCTAGTTTATTGTAAATATTTCCTGACATTGTGCCTCAACTAGCTGTAATATACTATGTCATAACACTAAGCGTACATCAAAGTGTGTGAAGATTGCTTCAATAAAATCTTATTAGGATTCCTAAACCGTCAAACTTGACTAGACTATCCACTAGAAAATGTGCATTTCAGCATGTGATGGTTAGTTTCAGTATCATAGCTTCTACAGTGATTAGTATCGTCTAGAGTAGTTGCCTAAGTGACTTATTAGGATTCCTAAACCGTCAAACTTGACTAGACTATCCAGTAGAAAATGTGCATTTCAGCATGTGATGGTTAGTTTCAGTATCATAGCTTCTACAGTGATTAGTATCGTCTAGAGTAGTTGCCTAAGTGACGTTTCAACTTAAGCGGAAAACAGTTTTCATGTATCTTCTTCACATGTTTTGGTGCATGTCACAGTAGTTGGTTAAAATAACTGAATGCTATATATAGGAACCTGTAACGGTAGTTAAACTAATTGAGAGTTGTGAGTTCAATTGTAAAAACAGAAAACTTTTAGAATTGAGTGAGAGTTCATTGAAAGAGAAACTTCATGTTATAATCTCTATGCATAGTAAATTCTCTCATGGACATAGATTGAAGTTTATTAACACTTCAACCGAACCATGTTATTTTTGTGTGTGATTCTTTCTTTTTCCTTCTTTTATCTTCTATTCCTGCAGAGACAAATAAGAGAAGTCAGACACAAATATCACCTTACTTCAATTCGCAATCTCTCGAGCTGACTTCTCCTCGGCTTGCATGTGTCATCTGCCGGTATCACGGTTTGGACCTATGAGGGGTTACTGCGGAGAGGGCTCCGACGATCAAGTCAGCCAAAAGATTCTCAAAAAGTCAAATCTCGTGATTAAGGGATTAATGAATGCGTACCTTTAATTATTGGGGTCCACGCGTATTTATAGAGTCATTAATTATGTCTGGCTTTGTCATGGGCTAGGCCATGTTTGGGTCCAGGCCCCTAGTTCAATGATTGTTGGTCTTAGAGGCTTTGTCTGTACTATTCTAAGTCTGGAATGGTAGGCATATGTCGTCTTGTCCTCTGAAGTAGGCGGCCTAGGCCGCTTATGCTTGTCCGTTTATTCGCTTGATAACTGCTTGCGTGTTTGTGGGGCTTTACATAGGTGGATTTAATCGTGTAGTTTGATTAGGCTGCCTAGGTGCAGTACACCAGTCCCCTAGCCTTTGTCGGTGGAGACATAGCGGTAAAGGATGAAAAGTGTGAGCAGTCTGCCTAGGTGCAGTACACCTTCTATTGTTTATTTTTGTGGCTTCTCTCGGTTATCATATTAGTGTTTCTGTGGTAGACTGCTGTTCTTCATTGAAGTTGCTTGAGTTATCCACAACAAAGTGAAATGAGGACACCTCTTCCACTGATTTATAATGCATTATCCATTTCAATTTAATCAAGAGTCTAGGACTACTACTAGTGAATTATGGAACAATGTATTCTGGTGTGTTGCTCCCTTATTGCCATACAACAATTCAGTTAGAGAATTGAACTTTTGTTCAAACTAATACCGTGACTTTATAAGAAAATAAAAATCAGAACTAATTCTTACTGTACAATGCTGATATATTTTTTTATTGCCCAATAAGCTCCCCGCACCATGGTTCGGTATCCAAACTTAATAGCATAACAATTGTAAAGTTTAACCAACCTAAAGAAATTTGTTACTTTTTCTTTTGTCTGTTCCTCTATTGGAACAATCATATTTGGTTTTCTGATGTGATGATTGATTTAATGCAGACGGGTATGGAGTTGGTACTAAATTCGTCAGATGAAGATTTTATGGTTGCTATGTTATACTCGCTCTCAAAACTGGCTTGCATTTTAATTCCTTTAACCTCTTATCAGGTGTGTATCTGTCCTACTATATGATTTTGAGCATACTAGTTGAGCAGGAGGAATGAAAGGCCACTTATTACTTTATCCTTGCTTTTATGTCTGTTTGAAATATTGTGTGACCATTTGGCAAGTGTTGTTTTGTTCCTTCAACTGAATGTGATTGTTTTAAAAGTTATCCATAACATGAAGTTCATGAAACTCTTTGCTAAATTTTTTCCTTTGAAAAATGGCTAGTAAACTATTTAAGGCTTGTGATAAAATAAAGTACCACACAGCCAGCTTTAGGATACATGGATGATGGTCCCAGTTCAAATATATACTGTGTAAGCTGCTTTCCTTGTGTAATATTTTGAAGTCATTTGGATTCAGGTGGACTTTCTACTTTTGTTTCTCAATCGAGAACGAACTTCACAAGTAAAAGAAACAGCATTAAGATGCTTGCATTTTTTATTCAAAAGAGGATTGTGTGAGAACTCAGATAATTCAGGTATAATTCGTGGGCTGTTTTCCATTATAGAGGAACCTGAAATTTCATTGCCCATGCAATATAAAGCTCTAAGGGTCTTGCACAAGGTTTGAGTTCAGTACTTGGCAAAATGAAACTATCGTTTTATTTCTTATGATATATGAACTTGTTTGACATGCATTAAATATTTGGCAGGTCCTTCTTTCTATTCCGCCTTCTTCACTTCACATGGAACTTCGTGAGTTTATGAGGCTTCAAACTGTTATTGAAAACACTAGTCAATATCCAGCCTCGAGGAAGAGCTGCTTGGCCATTTGTATTCTAGCAGATTTGTGTTGTAGGACAAAGGACAGAGCAGAAATTGAGAATGTTTTTGGTTGTTCTTCCCTTCCATCGCGTGTTATCTCTTTAATCAAAGATCATATCAAACTTTTGTTGATGCCATTGTTGGAAGGTTCTCAAAATGATTTGACAATTTGTCAGGAGCTCCAGGGTCTGTTGAAGATTCTTTTAACTGTTGTTGAAAGTCATCCTTCTCTTGGTTGTTTGGTACTTGATAACATAAAAGAAGTGATTGAATATTATCTTGTGACTGTTGCATCTACTGATCGTGCAGTACCATTAACTCTTATAGCTCTAAATTTTAAAGGGAAAAAGCAAAATTCCTTTATTTTTAAATTTCTTTCCAAAATATACAGATTTCTGGTGGCATTCCTTGAAAACCTTTATGTAGTTGGAGCTATCAATACTGAAGTGTTCAGCAAAGTGAATATTTTGGCCAAAATTGTGTGCCAGTGTAATTTAATTGATTGCTATACATACTTATTGTACCATTTGCTATTGCACAGTCAGCCTATTTGTGATGGCTTAGTCCATGAGAGTGATGAAACACATCCGGCTAGTTGTCTTATTAAAAGCACAACGTTTGTAAACAAAGTCTTGACAGGAACAAATGGCTGGACTGCTTACAAGGTTGGTGCTCACGCAGCGTGTCAGGGTGAATGGTCGCTGGCTACTATTATATTCAGGACATTAATAGAGAAAGTGAAGTCTGTTTCTTGCTGTAGCTGGTTAAATGCATTGTTCCATTATTGTAATTCTGAAGAAAAAATTCAACTTCTTAGGCAGCCAAAACAGGGAACCACATCAATAGAGTTGGTGGGGACTATTGAGTTTCCTTTATCACGTGATTACAAGGATGATACATGTTCAAGACTTGCCAGGAATATCAATGATTGTAATTACTATGATCAGCTTACAAAGTCTCATGTGGAAGTGTGCTCCTCCTTGAAAATTTTGGAAGCCTCTGCAACAAGTTCTCAAGAATTTTGTTTCCAGAGGTGGTTTTTATCATTAAGAGCTAGAGTGTTGGAAAATTTAGTGTCTGTGGTTAAAGCTTTGAGGGAAGTTTTATTGAACGTGGATCAGAATTTAAATCAGGTACAGACTGAGAGTAGTGATAAGCTTCAATTCCTGAAGTCTTATCAAGATATTACTCAAATTTCTTTGCAACTGTGCAGACTAGCAGAAGACTTTAATCTACTTAGAGCATCTTTCATTGAGATGGACAGTGAGAGTTCTGAAGTCCTTGCAGCTCATGGTCTGAGTTCTTCAGTATTAGCATTTGTAACTGCTTTTGGAGTGTCTAATATAGACCATAATTCTCATAGAATTTTTATTGGTGTCAAAACCTCTAGTAATTTACAGGCTTTGACAATACAAAATTTAAGGAGGCTATTTTGGTGTGTGGATAATAGAACCAGAGCGAGTTTCTCTTTGCTGTTGAATTATTTTGACCTAAATGAGAACTGTTTATCTCCAGGATCCTGTTACCGAACTTGTAGCATTGGCTATAAAGACAGAGAGGTGCTCAATGTTTGTAATTATGCTGTCTCCAGTGCTGTATGCTTGCTTCAGAAAACTGCATCTGAGTTTACCAAGAATGCTTTGACACTAGCTTCTAGTACTTTGATAAAATTGATGCACATTCATCTTCGGATTCCAAAGTACTTCTTCAAAATAAGGTATGTGTATCAACTATTCACTGTTATCAGTGAAAACATTTTAATCAAAGTTTAAATGTATGTGTATTTTTTATTTTTTATTATAGTTAGATTTTATTGTATTGATCGTCAAATGGACTATTATTTTCTCCTTTAGCATTGTCCCTTGTCTTCTTTTTCATGTCCAAATGAATTATATAATTATAAGTTATTGTTGTTAGGAATTGATTAGTTTGCTTTTGTGTTTGATTCATCGGAGTCTCAAGAAATGGTTTCCCAATTTTGTTAGTATTTTATGCTGAATTAGTTTTCTTTTGTTGTTTAATATGTGCTCTCTTTGTTTTGAACCTTTACACGTTTAGTGCTCCGATTTTATGATGTAGCTTCCTTATATGCAAATCTAGAACTGCTGTAGTCCATTTAAGTTCTTAATTTGATCAAAGTCATGACCAAGAGTTGGCAATTTGGTGTTTGTTTATATTTCCTAACTCTTAGGAATACGGTGTTGAAATATCTGTTTTGCATTATTTGTGCAGACCATTCATTGGGTCAGAACTTTTTCTCCACAATGAGGACTCTGTTAATGGGGTTGAAATATCCGTTTCGCATGGCTCCCACATCACATTGAATATTTGTCTTCAATTAAAGAACGTGCCACCGAACCTCCTGGTTAAGTCAACTAAGTGTTACTGCATCCTTCATTGCAGTACGTCCTTCCTTGTCCCATGTGGACAAACCTCGGGGCACTCACAGTCTATATCTGAAGCTTGGAAATATGATGAAATTGTTGAACTGAACCAAAAGTTGGTTTGCCATGTCTTGGATGGTGTGGCAGGCAAGAGAAGAATTGGTATGCACAGTAGGGCCCATGGTAATAGTGTGGCTGTGGAGACATTCATGGATTTTAGACCTAATGAGAAAGGGCAGGGGTTTTCACATTGCTCACTTGATGTGTCTAACTTTCCCGTAGGTTCTTATAGAATCAAGTGGCATAGTTGTATGGTTGATAGTCAAGATTCCTATTGGAGTCTCCTTCCGTTGAACCCAGGACCTGTATTTTTCGTTACAAAACCCAGAATTGGCTAATCTGCTAACAATTTCATAAAGCATATCCATTAAAATAAACATTATTCATACGAAGTATGCTCTCTTTCTGGCCAACTGAATTATTAATCACTATTTTCTGCTTCAATTTATGGCTACAATTCAATCATGTTGCTGATGATATCAAATGTCTCATTAGCTGCTCTACACTGAACTTGGGGTGTATCCACTTTGAGACTGATTTTTAAGCTACAGCTTAGCTGCAATTTTGTTTCTTTATGATTGGGTACTGATTTCAGAGTCAAAATGCTCAACATTCAATTCTACTACAGCAACCTAACTTACTCAGGTGTGTTCTTGATTTAAGGAGAACAGAAGAAAACTTGAGTTATTATATAGTTTTGCGTGGTAATCGTTGCTGCCTAGCTGGATTTCACTGTTTCTGTTTCATTGAATTTGAACCATCAAGGATTGCTCTCTTTTGGGAAGAAGGAACTGGATTTGGTAAATAAACGGGCCTTTGAAAATGAGAAGATCATACATGGAAAACTGCCCGGAATTGACAACACAGTAAGCGCATATGGTTCACCGCGACCATTTTTCTACAAAATTACATTAAATTCTCTTTTCATTTTCTTGTATTGAAGTTAAATTGAGTGCTTCATTTCATTCATTGAGAAGTGTGGAAGGAAACTGCCAATCATGCTACAGGATTGAAATCAGAACTTTGGAATCAGAGAGATAATTTTTCTTAAAACATTGAGGACGACTCTTCTTTTTAAAAACAAGTTTTTATGCATATCTCTCTGAAAGGAGCAGAACACCAATATTTAGAGCAGAACGTTAATAACAATGATTCTTCTAAAAAAAAGTTTTCATTAGTTAAATTTTACGACCACATTTGTTCTTTCTAATAAAGATTTCTTAAACATCAGTAGATATAATTTAGGCTATTATTCAGTATTACATTCATGGTTATTTTCATATTATTGGCATTAGTTGTTCCTCTAATCAACTGAATTATTTTTTCTTGATTGGTAGTGACTTACAAATTTGGAGGCACTTCAGTTGCAGTTATATGTTTAGAGGTGTCTTCATAAACAGCTAGAGGTATACTTGCTATATCTTATAACTTTTTGGCTACCATGTCTTTACGTTTAGGGGTCTTCATAAACAGCTGGTTCGTACTTAGCTTCATAGTTAGTCTTTCACACTGTTCTCTGATTTCAAATTTTCTTTGGATACACTTTTTTCTACAATCTACATCATTACTCAATGTTTCAACTGGAAAAATACTGTCTTTTTCCTTTTTTTGTTGCATAATCTCTGACTTGTATGTGTAATTGATGATTCCTCATCTTTCTTAGAGATTGTGCTATGGCAACAGTTCCGTCATCTGAATCAATTGTTGGGCCTCGCAGCTGTTTGCGCAGTGGAACTTGGTCATACAGCTGAGTCTCCTTGATCAAAATCCCACATTAATTAGGTATATGACAAAATTATAATATATTTAAGTACAAATCGCACGTTATAAATAAAATTTGAGATTGGGTTAGAGTTGAAATCAATTACCATGTACCAAGTTCAATAGTGCTAGATGTGAGAAAAATGGAAAATCTCTGAAAGTTGAATTTTATTGGTTTTGGGTTGCATCTATGTCACTTGTTCATGCACTCAAGTGAATGGTAACTAGTATTTTGTCATTTCCCCAAACAACATCATCCACTGGTGTAGCATTGTTTAAATAACATTTCTTAGAAAATATATTCCAAAAAACATAATTTCTGGAACGTGTTTTTTTCGCATTTTTTCTTCTTCCTTTGTAGCATTCTCCCCTTTTCTTCTTTCTCTGCACCGGCGGTGATGGTGGAAGCGCTGTGGTGCAGTGGTAGAGAATATTTTAGTCTTTTCCTATTATTGTGGGATTGCAGGTAGAAATTGATGTGATACAGGAAGTAATTTCCTATGTTTCCTACCCCAACAACAGCATGATTTGGATCCATGGTAAGGGCAGTGCCTTCTGCCATAGTAAGCCTTCATAATTTGGCATTCTAGTGTTTTGCATTTCCAGTTACCTAATCTTCAATTCGAACCTTGAAACAATGAAAATTGTGATTATGATACTCAATAATGCCTAGTGGCAAAGCACTTGCCGTATTGGGATGAAGACTTGTCCATATTTGAAATTTCATACTGGATGGAGCATTGATTATGCTGAATTCAAATTATGACCAACAAGCTATTAATAATATTTCGGTAAGTCTTTTTCAAAAATTGAATTATTATTATAGGAAGATAGTTATAGAAAAAGGGAGTGAAAGTCAATAGTTTGGGTTTTGGGGTGCTTCTTATACGTTGAATGAAATTCAAATTAAACTCAAACTTAGAAGTTAGAAATTCAAATTGAAATTCAATTCTCAATTAACAAATTGAGTTCCATTAAACAAACTAAGGTTGTGAAAATACAAATTAGTATTATTTGAACCTCAATAATTCCTAATTAGAACAACCTCCAAGTATTATTTGGATAGATAACCGCTCTCGGTTAAAAACTAAGTATTGTTTAGAATAGCATCACTCTTGACTAAGACCAAGTATTATTTGGAATGTAACACCCCTGACTAATACTAAGTATTATTTGGAATACAATTACTCCTACTTCACCCACTAAGTATTCTTTGGAACACAATTATTCTGGTAACAATTACTCCTATATAAAACAACTATTTGCATGAAGCTACTTTCAACATATTCTTCTTAAAAGAATGAAGAAGCCTATACACATTGTTTAGTCAAGCAAAAACTTATTAGATGAAGTATTTGCATAACACTTTATATTTGTCAAACGAAGCACAAAATAAATAAAGGTGACGAATGTCCAATTACACAACTTGCGTCAATTGGGTTAGAATGAATACTTTACATATGACATGCTTTATTAGACATAAAAATATCTTTTACATGAGGAGCCATCAAAATGGGGAAATCCTAGAGAAATACCTCGACTCTGTAAAACCATCGTGATTGGGACTACTTTAATCGTCAAGGTTGAGTTCGATGGGTTTCCATGAGTAGTCGAAGCATTGAACAATAGTTGTTGTAAAGCCGTTTTAATCTCCTCCATCGTCGTTTCGTGGGTCTTATTGTTATCATCCATCATTTTCTAGAGTTTCTCAACTGTCATAGTCAAACAACGGATATCTTCTGCGTGAATGCGGATCTCTACTTGCATATCCTTCATTCGAGTGTTTTATGTCATGGAAGTCAATGAAAGCACCAATGTAACAGTGCTAACAATGAAACAATGTGCAGCAAAGTAAAAATGTTTTAACAGTGGCAAAATCCCAAAATTTAGCTCCTATATATTATTGAAATTCAAAATGAAATGAGGAAACACAAGAAGTTGATCAACAAAATTGGAAGTTAACGGCATCAATGCCTCAAGAAATGCTAAAAGGAGACCCTAAGCTAGAATCCATTCCTGCAATTGATGACAACAAACAAATAGGAAGCAGGAAGGTCAGAGAAGAATTCAAAGAATAATCAGATAGAAAGAAGGTCCATACCACAATGCTATCCTTCTTGAATATAATCGCGCCATTTACCATTCTCTTTTCTTGAAACAATGCTATCTCTTTTTGCCACATGATTTGTTTCTTCAATTGACTCTCTTTCCTCTATAGACCCATCCTTCATATTTGTTACATTGTTTCAACACACATTCAAAAACAAAACAAACAGAGAGTCTCTTGAACTTGGATCTAACACGTTATTTTCTTTTTTCTTTAATAAAATCGTTAAAATCATTTTCATTTAATTAAAGTGTTTAATTTATATCTACTATCAATATAAAACACTTAATAGAAAGACAATGACTTTAACATCCCTTATTAGTATATGTTTTAGGTAGTAAAACAATTAGAATAATTTACCTTTTCTTTTTGTTATAATGGTTTGTTTATTTATTGTTTGTTGTAATTTTTTTTTTTTTTATATATGAATTGGTGTGTGGTACTTTTACATGGAAGCAATACTCTACAGACTATATACTTTCTTCCTTTTGTGTATCTGTTCCATGAGTTTATTAAGTTAACAATATGAACGGTTATTCTCAAGTAGAAACTTAGGTTTGACCTTAATGAAAAAAATGGAACACCTAAGAATATATTTTCAAAGACGATGAGCTTTTAAAATCATTCATTCATTTTCGTTTTATTATCAACCATTAAAGGATGTTAAATGTTCTGTTTGTATAAATATGATAAAGGTATTAACACTTTTTAAGACTCAAGTATGTTTTTAGTCTTTCAATTTAGAAATATTATTTCTTTCGGTTATCAAATTAAAATTTTCACTTTTTATTCCTTAATTGTGACCAAATTCATTTTATTGACTAAGAGTTACCTTACCTTAGAAACATTATCAATATGATTCACAATGGCCTAGTCAGCACATGTAACGTGAAACACTTCATTCTCTTATAAGAAAAACTATACTTTGAAAACACATCAAACAAAATTCATTCACTTTGCAACCTATTCTACCAATATAATAATATATATTAAAATATAAAAAACATTAAAACATTAATATTTTTAGTTGTCAAGTGAATATTTTTTTTGGAGGATTGTCAACATATCATAGTTAGTCTTATAATTATGATTTTTTTTATAGAACAAATGATTTATACAAAATGTACAATCTATTTTTTCCACCTGACCTCATTTTGCCACAAATTAGCACAATCATACATTGTTATTTTGCTTCTTATCAAGAATCCCAATTCTATAGAATCTATTTCTTAAATTTCAACAAAAACCATTCTTATTAGGCTTAGTACCAATGTGAGTCACAACATTGTTTTGATCTTTTCAAAAGAGGATATACTCGAGAGAATTGATATCATATAAGAAATCATCACACACCGTTAACTTAAGTTCTTTAGGAAATGAGTTTGTGATTCTTTATTATAAATTACTCTACTTTCTCGGTTTTTCCTTTATATAAGGCTTAAACTACTATTAGCTCCAACCATTAGTGTTATTACAAATATATAATGAATTTAAAGTAAATTAAGAATCAAAAAGTAAAAACCTTCTAACTTTAGAAAATATGTGTAACACCAATTTTTGTACTTGAATCTATTAAGCCTAGTAAGGTAGGGGTGTGAACAATAGAGGGCTAAGAAAGTAAGGAGAAAATGAGATTCATTCAAGTGATATGAACCATCTTGCTTATTGGGATTTTGAGTTAGGACCTCTAGGAAATTAGGTCTTTGACTTTTTAGAATTGGAACAAAAAAGCAAAATTTAAATCAAATAAATATGAATAGAATGTGGATGCAACATACGAAGGTAAGAAAATAAGAGAAATTGGGCAACTCAACACCAATAATAATTGCTTAGAATTAACGTGCTAACATACAGAAACAATTGTTTATTTTCATAGGCAAAGAATAAGAGTTATATGATTATGGAAAAAGACAAAAAATGGTATGAAAATTGTGGAGGATGCACACTTTCAAGGATGGAAAGTGCGTCCTAGAGATTACACACAAAGGGATGAAGTTTCTTTAATAAATCTCAATTATATATCAAACAGAACTTAGGGAAGAAGTAGCTCTCAAAAACTGGGACATTCATTTTTCTTAAAATTAAAATTTATCTTTCTTTACCATGGTTCGGTATTACATGTAGCCTTTTGTCATTCAAACAACAAAAAATTAGCACTATGTGGTTGTCCCAAAAAAAAACAATAATTAGTAACTATCCTAGAAAATATTAATGTTTATCCTGTAACTTTAATCATAGATGACCACAATTTTTTTTTCTAAAACCTATAACAATCCAAAATATTTGAAACTCAACCACACAATTAAAAGATGTTGGCAACCCAATTCAACAAGAGTAATCCTCCATTCTTGAGTTGAATATGATAAGCTATCCTTCCGTTAAGGTCAAATAACTTCGGTAGTTGATCAATGTGAGTTTTTATTTTTCAAGACTTGGTTCTATTTTAATAAGAGTTGCGAACAATTCTCGTAAAACTTCCATGTCTCTCCTTGTCATGACTCTTGTCATAGGTCCTTCAAATCTTTCAAGCGCTTCAAACTCTTTAATCTTGGTCATGTCCTCATCAATGAGTGTAAATGAATCATGTAACATTGTTAGAGCAAAAATATAACACCATAAGTATTTTGATTAAGCATTTAAATATAACAAGCTTAAAGCTTGAAGAACATGAAGCACTTGCATTTGACAAACACCAATTAAATCATGAAACCATGTGCATCTTCTAGCAGATGGTAGAGCACTATGTCAAAGTTCCACTACGTTTGATAAGTAATTGAAGATCAATCAGACATTAAGAACAAAACTATGACTTTAAGTTGACACATGAAAAATATTCTAAAGCTTAAATTTAAAGATGCAAAAATGTTTTCATCATCTGTCATCAAAAGATTCACATCCAAGTTCAAATTCTTTTCAAATATCTCTTGGAAATTGAGTTAAAGCTAAAATATTTGTTAACTTTATCTGACACAAGCATGTCAACTCTAACTAAGCTATCTGCCAAATACAATGTGTGTTTTTTTAATTCAAAGAAGTATAAAATTGTCCAACCTAGGGTGATAAGTTCTGAAAACTAACAAAGAGGTTGCCTAAAGAAGAAATGAACAATTAATGTACATGGAGAGTATTCAATGTGCCTCTACTCAAAATTCAACAAACAATAACAAAAAATAAGAAAAAGAAGACATTCAAGTGAGTTAAAATTTATTCAATGGGCAAACAAGGATTTACAACGATCATCTCTTCTCAAAGCTATATAAAGACTTTTTTATATAAAAAAGATGAGAGATAAGAGCCATAATTTTCAAGTGTCAAAACTTTGCTAAAATTTTCCTGTATCCTAAAAGGTTTGTGCGAACACTTCTTATATTCATATAAGCAAACTAGTTGATAGAGTTAAATTATTGTACACATCTAAGGATGTTACCCTCTCTAGTAAGCTAAGATAATGATTTGTTGATCACTCAAACCATTATGTTTGCATAAGTCACGAGAGACTTGTCAAAAGAATATTTAGTAAAGCCATAAGTAGCTTGTGGAAAGAATATTTAAATGGGTAAGCTTGGAGTGACTACGAGTTGAAAGAATACTTGTGTTGAATCAATGATGAATTAAAAAAAATATATAAATATTTATTTGAGTCAATAGCGATTTAAGAAAGAATACTTATATGTATTTCATAATGTGAGTATGTGTAGTGGAACTTGATTGGTTAATCAATAATTCGATGTAGTTTATGATCATATGAACCATTATAGAATTTTGAGCATCCTCTCTCTTATAATCTTTTATATTGTTATATAATTGTCTTCACTAACCAAAGAAGGAAGGAGAAAAACTAACGTTTGAAATTGCAAAAATCTCTTTTTTATTAAACCGTTGTGCGGACAACTCATAACAACAAAAAATGGAAAAAATTTAAAACACATTTTAACCCTCCTTTTTATGTTATTTCATGTGTTTCACAAACATGCTTGAAGATTTTTGGCTAACTCTTCTAACTTTCATCATTGTATTTTTGAGTTTTGAATTTCGATTTTCAAATTTCCCTCTGTAGAACAAAATTAAATTTTAGCCATTAGACCCACGTTTTAAATTTCACATTTGAGTGTAATTCCAGGGGCATCTGCATTTTAAATAGCTTAGGAAAATAGCTAAAAATAGCTTTTCATTTTCTTTGTAAAAGCTTTTGAATATATGATAATTAAGAGATTTTTAGAGCATTTCTAGAGTTATTTGAAAAGTGTTATTGCCTGAGTTTTATCTTGAATCTTAGGATCAAAATGATTACTCTTTTCAACATTTATCTTGAAACTCAAATTGACGTCATTTGCTCCATTTTTTAAAGCTTTTCTCTACCATTTCATCATTTATTCTCTTTGAATTACTATATATATAAAAGTTTTTACACTTACTTATAATGGTCAATCTTTTAACGGATCAGGCTATCATGACCCCCAATTATTTTTTGTTTAAATTTATATATTAGGAATTTTTTAAGATTTTAAATTATATGTATTATATGTTAAAAATCGATAGAAATTAAATTAATTATTTTCTTATTTCTTTTATAAAAGCATAATATTTAATATCAATAAATAATAAAAAAATACAAATATAATACATTCATGTTCTCTTTTCTATAATTCCAAGAGGATAAAGGAAACAAAAATTTTTATCTTAGTAAAACTAAATTATAGTTAATTTAAGTTAAGAGTATCCCAATACTCACGAATCACAACCTTACTCTTAGGTTCAAATCCAATTTTTAGAATATTTTGAATACCACAAAACAAGAGCTCAGAAAGATCATTAAACACGGGAAATTCTATTGCATTTTTCATTCTTTGACTATTAAATGCGTTGATAGTGGGATTCAAATCAAGAAACAACGTATATACTGTGGGTTTGATATAAATTTATAATATTACTTTTGTAAAAGTACCAATATATATTTATATAAAATATCACATCATATAATTTCAAAATTCAATAATAAAAAATTGTACACATAAAATGAGGCAAAAACCGTAACACACATCGTTGAAAATTGGAATGAGAAGTCCTTAATAACATTGCGAACATTCTCATGTATCTTACTTATCAGTTGTATTTTATTGAACGTTACGCACAACGTGATTCAACTTTCTGCAATGAATCTCTAAATTTAAGGACACATTATTCTCGTGCTTTCTCTAACCGACGTTGTTAACCATTTAACTATCTTGAAATTATGAAAGACAAATAAACATAAAAAATTAGAGCATGAATGCTGAAATTTTTATATCGATTAGTACTAATTTACAGTATATAAATAAATATAAATATTTTTTTATAAGTTAATTTTATAAAATTAAATTAAAATTAAAGTTTATTTTTGTATTGATAAAAAGAAAAAATATTAAATTCACTTTTAAATATAGTATTTAAATCATGAGTTAAAGTCTATTATAATAAAAATTTTAATTTGTTAGAAATATTGTTCCATCTTTTATACCCATTCATATTTAATATTATACTTGAAATTGTAATTTAGACTTAAAGTTACAATATAACCTATCTAATTTTACATAATAAAAACTTTCTTTTGGTAATGTGACTTACACCTTAAAATAAACAATTCCTTATGGTGTATTTGGATGGGACAATTTAAGAAAGTAATTCATTTATTTGGAGAATTTGAATTTTTTTTTAAGTAGAATAACTTGTTTGGATGAAGAAATTAAAAGGAGATTAAAATTGTGGAATTTTAAGAACGTATTTCAAATTAATAAAATAGTAGAATTTGAAATTCACTAAAAATAGAAGGAAATTGAAATTCCCCAATTTGTGGAATTTCTCATTGTTCAAGATTACAAGTTTCAATTTGGTCTAGACGACCCAGGTGACTTATACGGGTCAAGTCGGTTCGACGACATACATGGGTCGAGCCGGCCTGACAACTTAGACGGGCTAGATGGACCATATGACCCAAACAGACCCGACGACCCAGATGAGTTGGGTTGAGAAGACATAGTCTTAAATTCGTCCAAATTTGGCTGAGTTTACTGCGACCGAAATTTTAAAAAATTTGGTCCAATGAACACCGGCTGAAATTTGGTTGAATGTGACCGAGATGGCTCTGACCTAAATTTGGTCAAATTGGATTGCGTCTACGCTGACCAAAATTTGGCTGAATTTGGTTAAGTCGACTCGATAGAAATTTGACCGAATTTAAATATTTTAAGTTGATAATTACATTTGTTAAATTTAATTTCAAAATTTATATATTATCAATTAATTAAAAAATCGCTTTACAAATGACTTTTGTGGTAACTAATTTTTTAATTTGTGTATTATACAGGTTAAAATGTTTAGTTTTATATAATAAAAAATTTAAATGAATTAAAAATATTTTTGAATATACAAATTACATCATAATTAAGATTTATAGTGATAAATATATTTGAATGTGTAAATTATATTTTAGATTTAAAATCAATATTTTAAATTTTACCATTAATGTGGAGAGTGTGAATTACCCTGTTTAGTTTTACTAATTAAATTTTACATGTTAAACACATGCTTAGAAAAACAATTTGCCATGAAGAATCAAAAGACTGAAATTTCGTGTTAGGCCATTTTCAACATCAAACATGACATCTTTGACTGATTTGCAATTCTATACTATTTTTTGTTTTCATCCAGAATCAAGTTTCTCCACGAAACAACAAAACAATTACACATTAAACAAACAAGGTGTTCATGTTCTGTTACACTTTTGGATTCTTAAATTTAATTCTAGTTTAAACGGAATCAGATTGTTGAAAACTTATCTTTCGGTCAAAATCAGATCTATATATGAGAATCACTTCAGGAAAAAAACGATGCTATACAATTTGATTTATTTGACAGAAATATTATTTTTTATTAATCTTGTGATAGAATTCTAAAAGAAAAAATATTACTTTTTTTTATAAATAATTTTCTTGAACAATAAGACATTTTTATAAATGGTTTTACTTAATTATTAAAAAAATAATTATTTTTCCTTTCAAATATATTTATCAAAAATATAAACATGAATTATTTTCACAAACCATTTTTATTCATATATTCGATTTGATGTCATGTTAGGAAAAAATGGGTATAACCATATCATTTTCTTACAGAGTTAATTCATAATTTGACATTAGTTTTGTTTATGCATTGTAATTTAGTATTATTTAGAATCTGAAAATCAATTATTATATTATGAATAAATACTTTAAAAAATATTTTATAATATCTTATAGGTAATACATTAATGAACTTAGATCTCAGACAATTTTTTATGAATTATTTCAACTAAATCATGCTAACTTCTCCAAGATGTATCTTCATCTCCAAGATATATGATGCTCTATAGCACTAACTTCTCCATCAAATAAATTTAACATAAATGATGGACCTTCTTCTCATTAATGTGATCACATAATTCTTGTTAATTGAAAGTGCTTGTTTCTTCCTATTATAAAAACCTTATTTATTACACTTTGTCAATAACTCACTCAACCAAAGCTCATTGAGTCATGTCATGAAGTTGGTGACTTCATGACACCTAACGCACCTAAAAAAAAAATCTACACCATTTCAAATTTGTAAAACTCCCTAGAGTAATTAACTGCTTACTTTTTTTGACACATCATGCAAAACGAAAACTTTACAAGAAAACTTTAAAAAAGAAGTCTTCAAACTAACACCAACATCATATCCAAGTAACGTGTGCATCATGTATATGACAATGATCCACTGTGAAAATGTCACAAAAGGTTTCATATGAAGTCTTACATAACCCCTTTATTTATATCCACTCTCAACCAATCCCTTTTCGCAACTGCTTCTCACCAACCTCGTTTTCTATAAAACAAACTCACCACAAACAAACCTCAATGGCAACAATGTCTCCCATGTGGTTCATTCTTCTAGAGATAACTTGTTTCTTTGTGGCTCATGCTTATGTGGAGAACATGTCTCTAAGGACTCTTTCTGGTGTCTCTCATGAAGAAGCAATCCTTGGACTTAAGGCATTCAAGGCCTCTATAACTAGACGTGACTCCATTACTTCAACACCACCTTCTTACTCACCCTCTCCTACTCCTTCTCCTCTTCCACCACAGGTAATTCACTCATCAATAGATACCCTTTTGTTTTCTTTCTAAGATAGTGTTGAAATTTGAAACCCGTTGATGAAAGGTACTCATGAACTTGGTCATGCATTTTCTGTGGGAAAATATCAAATGTTTGATGGATTTTATTTTTTGGTTGATGAAGGATCTCAAGAAACCACATGTGTACCTTGTTACATCTTATGGTGCAGATCCAACAGGAAATTCAGACAGCACTGATGCTCTTCTTGCAGCCATAGCAGATGCAGCCAAAGGTCCAAGTGAAGGGTTCTTAATGGAGAACATCAAAGATCTTGGAGGTGCTCAGGTTCATCTTGAGGGTGGAAAGTACCTCATTAGCAAACCACTGGAATTGCCACAGCCGGGGATTGGAAACTTCATGGTAAGAAAAGCATCATTTTCATGTAAAGTTCAACGTAAATGGTCTACGTATAAACTGAAATGGTTTTTATTTTTTCAATCCACTAACATAGAATCACATCCATGAATTAGAACCTATTTTAGTGAATGTTGTTATTTGTTGAGTTGAGTTTATTATTTCACTTGCTGTCAGACTATCCATTAATATCTAGTTTCATGTATATATTTTTAAAATATATGTTGGATGTTTCACGTCAATCAGAAATATAACTGATTTACATTACACAAGTAAAATCAACCATCATCTTTCAAGTCAGTTTTGTGAATTTGGTCAATTGGCACATTAATCTAGAACATGAAAAAATACCTACTTTTGGAAGCTTGGCTTGGGTCAAACTTGAAATAGAAAAATGGTTTAGGAATGGCTATCCATTTAATATTCAAAAGGAAGAAAGTCCTTTTCCAATCTCTTCTCCATTTCTGTCAAAGTTTTATTTTGTTCTTTTCTCACTCAGACTTTTCATATTTCACCAATTCTTAGACACGGTGCTGCAGCAAATCAAGGCATAACTGAGGTTTTGGTCTTACTTTGATCTTATTTGCAATTGAATGTTATAACAGATACATGGGGGAACTATAAGGGCCTCAAATAATTTTCCACCAGATGGATATCTCATAGACTTATCCACCACAGGAGAAAGAAATTCCTACAATTATGAATACATAACTCTAAAGGATCTCTTGCTGGATTCCAACTTCAGAGGAGGGGGCATTTCAGTGAGAAACTCACTCAGAATCAACATAGACAATTGCTACATAGCACATTTCACCAACACTGGAATCTTAGTCCAAGGTGGTCATGAAACACTCATCAGAAACTCCTTCCTCGGCCAACACATCACTGCTGGGGGAGACAAACATGAAAGGGACTTCTCAGGCACCGGAATAAGCCTCCAAGGAAACGACAATGCAATCACAGATGTTGTGATTTTCTCTGCTGCCATAGGAATAATGGTCACTGGTCAAGCCAACACAATTTCTGGAGTACATTGCTATAACAAGGCCTCTGGTTTTGGAGGCACTGGAATCTATTTGAAACTTCCTGGTTTGACACAAACCAGGATTGTGAATTCTTACATGGATTACACCAACATTGTTGCCGAAGACCCCGTTCAGCTCCATATCTCTAGCAGCTTCTTCCTTGGTGATGCCCACATTGTGTTAAAATCAGTAAAAGGGGTTGTGAATGGTCTCAACATTGTTGATAACATGTTCTCTGGGTTGAATCATGGGGTTGATGTGGTCAAGTTGGACCAATCAAATGGTCCCTTTAATCAAATTGATCAAGTTTTTGTGGCTAGGAATGTTGTGAAGGGTATGAACTTAAAGGCCACAGTTGCAAAGATGTCTGTGCAAGGGAATGGAACCTCATGGACTGCTGATTTTAGCAAAAGTTTGGTTTTTCCTAACCTTATCAAGCATGTTGTGTATACTTTGATTGTTAATGGAAGCACCTTCCCAAATCATGCTCTCAGAAATGTGTCTCATAATCGCGTTGTGGTTGAAACAGATGAGGCTGTGTCTGCAAATGTTTTTGTTGCAGTGGATCAAAGTATTGCAAGTTAGAGAAGTTGTGGTTGGAGAGGGAATTGTGCATAAGCGTGATTACGAATTCTTTCTTTCTTTGGGCAACATTGAAGGCAACTTTGTAACCATACTACAAATTTTTAGATTTTATGTTTCAAATTGTTGAATACATTGAACTGTAAATAAAGGAACGAATATTTGGTTGGACATTTTAGGTTGACTAAAGATAATTATTTATTATTTATATACAAAATTCATCATTTGATATTTGTTCGCTTTGTTCACTCTACATAGACATTCTTATAAAATTGAATTACAATATTTGTTTTTGTAAAAATATTTTTTACATTAATTTGGATAAAACACTCCACCTAGATCGAATATATTTTTTTATCAATCTATAAAAGAAAGATATTTTGAATACGTTGATAACAAACAAATATAGAAAGAAGGTGATAATATATAATTGAATGTGTATAAAATATTACAAAAGGTTATATATATATATACAAAACCAACTCTAAAACTCACAGATAAATAAGTTTAAAATATAATTATACTAACAAAATCAATATTGTAACTCTTGAATTCGTTATTATTAATAGAATCACTTGAATAATAATTAAAAGATAAAATTTAACCACTTGATTATTTTTAATATTATCCGAATCTGATTTTATCTTTATTTAAACTTTTTACATGTTTCTTTACTCCATTGCATTCTTTTACAGAAACACCAGTTAAAGTGAATAGATAAACTAATCTCTCAGAAAGGAAAGAAAAAAAAAACACAAAAGATAGAAAAAAGTAACAAGGACGGTGACTATTGACTAAAAATTGAAGTTGAAGTGTGAAACTAAAGTTTTTTAATTTTTATGCCAACAAATTCTACTTCAAACAGCGAAGTATAACTAATCCCTTGAAAACTAACAGAATTTCGATCCCAAATTTCTTTATATTCCATTTTCCAATAAATCTAAGTGGAAGAAAGCGGAATTTGAAAATGGAATCATTTTAATTTAATTGCATTTTTCATCTTTGTACTGTAACTTACGCATCATTTTAATCTTCACAATTAAACCATGTTTCTTATCTTAATTTTTTTTTTTTTGAAGGTTTGGATAAATATAAACAATAAAACACGTAAAATAGCCGAAGTAGTTTTTATTTTTGTTTATATATATATATATATATATATATATATATCATTAACAACAGTGGTGAATATTTAAAAATATTTTCATGTTGTCAAAATTTTATTTATAAGTATATATAAATTTAAAGAAATTAAATATACTATGATTAAAATTACTGTTTTTATTTATATATTATTTTTATTATTTATTAAAAAAATTGAGGAGATCAAAGCCCTTTATGCTCCGAAGAAGATTCCCACTTATTAACAATGTATTATACCTCCCGTTACATTTCGTTAATTATTATTAAATAAAACATTAAAATATCTAAAAGCTTTGAAAACTAAAGTTGTCCATTTTTTTTTTTTAGATACTTATATACATGTTTACTTGCTCATTTTCTTCTAACCATTTAAATTTTGATAATAATATAGTTTTTGTGTAGTAATATTCTAAATTTTTATATATTCATGATTTAATTTATAATATGTAAAATATTAACTGTTATATTAAATGGTGAAGAATTAAGTCACAAAGTATAAAACTAATAGAGGATAAATTGTTTATGATTTATAGAAGAACTAGAAACATGTTTCTTGAGTGAAAAATAAAATTTGCAAGATAGCATACATTCCGTCATATCAAACTAAAAATATTTTATTTCTTGATATCACTATCAAACTGAAATTATTAATATTGTCTTATGGATCCACTCAACAATGAATAGAAAGTCACATATACCTCATAAGTTAAGATTATATTAAAAATTAGACAACTAAAGATAACACTATAAAACTAATATTACCCTAGAAACAACCTTTTGACATCGTTGTCATAAATACAAGAAGCAAAACCAAATATCATAGGGAATTATTTTGTTGAAGGAATGACCCCAATTAGATTCAAACAACCCCTCCTTCCATTACATTTATAAGGTTTCTTCATGCACCTCCCTAATTTATTCCTGCACTTCCCAACACTTCACAATTCTTATTTTATTCTCTTCTCGTTTTAAGTTTTGGAATGCACAATTTAAAAATATTCTAAAATAGATATAAAATATATAATCTGAAATATAAAATTATATTCCCAGTTATGAATTCCAAAATATAAAACTTATATTATAAAATGCACAATTCAAAATACATTATCAAATAAAAAATGCATTTTATATTATATAATAATTAAAATATACTTGTTCTCAAATATTCTAATACTTAAAAGTCCAAAAATTTAAAAGAACAGGTCTGATTAAATCTTTTGCAAAAGTTTTTTTTAATAAACTTACTTCGAGAGGTGTATCTTTAAAACATTAAAGAGAGAAAAACAAAAAATAAAAGGGAATAGAAGGTTTATTAATTCTTAATGCCGCAA
>Ga0214542_1001620_pt1:0-2500 | contig 46332 bp, 30 predicted proteins | sample CNSS1metaG_FD_160096 | JGI IMG/M metagenome (GOLD analysis project Ga0214542, IMG submission 160096) | Root nodule microbial communities from cowpea collected in UCLA plant growth center, Los Angeles, California, USA - CNSS1 | ecosystem: Host-associated > Plants > Roots > Nodule | place... | reverse complement strand
CTAGTTGTCCATCTTTCACAAATTTCATCGTTAAGGCCTCATAATCAGTCAACACTAGCGCAAGAGTCTTAAGCCACTGAATACCCAAGACTATTTCAGCACCACTAAGGGGAAGGACAAACATATCCACAGAGAGGTTGTGAGGCCCAAATTGGAGTGGTACGGCTAAACACACTAAGGAGCAAGTAATTTGTTGGCCATTACCCACCATAACTTGAAAGGAGTGGGTTGGAATGGTTTGGAGGCCCAAAAACATGGCAATTCGATCCTGCACAAAATTGTGGGTGCTTCCACTATCAATTAATATTGTGACCACGAACTTACCAACTCGACCCAACCTGAAAATCTTAGTGTTTTGGGAATGGCATGGCCCAATAAGGCATGTAAGCTAATTTGGGCTTAATTCGGGTCTGAGGGGGAAGTCGATTCAAACGGGACTGGAGAATGTGGGTGAAAACCGGCCACGATGATCGTTGGCATGTACCCACTAAAACCAATTTAACGCCTCACCCTCTAAGGCAAAGGCTGCCAGCTGCAGACGTTGATCTTCAGGGGTGTTGTGGAAGTCGAAAAAATGATTGATCTTCAAGATCCAACTAGCAGGATCATCTCCATTGAACCAGGGTAAATCGAGCTTGAGGGATGTGGGAAGGACCTTCAATGATGGGTTGGGTGAAGTGGAGGGGGATCCAATATGGATCTGGGTTTCTAGGGCTGCTATTTTTGTTATAATGTCACGTTGGAAGGCAGTTTGGGAGGCTATAAGGTTCTGGATGGTGGAGGCAAGGGAGTCGTAAGAATTTTGTGAGGAAGACATGGTTAGGTTAAAGAATAACACACTCTCAATGAAAGCCCTAGCTGTAATAAACTCACTTCGAGGGGAGTACCTCCAGAACATTAAAGAGAGAAAAACAGAAAACTAAAGGGAATAGAAGGTTCATTAATTCTCAATGCTGAAAAAGGAATCATGTCAACAGTACATAAAGGATCCTTCTAACAAATTCTCTATTCTTACGGTTAGGTAACCAATCATCAATCAAGTGTCATTCTTAAGGAATCAATATATAAAATTATATTCTATCCTCAATTATTACATCACAAAATCCTTCATCCACTTGAGCTTTATTTGATTCCTCTTAACTCTTGTCTACTAAATTACTACTAAATTAATGGGCTCTTATACTTATTCTCACCCAAGTCATTATATTTGTCATTGGACTCATCCTCTTCTATTACATTTTCTTTAAAGGCTTTGTTAACTTTGTTACATAATTTTAATTTCTCTTAATCATTTGGAATGTTAGGAGTCAAACTCTTCTATTATTCTTTCTATACTTAGTAAATGTTCTTTTGCACTAGATTTCTGTATTAGTTTGTATCTCTTTATATGTTTTCAAGAGTTTTAGTTCATTTTTGGGAATTGCACAGTTCACAAGTAAGATTACAAATTATATTAACAAAATAGTGGAACCAATCTCCCATAAGTGATGGTAGTTTCATGTAGAATCAGAAATATTTAAATTAGTTTAAAAACTTTTATATCATCTTCGTCTTTCATATCTCTTTATTGTCTTATAGATATTATTTTAACTTAATTCTTCTAAATTAATTTATTCAAGAAACTATTTATAAAACAACTATTAATATTTCATGAACGTAAAACCTTTTGGGTCTGCATTGTTGGCTATTATAACACAACTTCCAATTTAATGCTAGAGACCCGTGACCAACTTAATTAAGTATAATTAATTGTTCAAGTATACTTAATTAATTAAATCAACAAGTTTTGTTTGGATATGCTGACTAATAACAAGGACATTAATTCTCACATCTATTATAAACTAGTACAAGTTGAAGTGAAATATGCTACAATGATGGGAGAGTCTATTCTGACCAAATGTTACAAAGATACTGTAGCAATTTTATTTATTATTTATGTATTTTTAATTAATATTAAATAAAGGGTTAATGTTGTTTTCAGTTCCCAAAAAACTCTAAATTTTGGTTTATGTTTTTTAACTTCTAAAATTAATAGATTTTCTTTTGGCTTCTACATTTTTTTAAATAATCTAGAATTACACTCCCGACGTTCCTTAATAAATAGATTGAAGTTTTTTTTTTTTTTTTAAAAGCTATTATTTTATGGTGGATACGATTTTTTTAATTTGAATGTTAAACTTGGATAATAGTATTTACGATTTCTGTTATTTCAAAGTTAAAATCCCCAAAGTCATACTAATAATAATTATCTTAGTCAATATACTAAAGTTGATATATGTTATCTATTCACATCAAAATTGATAATATACACTTCTTAAAATATATAAGAATATGAACAATATGTGATTATTACTTTATTGTTGCTATTTTTTTAAAAATCTAATAAAAATAATAAAGGTAACTTTCAGTCAAAATTGAATTATTGGATTGAATAAAATTATTAATGGTGTAAGTTACATAGCAATCATCATTTGATCCTTTCACACACATGTATACATAT
>Ga0214542_1001619_pt1 | contig 46334 bp, 16 predicted proteins | sample CNSS1metaG_FD_160096 | JGI IMG/M metagenome (GOLD analysis project Ga0214542, IMG submission 160096) | Root nodule microbial communities from cowpea collected in UCLA plant growth center, Los Angeles, California, USA - CNSS1 | ecosystem: Host-associated > Plants > Roots > Nodule | place: USA... | reverse complement strand
TTCTTTTTTTTTCCTTTCTCCTTTTTTTCTTTCCCCTTTCTTTGTTTTTTTTTTTGTCAGCACAAAGACAACACTTTCTCGTCCCTTCATTTTTCACCCTCACACCCACTGTCCAATATGTCTTTCTAGAAAAAAATTTTTAATAAAAAAGTAAAAGCCACCTCTGCCTCTAAATTTTTTTATAAAATTTATATTAATTTAAAAGATAAATATCACGTTGGCATGTCCCCTCATGGAGTAAAGAAATGGGTCAAAATAAGGAGTTACTTTATCATTTTCCTTTTATTTAAATTTTTTTTTTTAAGAAATGTGGGTGTTTACCTTAAAATTGGAAAATGTGTAAATACTATTTAATATAACCTTGAAGAAGATAAGCTTAATTTTAAAAAAATATAAATAAAATATATTATTAAATTAGACATTACTTCTTAATCAGGTTTACCGTTGTTTCATATGAACCAAATCGATTATTTAATAAGGAAATTTAAACTTTTTCAAATTTATTTGAAACTATCATGTTATATAGTTGATATAAGATAAATTAAAATAATGTTTGGATTTTGATCTTGTTAATGGGAGTCCGGTTGGAAACACTTAATTTGTTTTATGCTCTGTAGGTGTGACATTTAACTCTAGTTGTGGAATAGCAACAACAAAAATAAGCTCATTTCTCGCGTTCGCATACAGTGATGAGAAATAAGTCGAAAACAGAATTGCAAGATTATCACCAACCTCTATCTCGTTGATGAGAGGAGATTTGATTATCATGTTATGTAGTTGATCAAGAATATAGTCTACCTTGTTAATATATAGTAAAAATACAAATAAACTAAAATAGTTTTTGGATTTTGTCCTTGTTAACGGGAGTCCGGTCAGAAACACTCTATTTTCTCCATTTTTCTTGTGTTTTTATCTCAAAATCTCTTAAATCTTTCACTGGTTGGTTATTGTTCTTATATAAAGCTTTATCTAGAGTACTTGTCTAGGTATTTCGTCTCTCATGCATCGATCCGGAATATGGATTAATATTTGCTTCTTCACTAAAGATAGAGTCTTAAGGTTGGTGGACTTTGGTCAGTTGTTAGTTCTAGCCAAAAAATAAGAGGTCGATTAGTCAAAACATTCAGAGTGTTTTCTTCCTGTTTCCTAATTACCTTCTTTTATTATAAGGTCTCTTTTGAATCCTCTAACCTTTTGACCTATCATTTCTCATTAAGATTTTTCTTCAATAATATTCTTTATCTTTAATATATTTATTTAAGTTTGTAATCATTATTTTAATACCAACAATTTCAAATCTTATATGACCTTTCAACACCTATCGAAACTGGATTCGACGTCCAAATTCGCTTTCGGCCTAATGATCCAATTAACATTGCACCTAACACTACATAGGCCCTAACATTTAGTCTAAAAGGCTAAAAAGACTATAAAATGTAAAGAAACCACTCACTTATCAATTGGTATTGAGCATACTGACCCAATTGGCACTTGGCCTAACACTACATAGCCCCTTAGCCTTTAGTCTAAAAGACTAAAAAGGCCATATGCAAAGAAATCACTCACTTATCAATCAATATTGGGCCTAATGATGTGATGGGCATTTGGCCAACCGTCATATTTACTTACAACAATAAACATTTTGACTTTTAGTTGTGTTTTAAAATATCAGTAAAATTGCTTACTTTCATGTTACAAGTGGGTGAACGGAATTTGTTCCTTACTCACAGTTGAATCTAATATCACATATGAACTTGTGTCTTTGAATGACTGAAAACGGACCTATCCCCACATAACACCCTTCAAAAGAACATTATTATATTCCCTTTTACTTTATAAATGCTTACTTTTGATGACCAAGTCTCTACTTCACATAAATATTACCATTGCCTTTTTTCAATAAATATCGGTCAATTTGGTAATCGCTATAAAATTATAATCAAATACTGAACATTTAAATTTGACACACTCTGACATCTTCCCTAGGTCGTGTTCTTTTCAAAGGAATGATTTGAAGGAGAACAATTAGATGAATTTAGTTGGATTTGATAATGACATTTATGTTATTTCTTTTAAGATATTTGAAGATGATGATATAGTGGATTTAATAGTAAAATTTGTTAAAATTTGATGGGAATTTGACTAATGAGACGGATTAAAAAAAAGATTTAATAGATTAAAATACAATATTATTAAATTGTCGTTAATGATAAAATTAATATAAAGTGATATTTAAACGAGTTATAAATATTTTAGTAAATTTATTTTTTAAGAATAAAGTTTAAAAAATTGTTAATCAAAATAAAAAAGAATAAAACAAGTTTTACATAAAAAATTAAATATTTTAATTTCAAACACTAAAAATGAAAAAAATTAAACTATTGGAATCAGTTCAAACCACAACAGAATTTGTTCCCAACATACATATCTGATTCCCCCAAAGCTCATGTCCATGGTTAGGGATGAAAAAAAAATCTACGCGCGTGAATATTTACGGATAAAATATGATGGATAATTAGTACCCGCGGATATTTATTATCCACAGGTAGTGGATAATGGGTATTGTAGTATCCGCTTATAAACAGATTGGGTATAAGTAGTATACTATCCGTACCCACGGGTACCTATTATCTGTAAATAAAAAAATAATAATAATAATTTATATTTTATTAAATTTAATTTAATTAAAATTAAAATTTAGTTTATATTTTATTAGGTTAAATTTAATTAAAATTAAAATGTAATTTATATTTAATTTAATTTAATTTATGTTATATTTTATTTTTTATAATTTTATTTAATTTTTATTTAAAAGAATTATAAAATACATATCTTTTTTAAATATTTGCGGATATCCACGGATATTTTTTAAACAGGTATCCGACGAATAAACCGGCGAGTAACGGGTATATTTTTTTTTGCAAATTAGACTGGGAGTAGACAATATCCATGTCCGACCCAATCTGTTATCATCCCTATCCATGGTGGTTGTAAGGTGTCATGCGTAATAATATTAAACTAAAGCAAAATTATTTGTGTAAAATGACTTTATCTATTCTTAAATCTCCTCAAACTAGTGAGATCCCATCAAAACATTTCGTGCTTCACATCACTTCCAAATCGGTAAAAAAAAGCACAACTCACGTCTCAAATCCGCGCCTAATAATTTCTTTGAATAGTAAATAAATGAAAAAAGAATACGGTAACGGTGTTAAACCACAAACGATGACACCAGACGGTCCAAATTTAGATTACCATTTTCATAAAATAATATATTTTTGATATAATTAAATTAATTTTGCGACACCAAAATAGTTTGTTGTGACGTTGGCTGTGTGTCGAATGGAGAATGGATACTAGGATATATATAGTGTTTCTTTATTTCAGATGGTACAAGTCAAGATTATGGACATGTTAACATTTTACTAGAACTTTACAATTGACTACTTATAAAATTGATGAAAACAATAAATACATTATACTGTTTTTATTTAATTAATACTCACTTTTAATAAAGGTTGCAAACAATAAAGGTTACTTTATTTCACGTTAGATTTTTTTAAAATTATGTCTAAATATAAATTAACGTAGTTCTTTCTCCTAAAAACAAATTACTTAGATCAACAATTTGTGGGTAATTTATTCATCTTACTTGAAACAAATTTAAGTACCTTTGTTGTTGAATTAAAAAATTATAATATTTTTGGTTGCTCATCCAAAACGATGTAAAAATGTTAGCTTATTTATTTTACGACTTTGATGTATAAAATTAATAGCATACATGTCTTCAAAAATAATTTTCTCGACCCCCAACACATGCATACTGTCTTTATTATAAGAAAATGCGGAGTTTCTTATTTTTGTAATAATGTTCTCTTAAATATCAATAGTTCCTTGTTGAGCAAGCTTTTTATATACTTAGTTGATCAGGTTATAACATAAAGAAAACCCATAAAAAAGATGAACCGTTTTAGTTTTTAAGAAAGATTTTCTTTTAGAAAACGTATATATGATAGTAAAGATGAATAATTTTCTCTAGGTTTGTTTGATCAACAGAAAGAAAAACAAAACGGATGACAATATATATTTTTATTAGATTAACGAAAAAATAAAGTAGTATAAAAAATTGAAGATTAAAATAAAATTAAAAAACCCTTTACTTATTTTCTCTGCAAATTAAATTTCAAATTTCCTTTCTCCTTCAGCAGTGGTAATAAAAGCAGTCGTATGATCTCAACTCCTACCTATTAAGTAAAAATTCAACGATTCCAATGAGAAAAATGCATTAAACCGAATACCGTTTGGAAGCAGTGAACGCAATATACGTGCCCTAAATGGAGAAATAAACCCTCTCATGCTAACAAGTCCAAAATAAGGAAGCATAATAGAGTGAAATGAGTAAAGTACGAAATAAACCGGAAGATTTTGTGCTATAGTAAGAGATAAGCATGAGTTACCTAACGGGTTTACACGTTCCACACACGGCTGTTCCTTCCGACGAGGAACGCACAGTAGGCATCAACGGTCGCATAAGCAATTTGCTCGTGGCTAAGATATTTACGATCCCAATCGCTCATGCTGATCTCCTGTCTCTGCTCCACTTCGAAACCAAGGCATTTCTCCACTATCTCCTCCACTGAATCTCGTTCGAGATTCTCATTGTTCTTAGTTACCGCAACAAGCCTCAGATCCAGAGGATCGCGACACATATCCAAACCGTGATCCGAATGCTCCAGCTTCCGGCGGTCCGAATGGTTCCAGAATCCGACGAAGAAGTGAGAGCTATGGTTCAGGAACACGCGGAGTATATTCGGCACGGTGTCAGCGTGAGCGAGTTGGAAGATGAGGCAGCGGTGACCGACGCAGAGCTGCAACGTATCCGCCGGAGGATCTGAGCCACCGGGAGTCCACTGGACTCCGAGACCGACAACAAGGCGCTCCAGGTAAACTTCGCGGCGACGGAAGTAGAGAATGGTGTTGAGCCAACGGCGCACGACAGAGGCGTGGGATGTGACAGTGACGGTGACATAGTCTCCGTCAATCTCGACGGTGTAGACGTGGGACCTGGGTCTGTACGTGCGGTGGATGACTCTAGTCATAGTTTGTAAACGTGTGAGGGAAGAAACAGAATGGGGAAATGAACGGAAAAGTTTATTTATGTTGAGAATTATAAGCGGCTTGTCTTGTCTGCATGACTGCACACTGTGCTCAGTAGTGCCACTATGTGGTGTACGATACTACGCTCTGGGTAGCAATTTGTACGGTTCAACTGCTTATTCACTGGTTAATAAGCACTATTAATTAATTTTGTTTTTATCAAAATAACTGTATTTAATTTAAAATTGTTATTTAATTTTTTATTTAATTAATTTTAAGAAATATATTAATTTAGTTATTTTAAATTTTCTTTTTAAATTTAGTTATTTTTCATAAATTAAAAAATTACAACAATTTTGAAAAACCTCCAGTAACCATGCATTTCTGCGCCTTTCCTGTCTCCTCTTGACTGGTAACTTTTTTTTTCGGTGGGACCCATGTTTGTCTTTTCTGTTTTATCCGTATTTTCCTTCCAAGTCCTTGTGCAGAAGGACATAAAGAATAATGTGAGATTTGTGTTGATTTAGGTGGATAGATATTGATATTTTTTTGAATGGATTTAGAAAGTAAAGTAAGTAAATTTAGAAATAATTTTTATAAAAGTTAGTGAAAGATTTGATTGACGTGATAGATAAAATAAAAAATTATAATAGATAAAATTTTGTAATTACTATAATACCCTTGATAAAAAACATTAAATAATTTTTAAATTAGTTAAAAATATAAAATTTTAAAAACTATCACTTAATAAACTTTAATAAAAATTAATAAAAAATCAATTATTATATTATTATAATTATTTTTAAAAGATTATTATTATTCAATATAAATTATTTATTATTATTGTTAATTACAATATATTATTTATTATTAATAATTTATTAGACATATATTATTAATTATTATAAATCTATATTATTAATTATAATAATTATTACACAAATAAATATATTATTTATTATTATTATTTTATTATATATATATATATATATATATATAATTATTAATAATATATATGTAAATTATAATTTAAGAATAATATATTTTATAATTATAAATATTTAAAATATTGTGAGAAGAAAAAGTTTTGAAACTGGTTAAAATTGTCAAAGTGTCTATTATCGTTACAAATCTTCGTATTTTGTAAAGATAAAAATTTTGTGAAATCTCACAGATCCATCCGTTCACATGCTTTTAAATCATCTGAAACGAACATGAAAATTTTATAAATTCATCCGCGCAAATCAACGGATTTATACAATCTGCGCAAAAGAACACTACAGGCAAGAAATGGTTATTTAAGAATTAATTTCTTCTTTTTCTTAATTATTATTAGTATTATATGACAGAATGAATGGAAAATCGAATTGAAACGAGATACTTAAAAGCTCAAACTTAAAAAAAAATATTTATGAATGTTAGGTACAACTATTATTGGAAGAAATTGATAACACAAAATATTAAAAATTGATATATTTGTTCGATAATTTTATATGAATTAAATTTGTTCTACTATTAAAATATACTAAAGGGAAACATTAAAATAATGGAAAAGGTTACTTAAATAGTACGTATAATGGTTGTAACTTAAAATAAAAATATGAAAAAAAATATATTTGTCACATATCATTTTTCTGTTCAATTCTAAACTATAAAATAAATATAAGTAACATATCAAACTAATATAGAAAAATAAATATATTATAAGAGCAACTATAAGAAAGAGGATGAACAACAAAATTCACGATGATGTTAGAAAAATTGAACAAAAAAGAATTATAATAAATATTTGGAGAAAAGAGAAGAATAAAAATATGAAAACGCATTTTTAATCCTAATTGTGTTAAAACTGATTTTGGTCATTGTACTAAACTGATAAAATAATCATCCGACAATTAAAATATGTGATCTAATATTAAGTTAAAATTTAATTATGATTTCCAATGGACAGAAGGTTAGAAGAATTTACTTTACATATTTTGGTGAATTTGAAGAAGTATTTATAAATATGAAAGTTTAGACGCCATAATTAAACTTTACTAAAAGTAGACCAATTAAAAATAATTTTTTCATAAAAGTATTAAAAAAAGAAGTTAATCTCTTAAAAAATAACTCAAAATAATATATAAAAAACATTAGAAACTACTAAAAAAATATATTAGGTATACTTTATAAATAAATATGGTTAAATACTTTTTAGTAAAAAAAAAGTTTAAATCGAGTTGAAAGTGTTTATCACGAGTAAACATAATATTATATTTAAGCCATTAAAAGTTTACCAAAAGCACAATCCCATATTACAAAATGTGGTTTGAGTTTCCTAACATGTATCAAATTCCAACTCCATTTTACTTCCTTATTATGCAAAGTTTCGGTTCGTCTGAATACCTCTTTTAGCACTCAAGCGAAATTTAAATTATTAACGCATGTGAAAAATGTTGAAACTGATTCTTACACTAATTACGACATTTTTCGAAAAAACGAGGATACAGCGAAATCATCCCTGAATAGTGAGTTTCAGTCACGAACCTAATGAAGCAAACAATAGCAATTTCAGTGTCACCGTGGCAACAGGTGAAATTGACACCAGTAGCAGTAAAATTCGTTCGTGGAAACTAAGCTTTAACGCATAACATTTGCGCATATTATGAAAGAGTTAGTTACCTGTTGCGCTCTAAATTTCCCAAGCCCTGTATCTCAACCCGATAAGGAACGCACATAAAGCACGAACCGTCGCAAAAACGATTTGATCGTCGCTAAGATTTTCGTTTCGCCAATCGCTCTCGGCCACCTCAAACCGTCGCTCAACTTGGAAACCAAGACATCTCTCTATCACGATCTCCTTAGGTAGGCGTCCACGGAGCAGAGTATTCACGTACAGCACCAGATCCACAGGAGCCCTCGCCACCCGCAGACGGTGCCTCGAACATAACAGCTTCTGCGGATCCCAGAAGTTCGACAGGCCGACGAAGGTGTGCGAAGGATTTAGGAGGAACGTGCGGAGTTTATTCGGCACAGTTGTCGCGTGAGCCAGTTGGAAGATGAGGATGCGGCGGCCAATGAGGAGCTGCAGAGTGTGCGCCGGAGTATTTAAATTGGCGCCGCTGAGAGTCCAATGGACGCTGAGACCGACGACCAGGCGCTTGAGGTGAACGTAGTAGCGGCTGGAATAGAGCGCTGCGGTGAGCCAATCTCGAACGGCGGAGGCGTTGGCCGTGACGGTGACGGAAATTTCAATTCCGGAGGCGTGGATCTCTTGCAGCAAGGAGTAGAAAATTACGTTTCTTGAGGTGACCGCGTCCATCCTAGGGAAGAAACACGGGTAACATAATTAATATCCGCTTTAAAGATTTTGCATCACTTTTCCTTACATCAACTAATTGAAGGTATATATAATAACATTAGGAATGTATAATTAGATCTTGTTCTCGTCAAAGTCAAGGGGACTTTAATTAATCCATTAAGATCTTTTATTTGACTCTTTTTTTGAATTTTTTAATTTGTAGACAAAGATTTGGTAAAGAAGGTCTCCCTATATCTATTATATTTATGATATATAGATATGACACGCGTATAATATATGATATGTGTATTCAGTATGTTTATTTTCAAAATAATAAAATATAATACGTGATATGGTATATGAATATTGAAAAATGTACAATAATTCTTAAAAAAAAATATAATAATTATATAATTCTTATTGTGTGAATCCAAAATTCCTAATTAGAGACCAATTATTTTGGTAATCAAAACTTAGTATTAATGTTAGCGATCAATTTTAAAATCAATTCATAATTGAAATTATTTTAATTATCAATTTAAAGACCAATTATAATTTTTTTGAAACTATTTTAGTTATGATAATAATTAATTATTTTTTGTCACTAAAATTAATCATTATTTAAATATTTTCTTGTAATATATTATAACTTTATAAATTAAATATTTCATTAAAATATTTCAAAATATCAAACACAACACGTCTTAAATAAAAATACATAACCCAAATAAAAATATCAATGTATCATAACCGTATATTAGTTCCTTGTGTATGCTTCTACGGCCAGGAGGACCAGTGATATTCTTACCAAAATAGCGCTTTTCAGTATTCATTTAAAATTTATTATTTGGTATTATTGCATTTGGATTTATATTAATAAAAATAATAAACAGTGAAAACGATAAGAATGACCATGAGAAGGAGAAGAGTATTTATACAAGATAAAGCGAATGAAAGGAAAAACAGAGAGAGAAAATGCTAACAAAATATATTCAGCTAACAAACTAATCAGAGCAGTAGTTAAGAGCTCCTCAAAGCTGGGAATGAATATTTAGCATTCCTGAGCAGTAGTTAAGAAAAAATGTTGAATTATAAATATGAATAGTTAGAAGAAAGGGTGAAATGCAATGTTGCGTTTGCACTTTCTGTACTAAAGTGTTTTACCAGATAAAACTTTGATCTTGCTGGGCCTGGCAAATCTTGTGTTATTTGCACCCACGTGCTTATATGAGGCAAGTGAGACACTAGTCAACAATGACGCACGGGTTTCAGGTAATGATGTTAGGCAAATATTAAACAAAATAAATAATAATAATTATATAACAAAAATTTATAAAGCCAAACAAATAATAATGATAATGATAATATAGAACACAATTTTAAATGAAGTAAATAGTAAAATAGTATAGGTTGAGATACGGATAATGTTGTCAAGGATAATACACAATCTTAAGGATATTGACAGATGACAATGTATAATATTAAAAAGGACAATGATTTTATGACTCTTATTATTTTATTTTCAACTTTTACTTTTTTTATGTAACTTAATGTGAGTCATTGATTAATGTATTTTTTTTTTTAAAGAATCAATGATACACTATAAGTCATGTCAGGAAGTAAAAGATGAAAGTTAAAAAATAAAAATTAAAATATAATTTTTCTATTAAGGATATGTGAACCTTATAAACATTAATGTCTTAAAAGAAAAAACACTATAAATTAAAGGATTAAAATACTTTTTGTGAGTCGATGTATTTGTTGTGTATTTTTCCTATACACCAAGTAGTATTTATAGATAATAAATAAAGACATAAGAGTCAATTGTCATTGATATGATTTAAACAAAATAATTTATAATCAATTTAAAAAAATGTTTATCCATGAATAACATTTATGTATAAAACAAATAATCTAAACAAACATGAGTAAGATTTTTATTTTAAATATTTATTTTTTAAATTATATTAAATATTTCCGATAAATGATTCTACTACTTATGATTCGGTATCTGATTTCGGCTCTAATCGTTATGGATTCAACTTCAGAAAAAATACTTAAAGAAAGAAAATTTGTAAAAGGCAGGTAAGCCTTTGTTCTTTCTGGTGGTTTTTTCTTCATTTCTCATACTTTTCCATTCTCTGTCATTTCGTGGGTTTCTTATATTTTTCTCAAACAAATTGGGCCAGCAAAGAGGTGATCAAGAATAGAAGAGTACTAACCAATCAAAATTCAATTTATAACAAGTTTTCTTTCGCTTCAGAAGTCTCATTCTCTGAACTAATTATTTATCCTTTTATTTATGTCTTGGGTGATTCGATGATGCTCCATTTAAGCCACTAAAAGTTTTATAGTGTAATTTTAACTTTCTTTCTCCTATTATGCATGATGAGACATAAACAATGGTCAAATATGCATGATGAGACATAAGCTAACTTTCTTTTAAATCACATATATTAACACATCTACATCAGGTATTAAGAAACATGGATAATTTTGGCATCATTGTTAAATATTATTAATTGTATAACGAACTTGCCCTAGCTTAAGATAAAAAGTGTTTAAATAAATTAGGTATTAGTTTCTAAAAAAACATACCCAAACAAAATATTCAACATAAAACCATTTATATATTATTGTATATTCATTGAAGTTGACATTTCTAAAAAGTATAGATCAAGTCAAGTAATATTGATTTGAGTTGGTGTAACTGAACTATAGTTTACATTATAGTTATTGTAACTTTCTAAAGTACATTGATTATATCATTTTCTTTTATTGGATATATATTTCATATAGCTGAACTTTATATTAAGAGAGTATGAGTATTACAAAATTCATAAAAGTTAGCTTAACTGAAATTAGGGACATCTATACAATATATAATGCCATTGAATTGGGGACCACTGTTTATTGGTTTAGGAAAATCCAGAAAGGAAGAGTGTCGTTTTACAAAAACTCAGTTTTAGAAAAAAGGTTGCGAATTAGATGTTCCTATGTTTCATTGGAAGAGAAGGAAACAAAGGGATGAAAGTTGCTTCTAGGTTCCTTCTCCTTTTTTGGTACAATGGTAGTTACAAGACACTCATTAATTATTTAAACAAGAAAAATATGTATTTCGTTCAAAATATTGTGTTTACTATTAAAAAAATTAAATCCAACTAATCAATCTACTTAAAAATATATATATTCTTTATTAACATTAATATATGTGTGTGAGAGAGAGAATAAAACATAACAAAAATTATAAAAGTCTGTTCTCAGTAGGACGGCTTAAGATTCATACCTAACTATAATGAATCTATCCGTCCACTTTGTTTATTGTAATGTAAATCAAGGGTGAATAGAAATAAATTAGGTCACATCTTGTCAATTATAAATATTATGATGAAATTATTTTACTTTTTTAATTATTAAACATGTACGTTTATATATATTGTCAAACTTGAAAATATTTTTGTTTTATTTTGAATAAGTTTTTAAATAACTAGCTTCTGTGTCATATCTAACAATATATAAAAATTTTTTTTTCTTTTATGTTCATATTTTATAATACCAATTCTACCTTTTACAATATAATTATTTATTAAATTTTTTAAAATTAATGGTTATTTTTACCTATTTCTATAAAACTGTTTATCTTTTTTTCTTTTTTTTTTATTCATCAACAATTAATTTTCCTATTCATTTCACTTTATTTTTAACATTTCACTTCATTTTTAATAAATATAAATTTATTTTATATATTAACTTAATAACATTATACTATTATCACTTACTAAGATAATATCATTCATACTTAGAGAATGTGTCGTATACACAGGCACTATCGCGCCTATGTATACGCTAGTATCTATAAAAAATATATTTTCTTGTGTCAACATTTTATATTTTTAATTTTAGTTCTAATTATTATTTTAAAAATTGATTATTTTATAAATAATTTAAAAATTGATTATTTTATCCTAAAAATCTCTTTTATCAATTATTTAAAAAAAATTATACATATTTTATTTTTTTAATTTTATATTTAATAACTATTTTAAAAACTAAATATATATTTTTTATTAATCTTAACTCAAAATTATATGGATTTCGCTAGATGTACTGTATAATAGATATATTATATATCGTAATAGTATAAAAAATTATAAAATTAATCTATTAAACCTATAAACTTTCACGCAGGCATAAAAACATTTACGGTAAATGTGGATAATTTATTTTCTTAACGAAAGTTTTCAATAGGGATAGCCTAGTTAGTTAAATAAAATTTGAAATCTTTTATGAAAAACTTTATACACATTCTACTAGAACACAGTATTTGTATGAATAAAGTTTAACAAAGTCTAATGAAGATAATGGAATCTACTTGAACTGATTAAATAGAATAATGTTATTATAAATTTTGTAACGTTGGAATGGCATAACAGAGAGAAGCATGAGTGGGGAAGAAAAGTGTAAAGAAAAGGACAGAAAACAGTACATGGGAGGGGCCAGGGTGTGAAATTTGGAGTTGCCAACTGTCCAGAAGTGTTGTCTATAATGGCATCACCTCCTCAATCTCCGCTCTATAAATATACAGTTTTTGAAGACAGCACATACCATGAAATCAACAGAGGGAGATCTTTGTTTTTAAACAAATCTTAATTTTTCTGTAATTTTGGCTCCTTTTCCCTTTTATCTCGCTATCTATGGTATTTTTCGATACCTTATGTCTCGCTCTCTGTAATTACAAACTCTTCCGCCATTGGATCTACCCTTCCTTCCCCTTCAGGCAAAGGTATTCTTTCCACTTTATGTTTTCTTCTCTGTTTACTTCTTTTGTATTATATTATTGTTGTTGCCATGGCTGTGACTACTTTAAAGTTGTTGACTTTCTTCGTTTTCATGGGTGCCCATTTTTAATCATATGTGGTTGCACGTTGCTGTGTAAGTTTATATGTATATATACATATATGTAACATGTAATGTGGGTATTAATGTATGAATACAATCTTCCCGGGGATAATTTGTTGTGTTGGCCTAGCTTCTTTCCTGGCTGAGAAACCATTCGTGTATTTCCCTTGCTTAGATTGCCTCATCCTTTTTTTGTGCCCTAAAGCTTTTTATGTTTCCTTTTTTATCTCAATGATTGTTTCTTTGTCTGTTCTGTTTAAAAGTTTGAATAGGGGCTTTGGGTGGCTTAAAGGTGTATCATTGTAGTAAGATTGTTAATTTGGTTAGGTTCAGCTGATTGAATTTTTGTCTCTAATTTATGATGCAGGGTCTGTCTGTTCCTGGGATTACATTCTTTTATCTTTAGATATTGAGGGAGTGGTATTGCTTGTGGAAAATAGACCCTGGGAAGGAGAAGAAAAAAATTTGCTGGGCAACTATTGCTTGGATCTGTGTAATGTAAGAAGAAGCCAGAGAAGCAGAAAAGGAGGTATCCGAATCGGATTTGAGATGTATTGAAAGATGTCTTCTTGATGATTTACGAACAATTAAACCCTTAGTACATAATATCCGTTTAGGAGGTAATTTTGTATGATGGGATGAGTTCAAACATTGAATTTGTGAAGCCAGTTTCGAGATTTATAGGATAACAAGCAAGGAGAAGTTAAATTGGTTTGGTGGTTCTTGGATGGATAATAAAAGTGTCAAAAATAAGAATATCGAAGTTGATCTTGAAAGTGGATTGCCACTAATTGGAGACGATTCAAAGAAAGCCTCTGCTCCAAGTGGTGCAAAACAAGGAAAGACATTATTTGCTAAGGTTTCTGGTGGGTTCGTTGGAGGTTCGTTCAAAGATGATGTTGTGCCAAATTTATTCCGCTATGAATCACGTTTTAGTGAAGTTTCTGGGGATTTGATGAAAGCAACAGGCAATCCATTGATGGCGAAAGATTCGGAAAAACGGAAAAAGACCTGTAATAAGAAGGCTCCGAAACCTCCAAGATCTCCACAAGCTCCTTCATTGGATGCAGCTGACCTTAAGCTAATCAGAGAGATATCTGAACTTGCCATGTTGAAACGCGCGAGAATAGAGCGAATGAAAGCATTGAAGAAGATGAAAATTGCTAAAGCATCGTCAGGACCATCATCATCTTCCAGTACCAGCAGCTTTTTGGCTATGGTTTTCACTGTGGTCTTCTTTGTTGTGATAATATTTCAAGGTAACATTTGGGATGAAAGTAGATTTTTGTCATGGCTGTGACTATATTATAAGCATGCACATTATTACAACATGTAGGAGGGGTTTAGCATTTTCATTGCTACCTAAGCCAGGCCATTCCTAATTTTCAGATTGATACTTACGTATTATTTTGTGATAAAACAATGGTTCTGTCAGACATCAAGACAATCAAGATATACTAGAAAATCTTGTGGAACCTGAATTGTTTAGAAATTTTCTGACATACTCTACAGAACTTGTTTCTTTTCCACATTATGTACTGCTCATGTTTGTTTCATTTTCTGACGAGTGACAACATTTTAGCTTTCTTGATTTTCTTTAATTAGAAGTTGGTTTTGCAGGCGTGCCATCTAGAACAAGCTCAGTGGCAAGTTTCCAGGGATCTCCTGTGTCTACGGGAGAATCGGAGGGAGGTCTAATTTCAGTTCACTACCAACTCAATCCTTCTGCAAGCGAATCAAATGTTACTGCTTCAGAATCTCATAAGTAAGCTCAAAATGCATCATGCCTCATAAAAAACTCATTTTTTCCCCAATATCAAATTTTCTCATTGACGGTATTGGAAAATTGTACACCTTGCAGTTTTGTACAGCAGGTGGCAGGTTCAGATTTGCCTGAAAAATCGAGAAGAGTTTCAGGATAATGCTGTTCCATCATAAAAAAGAATATAATTTTCCTGTATTTAAACCAAACGGTACTCTTGTTTCTCCTACAGCCTCTTTGTCTTGACTTTTAGAACATATATTTATTTATATACTGTTAACATATGTTAACTTATCCCTGTTATGTATATTAATCAATGTTTGGGGTGAGTTAAATAACCAGAACGGTGCTGCTAGCGTTTTCCATTGCCTTGGGCCAAACACGTGTTACTTTTCACGTCAGCAACTTTCTGTTTGGAGATTATTCTTTTGAAGCCGCGACCAAGCTTTCAATGATTCTATTTATTTGTTCTTCTGCTTTCTTTTGTTGTCACAAAGACAACTGGTATGTAATCATGTGCTTTTTGTGACAAATATTTTACGTACAACAAGCATATTACACGACAGAGGGGGCTTCATCAATTACTTATCTTTTCAGAACCAACAATTCTGGTTCAGCCGTGTGGCATTCTAACTTTCAATTTTAATAATAAAAAGGTGTCAGGTGTGGCTCTCTTTGTGTGATTCCAGTTTGACTTTTACTAGCATGAACACGTGAAATTGCTTCATATGGGATCCCAACAACAAAAATTACGCAAAGTTTATCTTCCAATCCAAGACGTTTAACGTGCTTCTAGTAAGCGCTTTGGACTTGTTTGAAAGAAATAAGGATGAGCTAGCTGTATTAATCAGTTTTATAAATAAAGCTGGTTTCCCAAGAATTTCAAATTACTACAATCTGTGTTTCAAGGAAAGTCCTTTGCTTAATTATCATCTCAGGTCCAATGGGCACCCAATGTTAGATAATTGTAAAATAAAAAACGCAATAATATTTTTATTTGTGTTTTAATACACAATATTATATAAGAAAAGATATCAATTATTCTCATGAGTGACGTACGTTTTTATTCTCCGTATCTGCATTGCATATCAATCAAACTGAAAGCAACTTTTGACTTGCACACACTAAATCTCCTCCATTCATATCCGTCTTAATATGCAATAAACGAGAGGACTGAGTAGCAATCAAACAAGAAGTTAGGGGCTGAAAGTTAAATAAATAATAAACAGAACCGGATGCTGAGTTTGTTAGCACCTATCTCATACGAAGCTTCCTCAGATACATAGCTCTCAATCTGTGCAAGAAGAAACCTCTGAAAGAGTGAAAGAAAATGTTTTGGTTCATGTCTAACCTGAGTTTCATTCATATGGTTTATATAGAGTTGCTTCAAAGTACACAAACAATGAATCGGTGAACGAACCATACATTATGCAGAATCAACCATCTAAATAACAGTACTACTACTGGTATAGTACTACAACTATATACTAAGTGCAATCACCTACAAGTACAAGCAATGGAACAGAGAAAAGAGGTGAACAAATCAAGCCTTTAGCAGTAGTTTGATAATAGCCGAGGCTACATCCACAAGCTTCTGCACAATGTCGTTTCTGTCTCCCAAGGGTGCCTGAGTTGTGCCGGAGAATTTCTTGTCGCAGTTACTGATTTCTTTGAGAGCATCAGAAATGCAGTAACTGGCAAAGCCAAAACGGCCTTGGCTAATAGCATCAGCAGCTTGCGGAAGAATGTATTTGATGAGAGGGATATAAGACTCAGCACAGAAGGCCAAGGCTTGCTCCAACTCACGGTCTGGGGTCTGCTTGAGAAGACCCTCGATGTAACTCAGTGTATCAGTTGCATTTACCACAATGTTGTTCACCATTAAGAGGGCCACTGCTTTGAGATCAGGTTTTGGACTGAGAGGGTTTGAGTGCAGGATGGAGCTGCAGAGATCGTAAAAGGGTGTTTTTCTGCATATTTGGTCTACCAAGTCACCATCCCCATGGAAAGATGGTTGGGACAGTGTGAAGGGAACAGAAATAGAAGCTACAAGAATCATTTGGATTGCAAAAGAAGACACACAACTTGGGATCCTCTTCATTTTTCTCTTGTGGTGATGGATAGGGAATGAGAATGAGAATGGTGTAGGCTTTTTTTTTTTCTTGGCTCCTATATTAGGGTCACAAAATGATCATTGGGAGTATATATAGTATATAGTATATAGTATATACCTCACATGGGAACAGAGAGAAATGAACGTCTAATAGGGTAAAACAAAAGAGAAAGATAGGTTAAAAAATAATGTAAGAATTTTTGTGTGAAACAACAGGGTTATATACAAGCATAGTTTATATATAAAGAAACCACAATAGAAGAAGACAATGCCTTAGATTGGTTTCTTTCTACATCTAAAAGAGATTTTGTAAGTTAAACAACACAAAAAATAAGATTGTTGGACCCCTTATGCTATTGACATGTTGCAGTTTTTTTTATGTTGAATACTGATATATCTGTTGTTTAAAGTGACTTAGGCCATGGTTCACGGGTGTCTTATTCACTTGGCTTTTCTGGTGAATGCCACGCCTTCTTTGGTGTCCCCTGCTTTACCACAAGAAGCCAAATTTGAGAACTTTCTAGAGGATGCTTTCTTTCTTCATTGAACCCTTCTTTTGGAGCTAAAGAAAGAAACACGACCACTGTTTTGGTAGCAGATTTCATTCTTTGAAACAAAGCAGCCCCATGTTTACGTGTAATACACAGGTTTCTCTGTTTTTCTAAGATCGAAGCAGAATCATGAAGTAGGCACTAAAGACATGTGCTAATTAACAAGAATAACCGACATTGTCGTCTGCTTCTCTCCTAGAGACTTTCAATTCTTGTTAGTTCTTTCTATCACATTTGAGCTATTCTCATGTTTGCATCAAACAATTGTTTCAATAAAAGAAAGCAACTTTAATACAATATTAAACTCTACTACATGGAGGGTGCACTATTCAACTTGAATAATAACCAAAACAAACCAAAAGTTTTGTTAACTAAGAAAGGTAATTAATACTATTTCATTTTATTCGTTAAAACTTGACATCATAAATAAAAAATTAATAAGAATATATTTGCAATTAAATGAAAAGCATTTTGGAATGATATCATTTAAAAAGGCTTACAAAACAAAATGGGAATTGAACCCGACGTGAATCGAACACGCAACCTTCTGATCTGGAGTCAGACGCGCTACCATTGCGCCACGGATCCACATCTTTTAATTATTTTGTATGTTATATAAATCATTTATATATCGACAATTAAAATATTTCATTACGGTTACTTGACAAACTGAGAGTGGGGGCTGGAAGTGAAATTCCAAATTCACTTTAAAATTATATGATAATATGTTAGTCGTTCATAATAAAAGAATTGCACATTAATTCATAAAAAAAATTGGACCGTCCAATTTTATCACACTAGCATAATAAGAAACACACAACTCGATAATTTCCAATACCATTGATCTCTATAGTTTTCATTTTCATACTATCTTCTCCGTATCCTTTTACATTTTGGTTATGACGACACGGACACAAGATATAATAATTAATTTCTACTTTTTAATAATCATGGATTTGTATTGCAACGCAAAAAAAAGAATAATAAGTGGCGGGTTTTTTATGAAATGGTTTAAAATCAAGTTATTTTATCAAAATAAAGAAAGTATTTAAAATAAAGTTGCATTGTCATTGCAGTAACTTCAAACTCATTTGGTTCACTGCGAAGACGATCAATAAATAAACATCTTACGATAATTATTTTCTACTTTTTCGACAATCATTTTTTGTAAATACACACAAAAGCTAAAATTAACCTTAAAAAATTCAGAGTGGGAATTGAACATGACGTGAATCGAACACGCAACCTTCTGATCTGGAAGTCAGACGCGCTACCATTGCGCCACGGATCCACGGTTGCTGAATTTCCTGTTCATCTGTTATGTTTTATATATAATATGTCAAATACACATCTCGGCAGAAGACAATGTGCAAATGTGTAAATTGATTTTTGAGAAATTTTAATGGGAAATATCATTCTTTGATGATTCAAGATGTCGCCGACATCAGGCATACATGGTTAAAGAATGAAATTTAGAGTTTATAAAAATTTACTTAGTGAAATAAGTTAAATAAAATAACAAAGAAATTTGTTATATATTCAATGATGAGTTAACACATTCGTAACAAAACAGGTTAGTTAACATTCAACCACATTGTTGACCGACTACACAAAGAATTTCTACATTGGGTTAAATTATGTGACCTGTTTATTTTCTTTTGAGCTTTCATATTATAGGCAAAAGGAGTTGATAAATTGATTTTTTTTTTAATATAAAGCCCTTTTTTTCATTTTTATATTACAGAAAATACAATGGTTAATTTCTGGATGATAGGGATTATAATTGAAACATGTTTATTTTATTTAAGTAAAAAATATTTTTCACTTTTAAGATATCACAATATAGAAAATAAAATGATCAATTTCATATATGATATTTTGTCAAAAAATTGTGAAGAATTAAAACAACAAAGGAACTGGTAAAATCTCTACCGCAATTAATTCTCATAAATAATTATAGTGGGTAAATATTTAACTAATGAATTCTAATTAATGAATAGAGATAGTTACATGTCAAAAAATACTTTTTATCTTATCCTTAAATATCTGTTCTACCATTTTTAGTTAGAGTTATATTGCAATGTAAAAACAACTTAAACATAAAAAATCGAAACATTATATTCAAACAGTAGCTGAAACTATTAAAGTAGTTTAAAAGAAATATAACGTACTGAGAGAAAATAAATCAAGAAAACTAAGTAACTCAGTAGCCTAACTAATGAAAATAAGGTGTAGAGAATTTCATATTACTGACATGCCAATTAAATAGCTCAATTATCAAACTTTATATTAAGAATTAATGACTTCAAAAAACACATAAATATGGCATGTTAAATTCTTTCAGAGCTATATTACTGATCTGTCTCAAAATTCTTAGTACCTTGAAATACTATGACTGAACAAGCAAGTGATAAATTTCCAAGTTCCAACTAATCTCATTGATTTATCTAACTCTATATTTGAAAGGTAAAATGAGGTTTATTGCTTTACATGTCCAATCCCTTGTAACTCTTTTTACTTTTCAAAAATTTCTGTTATCTACTGCAAGACTAAAAGACTACTCATCCTTTTGCTGATCCTAAGTAAACCTATGCTCCTACAGAAGTTAGAAGGGAAAAAGAGGTGGAGAAAGGGGAACAAGAATATACAGGTCTATAGTACAACAAGATAGCAGATAAATCAAAATAAAATAGATCTAGCCACTATAATCCTCACTGGAACTGGTGACACATTGCAAACAAGGATTCCTTTTCTTATCATCAATTAGGCAGTTGAGAAGCTAACAGGATGGACATCTCCATCCTCCCAGGAGAACCTTCATAGCCATTCTTTATAATCCTCATGAACTCCTCCTTTACCGAATCAATGTCCAGGAAATTATTGTTGTTAGATCTCAAACCCCAGTAGAAAACTACATTTGGCTCTGTTCTCTCACTATCAACATATTCTGTAGGGTTAGGGTCACAAAATCCTTGAGTAATCTCCAGCTGCAGCAAACAAAACTATATGAGGAAATGAACACAAAATTCATTCCTGATTGATTCATTATCATGAGTGAGATTCCCAAAAGTAACATTAAAATTAACAGCAGAAGAGGATATTTTTACAACATAAGTATTTATGCCAAGCCCATAAAAGTGACCTTAATATACTTATTGAAGCATCTCCAGTGTGATTATAATGAATGGAATGGATCATAGTCACTTCTAAAGTAAAAGTGAATGTAATTATATCAGAAACCAAATTTACCATTTGAGCAACTTACATGCACAAGAAGACCTCGAAAGCGTGACTTTACCCAACCAACCCATTCTACCAGTGCATAATGGTTAGGAGAAGAGAGACAAATTTTGAGAAATCGGGAGTATCTTTCTGTGTATGGAAAAGGCTCGAATACATTATCCCAGAGGAAATCTGGCTTCAAAATATCCTTCAACCCAGCCATATACAGAAAATGAGAGACTTATTTAAATAGGAGCATCAACCTCAATTATGGTTATCCAAGAAGAAGAAAGTAGTTTGATACACAGTGCATTATGATTAAGTCGCTCGGGATAAAATATAAATAAGAACACAGGTAAGAAAAATGCATACCGAAAAGAGATCTAGGTTAAGCAACACACAACATACACTCGCCGCATTATGCCCACGAATAGAGTTAGTACTGATGTAGTACAAAGTGTTTTAAGTTATTATTTATCATTTTCAGCTTAAAAAGGGCGAGCCCTTACTCTTGCATATCTAAGTACAATAGAAGATCAACGTTACATAGTTTGTTTGGGGTAAAATACTATGAATTGATGTTTTTAGCTTTGAATTTCTTTTACTAATATACTTTATATTACACAGGATATAAGTCGTCATAAGTGTATTTCTTCACCCTTAGAGGTCATACAACAAGTGAAGGTAGTGTAAACTACAGGTTGATATTATAGAGTGTTATGTCGATTTTAACTAAATTTATTATTATTTAAATGTTTCAGTAAGTATTTTATTGTTTCTAATATAATCCACATATGAGATAATGTGAACGACTATATATACTGCCAGCCATACAACAAGTGAAAATATTATTCCGGTAAAATTTATACCAAAAGGACACCTAGTTTAAACTACACAACATTCCCTTGTCATGTTTTGTATAGAAGAATTCTTAAGAGCTAGCAGCCATATAAACCGTGTGGATTCTACCACACAGAACATTATGATTAAGTAACCCTAGAAAATGTGTATAAACACAGGTAAGTCACTCTGGAAAATGTGTATAATTACAAAGGTAATGTATATCAAAAGGAGACCTAGGTGGTTAAGCAACGCAACATACCTTTGTCATTTCATGTCCCCGAAGAAACTCATTCCTGATCCGAAAGAAGGTGCTTCTAGTAATATTTGTATGACAATGCTCATAACGGCTAGATGGCAGAAATATAGGCATTAAGGACCGTGTCTCTATCCCGTCTATAGCTGCTAACATTCCTTCCTGCAACATCACTGGAGTAGGCCAGGGCCAAAACGCAAATGTTTCAAAAAAGTTCATAATTAGAGCGTTCAAGGTGGCATCAGGATGTCTTAGAAAAACATATGCTGCAAGAACTGTCATATGAACTCCTCCCAAATAACCAAGCAACTGCAAAGGAAATTATTACTTCATGTTAAGCATAAAATTAAAGTTCAAGCACAGAGTTATGAAAGCAACCGTTACTTGAAACTACAAATGCACTTACGGTTCCATAAACTCCTCGCCGTTTTGCCCACAGTTTAAGACATCGTAGAATGCATTGAAATTTCTGAAATACATGAGTTGCATTAAAGAGACAATAATGCATAAGAACAATAAAGCAAAACTACCCCACTTGCATGGAACCAAATATAAAGGGAAGTTAGTGCCTATCCTCAACTCGGAGAACGTCAACAAAAATCAATATATTTAACATCCTTTGGATCATCAAGATAATTGTCCAATTGCTTATGAATCTAGCTATTCTCTTTTACTAAAAAGAAATTATTGGTGTGCACCTTACCTCTATATTAGGAACTAGATGGAAAATGTATTTATTTGCTCGTACTCCAGACAAACTTTTCCAGCTTGTATCATCAATATTCCTCAAGAAAAATGGATTTAATATGTCAACATTCTGCAAAACAAACGGCATTGGTTATTTACCATAAAAATGGTTTAATGCATAACGCAAAGAAGCAGTGACATTAATTTGAAGGAATGTTGAGCATAATGATTTGAAAAGGTCTCCACACATGCAAAACTCCTTACATTTTTCAATGTATTTTCACATTTTGAGAACTACATCACGTTTCCTTACACTGACCTCAGGAACATATAGTACGTTAAGCCGAGCATATGGAAGATCAATGGAAACCCCTTCAAATTTAAATCGCATTAAAGGGACTTTTGCATTCTTGACACAGTGAATATATGATACTTCAGGTCTCCTTTTAAGCATGTCGTGCAACACAATAAAAAAGTCTTCCTGTATAGATCATATTCATATCAGTAAAAATTAAGGCAAATGTTACTGAGCCTAAGGAATGATAAACAAGAGAAACACAATTAACTTACCGCAATTGACGCAAAGAAAGGAGCAACACACAAAGCATCAATGTCAGAACCTGAACTGTGAACCTAAACATTATTGAAAGTAAAAAAAGGAGAAAGCAAGCGTTAGATATGTGAAAAAGTTTAACAATCACATCCAAGCAAATTAGGTGAAATCCTAATACGACTATTTTTTATCTCTCATCTTATTATTGATCAAGAAAATCAAACGGTACAGGATTAACAAATGGAAGAACTTACTCCAAGGCCATAAGATCCATAAGTTAATACTGTGGCAGATGTGACAGCAATTTGGTGCTCTGGTAGTTGATGCAGGCAAGCAACCTTCTTGATCCACGATGAGACTACCTGCAAAGTGAATAGCATGATAAATAAGGTAATTAGATGATAAAATATAAATGCATGATCTGTGATTAATAGGAATACCATCAAGATAGTACTGTAAGTTCCTAACCAAATATCATGATGCAAATTCAAAAAACTAAATTTAAAGAAACAGATTATAAATACTGGAATTTGCTAACATCCCTGGATGCTCAAAAAATTAAAAAGCTATACCTGTTGGGAAAATGCGAACTTGTTCGTTGAAGTGTTGTCATTAGTAAATGAGTTCAATAATTCGCACAGTTTTAAAATCTTACCACTATTCTGAACAAAGTAACATCCTTTAAAGTAATACTTATTTATAGGTTTTTTAATATAAATTACACAGAAAACAGTTCATTACCTAAAACAATTTATTACTATTAAAACAACAACGACAAGTTTCTTTAAATTTTCTTACTAGTAAAAATTTTTAAGGTGACATTATAACATTTGCTGAAACTGCTAGTTCCTCGCTTCAAACGTGAAAAACGAAGTTCAGAATGCATTGCCAACCACACAAACGTGAAAGGTGAAAAACGAAGTTCGGAATGCATTGCCAAACACACACTTCTTTCTAGGATAAAAGAAAACCTAGTTGAAGTAACTAGTAAGGACAATGTTGTCGTACACAATAAACAATTTTCAGTCATACATGAGAAAAAGAAAAATTCAAGAAAATGCAAATAAATCTTCAGGTAAAAAATAAAATAAAGAAGCAACCTTCATGGAAAACAGAGAACGCGTCCAAAATGCAACCCATGCATTCAAAAAGAAAACAAAGAATGAAAAGGTGGCAGCAAAAACCACGGATTAAGAACAAGCAGGGGAATGCTGCACAAGAAAACCTGTTTAAGCTTCCGAATAACACTTTTTCGTTTATCCTCCTCTTCTACAGACGGAACAAGTCCTTCATCAACCATGAACTGCGTATAATTAAATAAACCCCAAAAGAAAGAGTCATAAACTTTAAATAAAACCCAAACACCCCAAATAATAAAAAATAAAAAACCCAAAACCAAAAAGGTTTACCTGAAGCAGAGAGATGGACCTTTGATTATCCATCGTGAAGAAAAGTGAGGGGTTGAAAGGGACCGGAAGCAGCACCGTGGAGGGTGTTGGCAGCAGCGGCGGCGGCAACAGAAACCGGTGAATGATCGGAAATGGTGGATGGTGATTCAAAACGACATCACTCCGGGTAGGGCGAGAAGTTGGGGATTGAAATTCCATGCAAGATGACAAAAACCTATTTCCGAAATTGCTAAACCCAAAAATAAAATAACGAATCAAAATTAAAGTTAAAATAAAAAGAAACAGCCCTTCGGTCGTTATATGAATTTCTAAAAACACAAAGAAAACGGTTTTCCGTTGCGACCATTCTGTATAAGAACATTGCAACCTATGTTTAGCAATAGCACTACCTTCTTCTATCTGTCTTCTTGCTTGCACTCTCAGTCTTCAAACCTGGTAACGTTCACGCGTTTGATGACACCATTTTGCATTTTTTTTAAAACGAAAATAAGAGGGAAGTAAATATGGTTAACCAAGATGTATCTTTCTGTTATTTAAAGAAAAATTTGTTATTAAATAAAAAAAAAAAAAAATTGTTGCTTTCGCTTTTCAGTTCTACACGTGGCAATACCTTTTGAAGCCAACTGGCAGTTCATTACTAAGCAGGACTACTCACAATCATACCATTTTTCCTTTTCTTACATTTAGTTACTGTATAATCAAATTATTGCTATTAGTTCTAATAAGCTTTAATGTACTTAATTATATTTAACAAAGCATTAAATATACTACATTAAAGATATTTATTGCATATATATTAATGTACCGTCTAATGTTATTGACTTTGTATTATCCTTTATAAATATGTGTATGACTTTTTTATTTAATATTAGTTATTATACATAAATATAATAAGTTTAATTAAATTTTTAGTCTTTATAAATTTAGATATTTTCAATTCAATTTTTATTAAATTTGTTTATTAAAATATAATCTAATATTACCGATAACATTATTTAGATATTGATATTGTCTTATATTAATTGTATCAAAACCTGAGAATTTTACCAGGACGAAATAATATTGTACTCATGTCATTCATATTTCAAATAATTCACTATAACTTCTATATAGTCGTGATAAGATTAATGGATCTCGTTTTATTAAACTCTATTGTCAACATAAAAAAATATAACATATTAATGTTAACATTCCACGTGTTTATTTATATTTTATTGTTAACAAAATAATAAAAAATTAAAAAAACATGTACCTTACTTATTTTGGGATTAAATATATTTTTAGTCTTTGAACTTTGATTCAAAATTAAAATTTATTTCTGTTTGAAACATGTTTCATATTAGTATTAGAGTTATTTACACTATTTGACACATTCCTAATTTAATATTTGTAAAAAAATTTAATATAATTAAATTAAAAAGACTACATTTATTCGTGTTTAAGATTTAAAGATTAAAATATATCAAGTTTCGAACACGAATCCTAATTTTAAATAAAAGAATCAAATTTCATATATTATAAACATACAAACATGTAACTCTAAATTTTAAATACTTTTATTATTATTCCACCGACTAAAACCGTATATTTAATATTTTTAATTAATTTTATTGAATAGTTAAGTAGCAGATGTTATCATAATAATATTATTACAATATTAAAGTATTAGCTACGTGAAACAGTTCTTATTCTTTGACTAGAATAGAACATGTGCAATGTTGACTTAATAATGATGTGAACTAATCCGTTGTGCATTTTCTTTTCATCGGCTTAATCCGTTGAGCATGATGATAAGGAGGGTGTCCTTAATTTCACTATATTGTCCTTAATTTTAAAGAAAAAGGTAATTTCTTTAGCATAATGTGTTTGAATTTTTTATTTCATCTTGATTTTTGCTTTATAAGATTATACTTCTATTTGTGTTTGGATCTATCGTTTTATTATTTTAAACATTAATTAAATAAATTTGTTATAAAAAAAATTTGACGATAAAACAATATGATATTATTAACTATTTAATATAAAAAGACATAGTAAAAATTTACGTGGACATTGAAATTGAGACATTAATATATAAAAAAGTAAATAATAGATAAAAATATAAAAATGAGTAAAAATATTTTATTTAATAGAATAGAGATTTGTGTTTCCTAGAATTTAATACACCACTTAAACAAATTTAAAGAATATATATATATATATATATATATATATATATATATATATATATATATATATATATATATATAATTAAGATTATAATAAAATTAAAATACCATAAATTGAATTTTGTAAATATTAAATAAGTTAAATATCAATTCTAAAAAATAAAAAATTATATGATAGGAAAAAAATAAAGATTTTTCAAATAAAATACAACTAAAAACAAGAAAAAATAATAATATTAAAATTTAATAAATTATCTTATAAGTTAAGAATATTTTAGTAATTAAAAATAAAAACAAAATATAGAAACGATAAATAATATATAAATATCAATTTTTATATTCAAAATAAAAATTAAATATTATTAATACTTATATTTAGTTCATATACATATGATTCGTATCAAAATTAAGAAAATTTGATATAGTTAAAAGAGATATATGTCAACTATCAAAGATTAAAAAAATTATAGGACCAACCTCTTATACTAACTTTTAATATCTATTTCATCATGATATAAAATGATTTTCTTAAAACATTTTTGTTTTCAATTTTATTCTTTAAATAACAGTTTTCTAAATTAAAATAATTATCAATTTTTCCTTTTAGATATTTTTTTAATTAATTTTCTTTTTAATTTGACTTCTTTTTATACTTAATTACTCTTTAAATTAAAATGATTATTTATAATAAAAAAGTTAACTACAAAAATAAATAAAAAATATTCAAAAAATATTTTTTTTTACTTTAATAATTAAATAATAACAATTTTATTATTTTTATCATAAAAAATATGAAAATATGTGTTTCCACCCCTGTACAATAATGTGACTGTCAGTTGCGAAGATAAAATACATTTAATTTCAATTTTTTTTTAATATTAAATTATTGATGAAAAAAAAAACACACACACACTATTTTTTATTTATTTAACATTACTTATAGTATACTATTTTTCTAATTAACATTTATTTTTGAAAGGAAAATATGTTTAATATTTATGACTTTATTTTATTGAAATACTAAATATTTTTATGAAATAATAATATTTTTATATGCATATTTGTCAACTATAATTTTTATTTTATGGTTGTAGTAGCTAAACATTAAATAAGTTTTATTAACATTTTGACATTAGACCAAATTATTTGAATTACTGATATGAAGTAAGCTTAAGAGTAAATGGACCTATTTGTTTTTAAAAGTAAACTATTTTACTTATGGCATTAACATAGATTATTAATCTTCGATAATGACTTATTGTTGGGATCTTAGATTATTAATTTTCAATAATGACTTATATTATTGGGATCTTATAGATACATACACAATATATTTTGGAGTTTATTTTTAAGGAGCTAATGTTTTTATTGTTGATATCGGGAGATACAATTTTCTCATATTCTTTATATCGATGATATATTTGTTTTTTGTAGAGGAGATATTAGAACACGGTAACATTTGAAATCTTTGTTTTATGAGTATGACATTTTCTCTAGTCAATGGGTGAGTTATGTTAAAAGTCACTTACTTTTACATTGTCGATGATTTTGATTCTTTTGTTAGACATTTCAAAAAGTTTCTCTCTTATGTATGATCAAGGATTTCTTCTTTTTTTGTATTTGGGTGTGCAAATTTTTGTGGGACTCATAAGTCACAATTCTTTTCAACCTTTGGTTCATAAGATTCGTAATAAACTTACTTTTTGGAAAGGGAAGTTGTTTAGTATGATGAAAGAATTCAGCTAGTAAATTTGATAATTATTCCTCGTGTACAAAATTTTGTTTGGATTAGGGATAGACAAAAATGGGGATTGGTAGTTGTTAAATGATCTATCTTGTGTGGTTCTAAGGTGAATAGTGGTTTGTAGGTTACCAGTTGGAGAATAAAGCATATCTACTATGTTTAGATGTGGAGTTTGCTTATGGCATAATGACTTAGACTAAATTCATACATATTTGACTTCTTAAGTCTAAGTATCATAAATATATGTTATTTAAATCGTCATCAATTTGCATGGTATTAAGGATGCATACTTTTCAAAATGATAATTGATGTCTTGACATTTGCATATCTTAATTTGATAAAATCCATTATTTTGACAGACTAAGGTTATACTCTATTGTTAGTTCAACTTTGACATTACTCACTAAAATGTTCCTTCTTTTATTGTTCGTTTATGTGATTTTTCTTATTTAATGGTTAATGGGATGAGTAGACCTGTCATTTTAACCCACAACCCAGCCCCCTTTAAAACTAAACCCTATTTTAATGACCCACTTAATGGGGGGCTTTTTAAAAGCCCCCAGCCCCAAAAGCCTTGCGTAATATGGGTTGGGACAAGGTTAGGATGGGTTTAACCCCCTTTTTGATAAAATCTCTTTTTCTCTCTATCAATTGAAAGTCTTGTTCTCCTAGCAGCTTTTCAAGTCTCTTTGGTTTGAACCATAACCAGTTAAGAATCTTCCATGCCCATATCAGAATAAATATCACTATGAGACTCATAGTTATGGCTCATGCTGCTTTCATTTCTTCCTTGCTTTTTGGTAAGGGAAATGAGAACAAAGAAAGATGATAAAACTTGAGGCAGCAAATCCAGAAGTCTTCACACAACTCAGTAGGCAAAGACTATGCTATCCCACACAACTCTCTAAGTTATCCAAACAATAATAATTTTGATTTTGTTTTGTTTTGTTTCAATATTATTAACAATTAATATATAATTAAATACGTATTTATTAAAAGAAAAATTAATATCAATTTACAATGAGTTTGAAAAGGATTACTAAAAGTTTTAAATTTATAAAACAATAAAATAAAAAGTAAAAAAACAAATATTTAAATCCTAACACATGTGATAATGATTAAATACATATTCAAATAATTTATAAGTTGGTAGTTTTAAATTTATTTTTTAATATAATAAATTAGATATTGTTGGTCATATACCATACAGAAAAAAAATTACATAAAAGCATCTCATAAACTCCTTAATCATTAATCATTGCATATACCATAGGGAGTTAGAAATATTGAGAAAATATAGATAATTTGATGGTGGGAAAAGGAAGAAAATGATTAAAAAGAAACAAGTACTAGATCCAACATTGGTACAATGCAGATTAGATAGTTGTTCAATTTTTTATTTAGTTATTTCCATTTTTCTTGTATTTAGAATAATTTTTTTTTCTAAAAAAAGGCCCATGGGCTAGCCCTATCCCACATGGCTTTTGTGGGCTTTTTGGCCCTGTGGGCTTCTTAAATGAAGTACTTTTTGGTCTTGTGGGCTTTTCTAGTCCCAACCCATGTAGGATAGGGCCAAACAATGAGAAGTGATCCAATTTGACAGGTCTAGGGGTGAGGATGTGCCTAATTGAATTATGGACAAAATTGATGTGCTTTCTCAAAATGTTGTTAAAGAATTTTACTCTTCTAGTATGAAACGTGTGGATTGGTGGAACTTGATTTGGTTGGATGATGTACCACCAGCCAAAACTTCGGTTCTTTGAAAGTTATTATATGGTTGTTTACATATTGATTTGGAGGTTAAAAAAAGAATGGTTTTATGCTTTATGTATTCTTTGTGTGGAAATAATGTTGAATATTTTTCTTATTTGTTTTTTCATTGTTCTATTGTTATGCAATTGTATGGATGATTGAAAAAAGTTTTTCAGGATTTGCAGTTTTGTTCTTTTTAATTTGATTGTTTAGTTTATAAAGTCTCCTTGTAGTCCTTTGCTTAAAGTGACTATCATTATTGTGGTTATCTAGATGATTTGGAGGATGATAAATAATAGTAAATTTCAAGATCCAAGTATTTTTTCTTCCACTAATTTTCAAATTAAGAAGTTAGTGTGTGTGGTTAGGAAAAAAATCTAAAAAACATATGAGTAATACTCGCTTTGGTTTTTTGGTACTGAAATTTTTCAATATTAAAACTAAACAAGGTAGGATGTTTTCATTTATGGATGTAATATGATAAGTTCTATATGTTAATTGGCTCAAGGAGAATATTAATGGTGCATCTAAGGTTGTCCTGATTTTACTTCACGTACTAGTATTTTTAGAGGAAGTTAGGATGAATATGTGGGTAGTTTTTTAACTTTTTTAAGTGTAAACTTTTATTTATGTGGAGTTTATGGTGGTCATTTATGCTTTGAAGCATGCTTGGAGGAAGTACTTCTAGAGGCTTTGGTTGGAGAGTGACTCTTTTTTGGTCTGTCATGATTTTCTGGAACAAATAGTTCCTTAGAGTTTTAGAGGGAGATGATGTCGACGCTTGCATTTTTAGTAAGCATATGTAGTTCAAAAATTTTCATGTTTCTAGTGAGAAAATTTATTATATATAAGTTAGCTAATTTAGATTTGATACATAAAGAACAAATAATATAATGGTTTAATATTTTATCTTTATATATTTATTTAGTTTTTTCTTTTTAATTTACTTATTTTTTTAAAGCAAAACTTATATCATGAGTTTTGTAGAATCCCCTAGTTTGTATTATTTCATTTTATTAAGAAATCTTCATCTCATAACAAACTATTAGACTTTAAGTGTTAACTAAGATGTATGTTAAAATTCATACTCATACTTAACATGGCTTTTTGAATTGAAAAAAGTTTTCTACATGCCACATAAGATTCATACTAGAAACTATATCAATATGCAGAGAATAATAAGGAGGTAAATAGAGGATTTGCATAGTTGAAACCAAATTTCATGCTGATTTTGTTACTTCCTTATTAATTTGTACATTAGAAGTCAACAATTTAGTACAATAAGTAAAATGAGAAGGTGTCTCCTTTTTTAGACCAAAAATGTTATTTAAATTTTTTATCTAAAAATATTGACTAACATTTAGAGTTGTCAAAGTAGGTCAGAATCCATGGGCTAACCTGGTCCATCACGGGTTCAAGTCTGATTGGATTAAAGTTTTTTTACAAATTTCAATGTGGGTTAATTTTTGACATGGTCCACCAAGAACTCGACTTAATCGGGTTGAACCCGTGGTGAGGCAGATTGGCTCACCAACCCACATGCAAATAGAGGGTCACACATTTTTTTTGTAATTAGGTTGGGTTGGATTGTTTGTTTTTTTTTGCCAACATATTGGGTTCGCAAATACAAACCTAATATTTTTGTAATTTTGAATTGTATTTGGGATTCAACATAATGTTGAATTGTATTGAAGTTTATCTAAGTTTTAATCACAATTATAATTTATTTTTTTAAAAACGGAAGAAAAAAATTGTATTTTTTTTAATTAAGTGAGTTAATAAATCAACTCGTTTAACCCACCAACCTATAGTGGACCAGACCAGATTCGTATTTTTTCAACTCACTAATAACGGAACCAAATTGGATTGACTCACTAAATGGTCAACCAGTAGTGGACCGGTCTAAGTAACCCGTTTTGACAACTCTACTAACACTACACATAATTAAATACATGTTAATGTGATATTTGCGATTTAAATAATTATATATATATATATATATATTATGTATTCACATATAGTATATTAACATTCATTTTGTATTTTATACTTCTCATAAATATTACATTATAACTATTATTTATTGAAAGGACAAATCGTAGTAAATGTTCTTAATTTGGATTAAGTTTTTTCACACAAGATATTTTTGCCCACAGAGTTTGGTTTGGTGCCTACTTCGGGGCAAAAAATTTGGATGTGACAAGTCCGTTAAATTTAACGTTGAAAAATAAATAAATCAAAGAATCTAGAAGTTTTGCATATTTGTAATTATGAGGTGGAGCTTAGTTTGCAGATAAACACTATAGAAACTAACTAAACACATCAATTATAATTCAAGCATATATAACCATTAAAGTTACGTAATATATAATTGTAAAAGAACCTTTTTTACAAAAAAAAAAATAACACAATTTTTTTTTGAGAATTGATTTTTTAAATATAGAAAACCAAATCAAAACCTAAAATTTAGATGTAAACTAAAATTGTATTTTACTGAAATAAATCTCAGCTTTACTAAGGTGGTGTGGTTTGTTGATCCTACTTCAGCAATCAATTATAAACTATTGCAAAATGTAACTTGTAATATAAGTATAACAAATCAATAAAATTATGAGTGGCAATATTAATATGACAATGTTTTCTGAAACCGTAACAATCAAGCATATTCAAAGAAATTGAAAAAGAAATGAAACTCATTAAAGAACTGGTTTTATCTGTTTGGCATTCAGCAAGCAGAACCAAAACAACCCAAAAAGTTATCACAGCTCGCAAATTCACAGCACAACACATATAAAAAAAGGAAACAATTCCTCCAAAATCACCTTAGAAATATTTTAACTATACAATTCATTTTTTAAATATAAAATATATAGAGAGAGGGAAAAAAGGAAAATAAATAAATGAGAATGAGATTAGAGAGTACAACCACAACAGATGAAGAAGTAGCAGAGCAAGGCGACCAAAGCTATGGACTCAAGGCCCGTAATCAAGGCCCATACCACGTCATCAACCAACGACAAGTTCCACTGAATCACACTGTCTACGTTCCAATACGATAAGTCCAACGCCGGCCACCGGAAAGTCGACCATGGCACCGAAAGGCTTAACTCCGGCCACCTGAAAATCGACCACGGCACCGAAAGGCTTAACTCCGGCCACCGGAAACTTGACGTGTACCACCACCACATCCTCCTCTCCTCTTCGACCCTTTTTTTCTCCTCCCTCTTATCCTTTTCCCTTACAATTTCACTTTCGATTGTGATGTTGAAGCATTTATTAATCTTCTTTTATAAGTGTGGGGCATCTATAGGAACAACGCAAACATGATTTAACACGTGTTAACCCCAAAATTCCACTCCCCAGAATTTTTTTTTTTCTAATTAAGTGATAATCGTCAATATGCTTTTTTATATGTTATACCCATAATATTGGCTACATAAAAAGCTATGCTGCAAAAATATTTATTACACTGGAAATATAAAGTAGGTTATTTTAATTTAAACCTTTTACTTTTCCATCCATATTCAGTATCAATGAAATGAAAAATATTGGCAACACATTTTTTATATACAAATATAGTTATAAAATTTGTAATAATTATTTCTCTCTCCCGTTTTTAATTTTATTTATAATTGATGTCTAGTTTTTTTACAACAATATCGTAATGATTGAGACTGCAATGGGTAAATCATTTTTTTTTCTTTTATGTTGAGTTATTGTTAAATCTCAATTGGTTTTTAAGTGCACGTCTTAAAAGAAACTAACAAATTTTACATAATGTTCATTACAAAGAAATAATTAGTCCAGTAGCCGAATTTTTTAATTAGTTTTAGAAAAAAATTCAGAGACTCTTTCACTACGTGATCAAAATCATTCTTTCAAGAAAATATAGTTGTTTTTCTAAAGTAGGTTACTTTATGTCACAGATAGATAAGTTATTTGAACTTCAAAAGGAAAAGCTCACTATGAAAATGATGTTTATGTAATAGGTAATTAAACTATGCAGTAGTGGGTTAACTTAGATAAATAAGTGTTACCTTTAGTTTCATCTATACGTTTTCTAGTGGAAAAATCAATTGATTTTTTAAATAGTCAATCTTTTTATGTGGATTTAGTTGAAAAAAATAAATGAAAGGTAAATAAGAGAAAATAAAATAGAAATGATTTTATCTATGACACGTTTAAGAGGAAATAGAATGAAAATAAATAAGATAAGAGTAAAAAATATACTCATCATATGATCAACTAGGTGTTTCAACAATTAATTTTGAACTTCTTTTTAAATTTAAATATTTAATAATTGCTAATGATTACAACCATTAAAAGAAAGTGAATGATAAAAAAAAAGACAATGTTAAAACTGTTTATACCAATATTTTATGCATGTGTTTCACTCCATTGATTATTAATTAATTAGTTATGAGTTTCAATATCAACAATGTTAAACTGTTTAAATAAAGTATGAAAAAGAGTTTAGGTCTCTACATAGTTATCTTGTTCTTGTCATGAATTTATTAAATATCTAGTGAGAATCAAACACAAAATTAATACCTATCGAACTTTAAAGACAAAATATGAATGAAATTTTACTTCAACAACCAAAATAAATATAGCCAACCTGCCACTGTTACTCTCTCCATTCAAACATGTTATATCATTCCTATTTCTGTATACAATTCCATGAAAAAAAATGAATTTCACATTTTTTTAATCTCAAATTTTCACCTTCTATTTATATCCTTCCACGTTTTTCATTCCTGAACTCCCTTTCTTTATAACTCAACCATGCTAAAAACGAGTTAATAAAATCCCTTCTTAAAATTTTTAAAATTCAAAATTGACACCTTATTTTATTTAAAAGATTAAAACTTAATTCTACTTATATTATTCATGATAAAATGTAATTATAGAAATGAAAATCGTATTTGTAAAACAATTTTTTAATTAAAAATAAATACCAATAATACTTATAATATCATATCTTTATTTGGACCAGTAGGTATCCATGTTTTCTATGTGGACTGGCAGGCCAGCTAACTAAAGCGACTTTCACATGTTTCTCTCCATCCTTCTGATTATGTCCCATGGATTCATTTCTTACCTTCCTCTTGCAAATTATATCTGCTTACTTTTACAATTAATCGAATGCATTTGTAAAATATTTAAAAAATAATAATAGTTCCTCTTACGTGCGTCTTTTTGCTTTGTAATTATAGTTCATACTCATCAAATTCAAAGTTTGAGAATTAAAACATGCACAGCTTCAACACCATTTTAGCAGTTCCTCAGTTTTACTTTTAACTCTATCAAAAAGAACAAGAAAACCATTTCCGTTGCGCAATTTAACAAATCGGATAAGTTAGGAATAATTAGCTTTCTGCAGTACGGGTCACTTAAATTTGGTCCTATATTCTAGGCTCGATGCATCAAAGACAGTAACACTGTCAGCAAACGAGCTCAATTTGTTGTATTTAGTAAAGCTAAGAAGAAACAAATGTATAATCCCTGGACAAATTGAATTCCTTTAATTTTAAATAAAAAACTAGCATTAAACAAATGTTATTCTCTTCTATATCTATTTTACTTTATTGAAAAAACCTTAAACTCCTGTTCTTTTGAGATAATTAAAGAATCATTACAAGTTTAAGATAAAAAATCAACTTCAAATGTTTAAGGTAGGCAGTTAAGCAAAAATATGATAAACTAAAACGATCTAGTAACAAGTTCAATTTTGAAGAAAACTTCAATATCATAGAAAGATTTGATATTTTAAGCAATTCACTTTGAGTATTATATTCACAACAATTTCATAAAATTAATTTGTGAATATTTTGAATTAAAAAAAATGGAAAGTTTTAGGAGAAAGAAAATAGTGAAACGACTTTGATATAATAATTAGAATCTAGATTAAACTTATAGAATTAAATTCACACTTCCGATATTAAAGAACAACTAGAAGTCTAACATTTCAATAAGCCTAAAATAAAAATGGACGAAATTGCAATCTATATCAGGAAACAAACTTCAAAAACAATAACCTAGAGCCAATCTGACAACCACAAATAATGGACGACATTAAGCCTCCTTCTCACTTAAGATACTATTTTAAATAATACATAAACAAACAAAACTCTGGTAGTAAACTTCAGTTTAGAAACGAGAATATCATCAAAAGCTATCTAGTAAGTGTAGAATGCAACTGTATTCCAGCAAGGATCAATAGCAGCTAGAGGTGTCCAAAGAGTCTTCACTTGAAACACTTGCACATTCCATCCATCAAAATATGTGGACAATGTCATAGGCAAATCTTTACTTTGTCAAAGAACAACATAATGGCAAGAATTTCGACAGAAGAGATGTACACAGCAAGTTAAACTTTTAATGTTGTGTTTTATTGACTGCCAAACTCGAGCAACCAACGTTTAGAACAAGCAGAGCACAAGTTGAATTAACATGGGAACTGCTTCTCAAGAAACTCGGAAATATTTTCTAGTTTTACTCAACATTTGGCAGTTATTCCTGTTACTAAAGCTTGAAATTACGAAAATACCCACTCCCCACCAAATCAATTTGTTTTTCAAACTTGGAAGTTGTAAATTAAGTTCTGGCTAAATTCAGAAAATCTTATCCCATTATATACAGTTGAGGACAAACAAGTGCTCCCTTTTTTGACAAAATTTATTGAATTGAATTAAACCCATATTCAGTCATAATCCACCACCAAAGTATTATTAAAGAGAAGGATACGTCCAGAAGAGCACGAACGACTGCAGAAGTAAAAAGAGAAAAGTTATAATGCTGAACACACATTCAAAAGTGCTAAACATCACAGAGAGAAGAAAAATACCCAACATAGATCTTATGATCAAAGGTTGAACCGGTCAAATAAAACCAGTTATATAGACCTCTCCAAAAAATTTATTATTATAACATAAAACGCTATTCTTGTATGCAATTGCATAAAACATCAAGGAGCTATTGGACTGCATTGTTCAACAAGATCAATTCTAATGATATGATACAGATACCCAACAAAGCTTTTGTCTCCAAATATGTCATGTGAAACTCCAACTTTGAAAAATTCTATAATATTTCTTTGTTTTATTTACATTACTGAACAGCTAGTCAGCAAGTGCATCTTTGGTGAGTGCTTAGTGTACCTTTAGTGCTGAAGCATTTTCTTTTAATTAGATTTGTTCAGAGGTTTGGCTTGAGAGCATCTGTATTAGAAAGCTTATGTGTTCTGGTAGTACACTATGTATGCTATTCCTTGATGTCTTTGGCTGGAATACAATGTTTATTTTCTAAGGGAAAACATCTTCCAACACTTGCATTGATATTTAGTGCTTAAGTTCAGCACATGGCAATTCTACTCATTAGCTGGGTTACAAGGTGTCTTTAGTATATAATCTAAACTGTTTGTGCCTTTCTTTCATGTGATATTCATTCTTTCGTTGTATTCGTCTCTAACCATCTTATCCAAACTAATTTCATCTTTAGTGAAAAATACACTGTCCCATACACCAAGAAAAAAGAAAGATGAAATGAACATAGACAACATACCATTAAGCCACCCAGAAAGCCGTCAAGTAGCACTCGATTCCAGGAGTCAAAGTATGTGTGGGTTGAAAAACTTGCTTTCGCAATGAGCCCAAGTGAAGTAAATGCCATGAGAAGTAAGTAAAACACAAAACCTTTCAAGCCTGTAAATCCCAAAATACCCGCAACCACTCCACCAATTATAGATAAAAATGTTCGGCTGCAAAAGAGAGAAAGATTCAATTGTATACCTTAGAGGACATTACATGGGTGTTTGTTTTCATAACCCCCTGCCCACTCCCTTTTTTCTCCTGTAAGTGACATCTATATAACCATGACCTCAGATGACTATTTCATAAATATAAAATGAAACAATTTCATCCATACTAAAATTTACACCCCAAACAGCTTGGTAACTCGCCATGTTCCATAATCAGGTAAAGAAAGAAAGGGAAAAAAAACCTTCGGTTCCATGGTCCAACCCATATAACATTTCAAGCTAAATTATGTATTCAAAATAGTGTTCATAACCAACAGTCAAACGAAACCTGTAATAGATAGTTTTCATGTTGCTTTGCATATTCTCAGCATTAAAAGTCAGCAACTCGTTCACTGCATTGCTTGATTTCTTCTCTGATGAAGCTGAATCTACAGCCATACCTATCTGCCTAGTGTAATGTGTTTCTGTAAATAGAAACAGAGTCAAATGATTTTTGGTAGAAATAATACAAATTAAATCACGCAGTTGAATTCTGAATTCAATATACAAGAACAATTCCGCTGAGGTTAACAACAGGTAATTTCAAATGGATGGTCGAACGTAAACAAGATGGACCACAAACTATCGACCACTGACCTAACTATGTTGTGTCATTAACAACTAGGACGCTTTACTCACACAAAAGGGGAAAACGAAATTAAATTAAACAACTGGAACTCAAATCATCCCAAAAGCCAACTACAATAACTCTCAAAATCCCCAAATTGTTTAGTTTCAAATTTCAGTATACGTCGATGCTACCCATCCCACCTGGACATTCACAATTGCCACATAAACTCCCGTGTAGAAAAATTAACAAAATAAAAGGATAAACATGTATAACTTCGTATCGTATCATATCATATAATGCACAAATTGTCAAGAACAAAAACAAAATAATAGATAACTTCTATTTAATAAAATTAAAAGCTACGATTTAGGGTTTCGTGGCCTATGTAATTCAACTAAAATACTTGTTACACGCTAACATAGAGAATTGAAATCCAACATTCAGCTACAGAGACTCCCGCAATTCACACAAACACCAATGCTAAAGTATCAGCGTGATGCAGGAAGTGAATCCCGATCAAGTGCGTAAGTTTTGTCCTACGTCAACACTTAACTAGACATTATTGATTTAATTCAACACAGACCCGTAAGAAATACACAAGGCAATCTCCTAATAACCAGCGAAAATCGACATGGAATTGCTATTATTTGGATCGAAAATTGCGAATGAAATCCGATCGAATGAAATATCAGAGATTGACAAAAACAGTGATACCGGATTTAAGAAACGAACAACCTAAAATCCTTTACCTTCTGCGACGCTGTTTGATAAATTGTTGTTGATGCAGTGCGCGAAGAAAAAACACACACACTTTACACCACCCTTTTACTCCTTAACCCTTTCTTTCTAGTCAATTTTAACAGATCTTCAAAACTTGGAGATACAGTGAGTGACGAATCTCCGGAATGTGGCACACCGATGAAATACTATCTTGTACCGTTAAATATTTATTTATATATTATGATGAACGGTTGTGATACTATTATACCTGCAACGGGTTGGGTGAAGTATATACAGGGTTTCATGCACTCTTCCGAGAAAGAAAATTACTTTTTTAAGTTCTAAAATATTTATTTAGTATTTTTAAAATAACTCAAATTTAAAGAATAATAATTGAATTCAAAATTATTTATTATCAAATTTAATCATATATATTTTATATATTTAAAATATGTGGTTTTTAAAAGGTTTAGTTACATATAAATGAATTTTGTGAACAAGATAAAACATTAGTTTTAATAAAATTTCTTTTTATAAATTTTATAGTAACTTATATATTATAAATTTGAGTCCGAAATTGAACAAATGAGAGCTTCTTAATTAAGTAGAATAAAATTTTTAATAAAGATATTACTCCATAATTTTTTTATTTATATATATATATATATTAATTTTAATTCTTTCAAATATATTTCTTATTTTTTTATTTTAAATGCAATAATTCGATGAGTTAAATAGGTTTGTAGTTTCTAAAATTCTAAATTTGGATGCAAAGTTGTAATTCGTTCATCTTACAAATTTTAATACAATTTGATTTAAAATTTCAAAAATAAATAGATGTATTCATTTTAATCGAGCGTTAATTGTTCTTTTACATTCTAAATCACATTCTAGGTTGACATTTGAGGTGATGTCAAACAGTATAAACAGTTCAAACGTCACTCTGAAACGTTGTTTGAAATAATTATAATTGAATTTTTTTCATTTTTAAATAGTTTATTTAGATTGAGTAATTGAAATATTTAAATTTTTTTTTATGTTTGGATAAAGCAAGTTAACTCCTCTTTTGAGAAAAAAAAAATATACTTTAAAATATTTCCATAACTCGACTTTACCCTTTAGCCCAAATTATCTAAACTTGATGTTCGGTCCATACCAACTCATCTTGAGTCATCTTGACCACAGGAATAGGATGAGTTGTCTCGACTTTCGACCCCAATCGACTTGTCTCGATCCTGGGATCAGGACGACTCGTCTCGACCTTCAACCTAGGATGATTCGACTTGACCTTCAAACTGGGTTGAATCGGCTCGACCTTCGATCCAAGCCTAGTCCTCACGACCCGGGTCGACTCGTCATGACCTTCAACTCAATGAACACATCTCGACCTTCTTAAGTCAACTCCTCTCGACAATCGTCCAAGGTAAAATCAACCCAACATTCGGCCAAAGTCGAATTAACTTGACTTTCGGGCCAAGTCTAGCAATATACATTAGATGAGACTATCCATATATTAATTAGATGAATATAATAAAAAAGTTAGGCGAATTAGTACATATGTTGATTAGGTAAGTGTAATAAAATATATTATTTGAGTCTAAGAATTCATTGACTAGATGAAACACCAAAAAAACATTAAATGAATTTATTGATGCATTGATTAGACGAGTCTAACTGTACAAATTAAATGAGTCATTGATATATTGATTAGACGAGTCTAGTAATGCACATTACACAAATTTGTCCATACACATATTACACGAGTCTATTAATACACACTAGATCAGCGTGTCAATTCATTGATTAAATGAATTTTGCAATACACATCAAAACAAGTTTGTTCATAAACTTATTAGATTAGTATAGCGGAAAACTTTAGAGAAATCTAGTGATACACATTAGACGAGTTTTTCTATAAACTCATTTCACAATATGGCCAAAAATATTATGAGTCATTCCATGCAATGGTTAGACGAGTCCGTTTATGCACTAACCAAACGAGTCTTGGAATACACATTAGAGAGTTTGTTTATACACTAACTAGACAAGTCTTGCAATACACATTAGACAATTTTATCTATACAGTAATGTAATTAGAGGAGTCTAGCAATATACATTAGACGAATATTTTCATACACATTAGACGAATATATTAATACACCTTAGACGACTCTATCCATATACTAATTCGATGAGTATAACAGTTTACATTAAATAAGTATGTTCATATACTAATTAAACAAGTCAAAACTTAATTATAAACATAAAAATATTTATTATTTCATTTTTCAACTTCTAAATCTATTTAAATAAACACATAATTAAACACCAACTAGAGTTGTCAAAATGGATAATCCGACCCGATTCGACCCATCACGGGTTGTTCACTTCGTGAGCCAATTCAAACCGAGTCATTTATTAGCGAGCCAAAATATTTCAACCTGTCCCGGCCCACCACGTGTTGGTGGGTTAAACGGATTGGCTCACGGGCTCACTTAATTAAAAAAAATACATTTTATTTATTTATTTATTAATCAAAACTAAATTATAATTATAATTAAAATCTAAATAAAGTTTAATATAATCCAAATACAAACCAAAACCACAAAAATAAAAATTATCTATGTGTTGCCTAAAAAAAACAACCTAACATAATGCAAAGCCCAACTTAAAAAAAAAAACACTTTTGTGATCATTTATTTGCAGGTTAGTGAGCTAGTTGACTCACCACAAGTTCAACTTAGGTGAGTCGGATTCTAGATGGACCGGGTAAAAAATAATCCCTATTGAAATTTGTAAAAAGATTTTAACCCAATCCGGCCTGAATCTATGGCGGGCCTTTTGATTCACGAGTTCTAACTCATTTTTACAGCTCTAACACTAACACATACTTAAACACTTAAGCACGGGTTTAAAAATAGTTATGTTATCTTAATAAAATAAGTATATCGAATTTTACGTAATTTAAATTTTTCTTAGATATGTTATCTAATAATAAATATTTTAATTTATTAAATATTATATTATTAAAAATACATTATTTAATACTTTTTATTCAATATTGATTAGATCATTAAGAAATTGGACAATTCATGTAGGCAATCTCCATCAATATGCGAAGTAAAGTATAATTAAAACTCAATAAGTCGGCAATTTGAAAACAAAATCCTAAACGTTACTTTTTTTCTTTGCTTACGGATTGGGATAATTAAAATTACATTTCGTTTAACAATGGGCATCTTCTCCGTTGTTTGAATTCCATCCACATTCAATCAAAGTCCAAACTTTGTGGTAGCTGAACCAATTAATTAATATATATTATTTGGCTAAACTACCCAACCATTTATGTGTTTAACAAATTGTTATAAAATAATAATCATTTTGGTTGATTTAGCGATGTTTTGTCTCGATTTTATGAATTTTGATGTGTTTTTAGCGCTTTGTTTGTTATGCTTGTGAAATAAATAACTCTCATGTAAAGAAATATATTTTAAATTATAAATATATTTTATTTTAAATATTAAAAGATAATCGAATGTTATTGGTACTAATTGTGGAAATTATATTTTTAGCGCTTTGTTTCTTATGCTTGTGAAATAAATAACTCTCATGTAAGAAATATATTTTAAATTATAAATAAATTTTATTTTAAAAATAAAAAGATCATTGAATGTTATTGATATTAGTGGTGGAAATTTTATTTTGAAATGTTTTGTTTGATTTGATTGCTAATATTTTTTTTTACTATTATATTTTGTTTGAATAATTGATTTACACTAGTAATAATATGAATATAAAGTATATATTTACATTAGTTTTGATTTATATATAAGTTGTCGGGGATGAGTACGTGCTATGTAAAAATATAGTCTCCGTTATAGTAAAAGGTTAATATGATTTTTCATCCCAATTTTTTTATAATTACTCAATGTGATTTTTAATTTTTTTTATCTCTTACATTTGGTAAGAAGAAGAATCAATGTAGTCTCGTTTATTAATATTCTATTAATACTGTTACAGTTGACTAACTACACAGCAAAACGTGGTTCATACTTAACATTTTTTTAGTTGGATATCTGTGTATTCATTTATTAAGGTGAAAAATGTCTTCTTTTGTAAAGATTGAAAAGAGTAGGTAAATAAAATTTCTTGTGGGTTGATTGAAGATTAAATGTTCAGGAGATTTGGAGATTAAATTTTTGTAGGGGGTGGTCGAGGATTGTGCTTGTACTTGTGGACTTTTCATTCTTGATTAGCATAACTGAATTTTTTTTTTCACGACTTTGCAATTCTATGATTAACTAGAGTTTGTTGTTTAAATACTTGATAAATTTGAAAGAAGTGGATGGCAAAAATTTTGCAGTGAGTGGCATAATTTTTTACAATTGCAAGATTTGGAAACAAATACGATTTGTTGTTGATTAAATATGCTTGCGAGATTCGGAAAGAAAAGTTTTGTAATGGGTGGAAAAGTTTCTACCGCGAGTGATTAATTCTAACAATACGAGATTTGAAAGCAAGTAGGGTTTGATGAGTTCAGATTTTTTTTATGATTTTATTGATGTTGATCTGTTTTGCCTGATATTAGTATTTTAAATGATAATAATATTTTCACGGTAGGTGGCAGCCGTTGAAGAAAAGAGAGCAGAAGGGAAAGAATAATGATAATCTTGTTCTTAGTCACTTGCTGAGAAGTATTTATATCTATTGAGAGGTCTTTGATTATTTGTTGAGAGGTTTATGATCGTTTGTTAAAAGATTTTTGTTTTTTATTGGGAGATGTCAGATCACTTAATGTTAGGGGTGGGCAAAAAATTTAATTTTCTTGATCCAATCCACTTTTGCTCCAATCCACTTCATTTATAATCCATTTTATTAAAAATATCTAATCCATTTAAAATCCATTTAATGGATATGGATTCCAATCTAATTTACATTTTATATATCTTATGAATTGGATATCCATTTTATAAATCAAGATTTTTAAATATGGATAATCCAAAAAATCCAATCCAAATTTTCAATTTAAATTTTTAGTTGGGTTAGACTAAAGGTTGAGATGAACTATGCTAAATTCAGACTTGGATGGGCCTTGCTCGACGACCTATACGGATCGAACAGGCCCGACAACCATAAGAGGTTGGGCGGGCCTAAAGATATAAACGAGATAGGCGGGCCCGACAAACCGAACGAGTCGATCAGGCCCAATGACCTGATGAGTCACGCGGACCCGAAAACCCCAACGGACCAAGCAGAACCAATGACAAAAACAGGTCAGGCAGCCCAAAGACCCGAACGAGTCAGGCAGGCCCAAAAACCTGAACAGGCCTGACAACCCGAACGGGCCCGAAGACCCGGATGGGCCGGATGACCTGGCGACCCGGACGGGCCCGACAACCCGGATGAGCCTGACGACCCATACGGGCCCGAAGACCCGGATGGGCCTGACGACCCGGATGGGCCTGACGACCCAGACGGGCCCGACGACCCGGACGGACCCGAAGACCCGGACGGGCCCGATGACCCGGATGGGTCTGACGACCTACACGGGCCTTACGACCCGGATGGGCACGACGACAAGAACGGGCCGGACGACCCGAATGGGCCGGACGATCCGGACGGACATGACAACTTGGACGACCCTGACGGGCCTGGCGACCCGGATGAGCCTGACGACCTACACGGGCCTTACGACCTGGATGGCACGATGACACGAACGAGCCCTACGACCCGGACGGGCCCTACGACCTAGACGGGCTCGACGTCCCGGATGGGCCCGACGACTCAGACGGGCCTGATTACCTTGACGTACCTGACGACCCAGACAGGCCCCACGACTCGAACGTGCCCGACTACCCGATTGGGCTTGACTATTTGGACCTGTCCGTCCGGGTCGTCTGGCCCGTCTGGGTCGTTGGGCCCGTTCGCGTCGTCGAGCCTGTTTGTGTTTTCGGGCCCGAAGACCCGGATGGGCCTGACGACCCAGACGAGCTCGACGACCCGGACGGACCCGAAGACCCGGACGGGCCCGATGACCCGGATGGGTCTGACGACCTACACGAGCCTTACGACCCGGATGGGCACGACGACAAGAACGGGCCGGACGACCCGAATGGACCGGACGATCCGGACGGACATGACAACTTGGACGACCCTGACGGGCCTGGCGACCCGGATGAGCCTGACGACCTACACGGGCCTTACGACCCGGATGGCACGATGACACGAACGAGCCCTACGACCCGGACGGGCCCTACGACCTAGACGGGCTCGACGTCCCGGATGGGCCCGACGACTCAGACGGGCGTGATTACCTTGACGTACCTGACGACCCAGACAGGCCCCACGACTCGAACGTGCCCGACTACCCGATTGGGCCCGACTATTTGGACCTGTCCGTCCGGGTCGTCTGGCCCGTCTGGGTCGTTGGGCCCATTCGGGTCGTCCGGCCCGTTCGCGTCGTCGAGCCTGTTTGTGTTTTCGGGCCCGAAGACCCGGATGGGCCTGACGACCCAGACGGGCCCGACGACCCGGACAGACCCGAAGACCCGGACGGGCCCGATGACCCGAATGGGTCTGACGACCTACACGGGCCTTACGACCCGGATGGGCACGACGACAAGAACGGGCCGGACGACCCGAATGGACCAGACGATCCGGACGGACATGACAACTTGGACGACCCGGATGAGCCTGACGACCTACACGGGCCTTACGACCTGGATGGCACGATGACACGAACGAGCCCTACGACCCGGACGGGCCCTACGACCTAGACGGGCTCGACGTCTCGGATGGGCCCGACGACTCAGACGGGCCTGATTACCTTGACGTACCTGACGACCTAGACAAGCCCCACGACTCGAACGTGCCCGACTACCCGATTGGGCCCGACTATTTGGACCTGTC
>Ga0214542_1001618_pt1 | contig 46342 bp, 21 predicted proteins | sample CNSS1metaG_FD_160096 | JGI IMG/M metagenome (GOLD analysis project Ga0214542, IMG submission 160096) | Root nodule microbial communities from cowpea collected in UCLA plant growth center, Los Angeles, California, USA - CNSS1 | ecosystem: Host-associated > Plants > Roots > Nodule | place: USA... | reverse complement strand
TTCTATTTTTTCTTTTTTATTTTTTTTTGTCTCTCTATATATATATATATATATATATATATATATATATATATATATATATATATATATATATATAAGTTTAAATAAAATTAATGTCTCTAAAAATAATTTTAATTTCATAGCTCTAAATAATAATTATTTTAATTATTAATGTTTTCTTGTTAATAACTTTATTTATTCACAAAGAAAATTTAAATAAGAATGAGTAACTCCTTGTCCCATTAATAAACTAATTAAACTGTATAAATCCACTACCCACATGTTTGGGGGTAAAACTTTTATTATTTACTGATATTATTATCTTTAAGAATAAAAAGACAATGTTAGAAAGAAAGAAAAAATCCCATTAAATATATATCGGTACCAATGATGATATGAATAATCGAAAAACCATTAAATTAGTAATAATGATTGATAAAGTTAATGAATATTTACCCTAGTAATATAACTACGCGACAAAAATCATTGGAAAGAATCTTTTTGGAGATTGACCGCTTGAAATAATTGATTATATTTTCACTTAGTGTGTCCTTCTCACATAGCCTTTTACAGTTCAAGCATCTAAAATAAGTAGGTATATATACTGTGTTGAAATTAAACTTACTTGATTAGAATGCATAGTACACAACTAACAAACATAATAGGTTCTTAAGTGTGAGATAAAGAAATTAACGTGTAGTTAATTGTTTGACAGTGAGGAGAAAGCGAAAGAAGCGATTATTTACTCATACAACAGACACATAAATGGGTTTGCAGCACTGCTGGAAGAGGAAGAAGCAGCAGATATTGGCAGTGAGCATGCAATAGCTTCCATTCATTCTTTTTCATTTTGTTTTGTTTGAAATTATAGTTTGTGACACAGTTTTTGGAATGAGGCAGAAAACCCTAACGTGTTGTCTGTGTTCTTGAGCAAAAAACATGAACTGCATACTACCCGCTCATGGGAATTTCTTGGACTACACAGAAATGGGAAGAACTCTGCATGGCAAAAGGGAAGCTTTGGTGAAAATACAATAATCGCAAACATCGACACTGGTAAGCTTAATTATTTATTAATTATGTGCATGGGAATAATGAAGTGCTTTCTTTAATCGTGAATTTAGCATTGGATAGGTGTTTGGCCAGAGTCAGAGAGCTTCAGTGATAAAGGATATGGTCCTGTTCCCTCCAAATGGCGTGGGGGTAATGTTTGTCAGATTAACAAACTTCCACGCTCTCAGACAAATCTATGCAACAGGTTCTTCTCTTTTACCCTTTCTTTTTCTTCAATATTTAATTTACAAATTCTGAAATAGTAAGGACTCACTTCAAAAGGAAATGACAATTATTGGAGAAGAAATAAGAAATTAATGTCGTGGGATCTTTTACAAATTGTTTATATCCTTGGAAGACATAATCCATCATTGATTTATTTTTTAATGTTCGATTTCGTGTCCCTTCTCCTATGCCCTAAAGTACTTTACAAGTCCACCACCTTTCTCTTTCTCCTTTTCTTTTTCATCTACCTTTTTACTTTGTCCAGAGTTTCTTACATTATTCAATTTATATACATAGATATCATATTCAAAACCATTTATTATCTGTTTTTTTAAATATTGTTAATAATATAGTCGTGCGTATGAACAGAAAGTTGATAGGAGCAAGATTCTTCAACAAAGCTTTCGAGGCTTACAATGGCGAACTTGTTCCCTCGCTGCAAACAGCGCGTGACTTCATGGGACACGGCACTCACACTCTATCAACCGCTGGGGGCAATTTTGTGGGAGGCGCAAGCGTATTTGCGGTGGGTAACGGCACCGCAAAGGGTGGGTCCCCGAGAGCACGAGTGGCGGCGTACAAAGTGTGTTGGTCTCTGACGGACCCAGCCGGTTGTTACGGTGCCGACGTGTTGGCTGCTATCGACCAAGCCATCGACGACGGCGTGGATGTCATCAATCTTTCAGTTGGTGGCAGTTACGTTGTGACCCCCGAAGGAATATTCACCGACGAAGTTTCCATCGGGGCCTTCCATGCCATTTCTAGAAACATAGTGGTAGTTGCCTCTGCTGGAAATAATGGACCAACACCTGGCTCTGCGGTGAATGTGGCTCCTTGGGTCTTCACCATCGCCGCTAGCACCATAGACAGAGATTTCAGTAGCAATTTAACCATTAACAACAATCAGCAAATCGAGGTACCATTGTCTCTAGTTAAAACATCTACGTCTATTTTCTTATTCTAACCTACCCATGCATATATACATATAAGAAATAAATAAAACATAATTTTGTATGGTCAAGGTCAACACTTTAACATAGATTTAAGAATGTAATAGACATGAAAAAAAATGTATCAAGAAAGTGATAAATATAATAACATCACAAATTTTGTGAAAGTAAGATTTTTAAAGTAAAAGTGTAATTTTCTTTTGTTTGAGATGTAGGAAAAGAAAAGGAAAGAACAAAATTAATGGGCTCCACATGTGGAAACACTTTCTTCATCACGTGGCCACTTCATAAGTCTAAAGAATCCACGAGAGTTTTCAATAATATATGCACGGCAAAATTTACATAACTATGGTCACCGACAATTGTTGTCGTTTAATATTTTATCCATCGCTATAAATTTTGTTACTGATCTTATACCAATTTTCAAAACGGAAACTAGAATATTAATATCATAATTTTGTTAAATTAAACTGAATAGTGTTGAAAAATACGTCAACATACTTGTTTATAAAGTAAGTAGTGATGAATAAGTTAATTTATTTAATATCTTTAAAGTTCTTTTAAAAAACTGTTCAGACACTAAAAATACAACTTGGTTAGTGGTTGACAAAGCAAACCAAATGATGATTATTTCGAAAGGCAAAGGCAAAACGACAATTAAATAGAACATTTTTTAGGAAAAGAGTTTAACGTACACATTTAATGAATATGCGATTTTTTGGTTTTTCATTTTCTATTCCATAATTTATTTTAAAGATAATTATATTTTAATTCATTTTTAATCTATAATTCTAATCACTTTTCAATTATCATATTACATTACTAAAAATATTAAAATAAATAATTAAAAAATAATTAAAATAATAAATTAAAAATAAGAAAAAAAGATAAAAATATCATTTTTCTTATTTTAATATCCATATAATCAAATGGCGAATTGACATTGAAGTCCTGATGTGATTGGTATACACAGGATTGGAGTGTATGTAAGACCGTGATGGATGCATGTACACGTACAATTGGTGTTGCTGTAGAGTGAAAACATATAAATTTATAAGAAAGGATAAATTTTAAATTTTTATACTGAATTGTGTTTAAAAATATGATTTATTATTTTAAAAAATTGTAAAAGTCGTGATTTTATTTTACTATTTTAGAAGTAGTATTTTTTAATTTACTTAATGCTGAATGAGTGCAATTTATATCCAGTTGATTGGTTCTAATTAAATATGTTTTCATTATTTAATTCTCAATTATCTCTTTTGAATTCTACATGCGATTAAAACATGTGTGAAACTATGGATAAAACTAAAATATAGAATCAATAATGTAGAAAAAATTGCATATATAGTTTTAATGTGAAACTATAAATATACCTTTTCATTTTCCTTGAGGTGAAATATGATTGGTTGAAGTTACCATCAGTACAACAAGAACTTCACATGGGTTGTCCAAGATAACCCGAACCATGAGTCGTTCTATTTGGAAATCTAGCAGAGATATATTGAAAATAAAAATGAGGGGTCTCAAATAGTTTCGTTTCCAAATATCTTTTATAAAATAGATCAGGGTTAAAATGAATTTTGTCTCATTACTGAATTTATTAACCCATAAATGTAATTTCAATCTGGATTAAGGGTTAACCTTAGTTACCTTGGATAGAAAGTTGACCAGAGTAGACCTAGACTAACTTGAGTTGAACTTGACCAAAATTAATTTGGATTGGAGTCCAAATTTTCTACTGTTTTTTTATTTTATTGTCTTTTGCTAAACATTAAAAATACACTGTATTAATATTTTAAATATTTTTTTAATATATTTTAAAACGTCATAATTAGTGATAATCAATATATTGTGAAGAGACAATAGAGGAATAGAAAAAAACTCGACAAAGAATCCAAATCCCTTGGATGGATCATGAATTTAGAATAACTCGGTTGAACTTTTGGATCTGATTTGTCTTTTTTGAAATTTTAAAGTACAACCAATTGAAAATTCACTTTTTGCATTCGTTTTCAGTTTTCATTAATTTTGCTTCTTTTATTTCTTTTTATTTTTAATTTCTGACATCATAACGTTGGTTTAGTGTGGTATATAATTTATAAAGTTTGTATTATAAACTTGCAGGGAGCGAGTCTTTTTGTAAACTTGCCACCGAACAAGGCCTTTTCTCTGATCCTTTCCACCGATGCTAAACTTGCGAATGCAACATTTCGAGACGCGTAAGTGCAAAATCTCACAAGCTTAATTTGCTTCAAACAACCTTTTTTTATTAGAATATCAATGTTTCTCGTTGACATGTATGTATATATATTGGTGCAGTGAACTATGTAGGCGTGGAACACTTGATCCTGCAAAAGTAAAGGGCAAAATAGTGCGTTGTATTCGAGATGGAAAGATAAAATCAGTTGCTGAGGGTAATGAAGCTCTTTCTTCAGGCGCACAGGGAATGATTTTGGGCAATCAAAAGCAAAATGGTAAAACAACTTTTGGCGAGCCTCATGTTCTGTCCACTGTGGGCACAAACAAGGACCATGCAGGGGGACAGTCTGATTTTTTCTTAACTGCAACGTAACTACATATCCTTCATGCACTTCAAAATTCTTTAGCAGTTTTCAAACGACGTGCTACAAAACAATAGCTCCATTTTTTGCAGGGACCCTATAAAATCAGGTGCTACCATAAGAATGTCCCCAGCAAGGACGTTGTTTGGAAGAAAGCCAGCTCCAGTTATGGCTTCATTCTCATCTAGAGGACCCAATAAGATTCAACCATCGATACTCAAGGTGCAGCCCATCCACATTAGTTAATTAGTATATATTTGATTCAGTTGTTATAAAGAAAATGATTTTTTGATAACTTTTTCTTACAGCCTGATGTGACTGCACCTGGTGTGAACATACTTGCTGCCTACTCAGAATTCGCAAGTGCATCAACCTTGCTAACAGACAATCGTCGTGGGTTTAAATTTAACGTATTGCAAGGAACATCTATGTCTTGCCCTCATGTTGCTGGCATCGCTGGACTTCTCAGAACACGTTATCCTAGTTGGAGTCCTGCTGCTATAAAATCAGCAATCATGACCACAGGTGTGAATCTCTAATTTCATAATTTCTTTAGTTTTGTTTTTTACCAAGTTGTACAAATTGTAACATGATTGAGTATATATACCTTTGCAGCAACCACACTTGACAACACAAACAGGCCAATACAGGATGCGTTTGCTAAAACACTGGCAACTCCCTTTGCTTATGGCTCAGGACATGTTCAACCTGACCTTGCCATTGATCCTGGCCTCGTTTACGATCTAGGCCTCACTGATTACTTGAACTTCTTATGCGCTTCTGGATACGACCAACAACTCGTTTCTTCTCTCAACTTCAACAGAACTTTCATTTGTTCAGGCACTCACAGTGTAACAGATTTGAACTACCCTTCGATCACGTTGCCAAATCTAGGCTTAAAAGCCGTAACCATTACTCGCACGCTAACAAATGTTGGAACACCAAGCACATACACTGCAAGTGCCCAATTACCTGGATATAACATTACCGTTGTGCCAAATTCCTTGACTTTCAGTAAAGTTGGTGAAAAGAAGACATTTAAGGTGACTGTGAAGGCAAGTAGTGCAACTAAGAGGAGAACTTATGAATTTGGAGAATTGCGATGGACAGATGGAAAACATATAGTAAGAAGTCCTATCACTGTAAAACGCAGATGAAATTTCCCAATGGATAATCAGATGTACGTTTGACTCCGGCTAGGTTCTCATCTCATGTTATGGGAACGGTTGTGTTGTTTTGTTTTTCTGGGATAATGTCTACGTTTTTGGTTTTTTCTCTATTGTGTGATGTATGTGTGTTTTATGTATAATAAGAACATTAATAATGGAGGTGCTGGCAAGTCCGCAACACATGCCAACTTTTTTCTCAAATGTGGGTCAAATGGAGATGCTTGAAATCTAAAGCCTGTATTAACTTTCTAATCTTAACATTGTGTATTTAGAAATTTCTCCCTGAAATGTCAAGAATTTAGACATTAATTCAGTATTCTAGATCACTCTTGAAGAAGTAATCTCAGAATTTGGGTTTATCTCATCATAATGAAGAGTAATCCAATTTTAAATCAATCTTATATATTTTTTTTTAGCTATATATATAACGAATTAATTAGGATCTCTAACACCTCCATTTCGTTGAAGACAAAATATTTCATCTTAATGATTTTTTTAACCATTTTATGTTAAATAGTTTAAATTATATATTTTAAAATAAGAGAGCAATTTTACTTGCCTTGTAATACATGTATCTCTTGTAAAAAATAAATGTATTTTTCTTCTAACATATTAAATTGAAAATATTGTATAAATTATTTAAATGAATATTTTCAGTTAAAAAGGTTTATTACTTTTATTGTTAAAATCAAATATTTAATAACGGACTTTAGGCACATCAGCTATTAAAGTGTTTTTTGTGTAATGAAGACTAGTTCTTTTAAGGAAGAATAAAACTCCAGAAATAACCCTGCAGTTAAAAACTATAATCACAATAAATTGTACATGTAAGTAACTAAAATCCAAATTCTAATTTTACAATTCAACAAATTTATTAAAAATCACTACCTCTAACAGTTTCAGAGATGAAAACAATCATTTATTACAATGATTTTTTGTCTTTTAGAATACATGACTTAGAATCTATATATCACTCCAACATTCACTTCAGTATAGTGATCTTAGCCATTGGATTTACATCAAATGGTTACTTATAAAAGAGATTATATAGTTAAAAATGAAAGATCGATATGTTGGAATTAAAGTTACCTTAAAAGTTATACCATATTATTCTTTTTAAAACTTTTTTAGACTTTATATTGTCATTATTTTTTTAGATTTTCTTATAATTTTTTAATATAAAATCTTTGTAAGACTTGCACTTTGACAATTTTTTCTTTTACACTTTTATAAGATGAAAAGTAAATTTATTTGTATAATTCAAATCTTATTCAAAACACACGGTGTTAAAGTTAACCGCAATGTATGCTATATTAACATATTTTAACAGAATATTTCACAAGATTTAAATTTTATAACTATAATTGGAAACGTAGTAATTAGTCCTTATAAGGCAACCTATAAGAAAATAAATAAGCTACAAAAGTTGTACAAAGATTAGTGAAAAGCAAAAGCTATGACAAACACAATTCCCAAAGACAAAAAAAGGAAGGCGGTTTAGATTGCATTTGCTTATACAGAAGGAAATGAATATCAACCCTAAAATATTATAGAAGAAAGGCATAAAACAAGATGGAATAAACTTTCTCTCCAACATTTGTATACATTTGTAGGAAAGTATATTATTGATTCTTTATGAATAAACTATATAATCATTATATAGTATATATATTTTAATAATTTTTATTTTTTAAATAAATAATTAAAATAGAAATGCTAAAAATAATAAATAAAATATATTTTTATTTGTTAAATTTTGAAACAAGATTTATTTTTATTTATATTTTTAAAACTATTTTTACAATGAATTAATTTCAATATTTATTTTACAAGTTTATTTTTAAATATAGAATATATTATCAATCAACTTTTCATTTTTTTTTTCTTCTACTTGGATAATCACATTTTCCATTCTTTCTTTTCTTTTCCTTTTTACCTTTTCCTTAGAACAAAGATGTGTTATAAATATGCATTTCCTATCTGATATTCATCGCAAACATTTCCCAAAGATCGCTTGAGAATGGGCTACTCCATTTTTCTTCTCCGTCTTATAGTTTCTTCGTTTCTTGTTTTCACTTTCTTGCTTGAAGCTGTTTATGGCAGCAAAAAGGCAAGTAAACTGCTTTTGCTTATTGCTCATTCATCTGACACTAAAATTGTAGCACAAAATTATGATGATGATGATGATTTGGTTATGATATTGTTGAGTTTCCATCATTGATCATTGGTTATATTTCACAAATGTTTGATTTTGTTTGCAGTGTTACATCGTATACTTGGGAACACACTCTCATGCTTCCAACCCTACTTCTGTTGACCTACAAATTGCTACTTATTCTCATTACAGTTTACTAGCTTCAATCCTCGGAAGGTATTAAACTGGTGTTTGTTGTGTAATTTTGTTTTCATTAATTTTTGTCCTATTATACATTCTATTTTCAAAGATCCAATTATATATTGTTACAATTGAAGTCTCATATTGTGTTTATTCAGTAGTTATTCCTTCTGATTAATTTCTTTTTTATCTGTTGGGTGTCTTTCTATCCATAGAGTATAAGTTTGAATAAAATTAATGTCTCTAAAAATAATTTGAATTTCATAAATCTAAATAGAAACTATAAATTTATAAAATAAAAATATAATATTTTTAATTTTAATATTTTTCTTGTTAATAAATTTATTTATATATTGACAGAGAAATTTTAAATAAAAATGGGTAACAAAAGACCGTAGATATGTATATATTTTGATTGGATAGCATAATACTGTACTGCCCTTGTCTCATTAATAAACAAATGAAACTGTCTATTTCCATTACTCAGATGTATTTAATATCCTACGTCGATAACCCACATGTTTGGGGTACAACTTTTACTTAATCGTATAAGTTTAGGAATAAAAGAGATGTTAGAAAAAAAATAAAAAAAAAAAAAAAAAATATATATATATATATATATATATATATATATATATAGGTACATTAATCGAAAAAATATTAAAATAGCTATATATGAATATTAATTATTTATAAAATCAATGGTTATTTCACCAGTATAATATAACTACACAGCAAAAGTCATTGGAACAAATCTTTTTGAAGATTGACTACTTTAAATAATTGATTCTGTTTAAATAAATATTAATAAAATACTATAGAAAATAATAATTTATGTAACTGTAAATTGAGTATAAGAGAAAAATTGAAGTGTCAAAATGTAATCAAACATATTTATTAGAATTGACTAAAGAATGCATAGAACACAAACAAACAATCATATAACGGTTGCCATATAAAGAAATCAACAGATAATAAGTAGGATGAATACATCAAAGGTAATAATTTTTTTTTTTTTTTGTCAGCAATGAACAATATATAATATAGGTAATTTGATGGTTTGACAGTGAAGAGAAAGCGAAAGAAGCGATTATTTACTCATACAACAAACACATAAATGGGTTTGCAGCACTGCTGGAAGAGGAAGAAGCAGCAGATATTGGCAGTGAGCATGCAATAGCTTCCATTCATTCTTTTTCATTTTGTTTTGATGAAATTATAGTTTGTGACACAGTGTTTGGAATGAGGCAGAGAACCCTAACGTGGTGTCTGTGTTCTTGAGCAAAAAACATAAACTGCACACTACCCGCTCATGGGAGTTTCTTGGACTACACAGAAGTGGTAAGAACTCTGCATGGCAAGAGGGAAGCTTTGGTGAAAATACAATAATTGCAAACATCGACACTGGTAAGCTTAATTATTTATTAATTATGTGCATGGGAATAATGAAGTGCTTTCTTTAATCGTGAATTTGCATCGGATAGGTGTTTGGCCAGAGTCAGAGAGCTTCGGTGATGAAGGATATGGTCCCGTTCCCTCCAAATGGCGTGGGGGTAATGTCTGTCAAATTACCAAACTTCCAAGCACCAAGAAAAATCTATGCAACAGGTTCCTCTTCATAGATATTTTTATTAACAATTTATTATCTGTTTTTATTTTAGATATTGTTTACGATATACTCGTTCCTATTTATTTGTGCACCATGAACAGAAAGCTGATAGGAGCAAGATTCTTCAACAAAGCTTTCGAGGTTTACAATGGCGAACTTGTTCCCTCGATGCAAACAGCGCGTGACTTCATGGGGCATGGAACCCACACTCTATCAACCGCTGGAGGCAATTTCGTCGGAGGCGCAAGCGTATTTGCGGTGGGTAATGGCACCGTAAAGGGTGGGTCCCCGAGAGCACGAGTTGCGGCGTACAAAGTGTGCTGGTCTCTGACGGACCCAGCCGGTTGTTACGGCGCCGACGTGTTGGCTGCTATCGACCAAGCCATCGACGACGGCGTGGATGTCATCAATCTTTCAGCTGGTGGCAGTTACGTGGCAACCCCCGAAGGGATATTCACCGACGAAGTCTCCATTGGCGCCTTTCATGCTATTTCAAGAAACGTACTTTTAGTTGCTTCTGCAGGGAACGATGGACCAACTCCTGGTTCTGTGGTGAATGTGGCTCCTTGGGTCTTCACCATTGCTGCTAGCACCTTAGACAGACATTTCAGCAGTAATTTAATCATTAACGACAATGAAGTAATCGAGGTACCATCCTCTCTAATTAAAATCTCTACGATAGCTTAGTGTTGTATATAATTGTTAAGTTTGTATTACATATTTGCAGGGATCGAGTCTTTTTGTAAACTTGCCACCGAATCAGGCCTTTTCTTTAATCCTCTCCACCGATGCTAAACTTCCTAATGCAACATTTCGAGATGCGTAAGTACAACACATCAGAGACTTAACTTGCTTAGAATATCAATGTTTCTTACATTCTTCTTATTGTTGACATGAATGTATATATTGGTGCAGTGAACTTTGTAAGCGTGGAACACTTGATCCTGAAAAAGTAAAGGGCAAAATAGTGCGTTGTGTTCGAGGAGGAAAAATAAAATCAGTTGCTGAGGGTAATGAAGCTCTTTCTTCAGGCGCACAGGGAATGATTTTGCGCAATCAAAAGCGAAATGGGAAAACGACTTTTGGCGAGCCTCATGTTCTGTCTACTGTAGGCACAAATGGGGACCATGCAGGGGGACAACCTGATTTTTACTTAACTGCAACGTAATTATATATCCTTCATGCACTTCAAAATTATTTAACACTTTTCAACGACGTGCTACGAAACAGTTGCTCCATTTTTTATACATGCACGCATGCAATTTTTTCAGGGACACTATAAAATCAGTTACTACCATAAGAATGACCCCAGCAAGGACGTTATTTGGAAGAAAGCCAGCTCCAGTTATGGCTTCATTCTCATCTAGAGGACCCAATAACATTCAGCCATCTATACTCAAGGTGCAATACATCCACATCAGTTAATTAGTATATAATTGTGTGTGTTTGTGTTTTTTCATTAAACTCTTGTTTCATTTTGGTTTCAGCCTGATGTGACTGCACCTGGTGTGAACATACTTGCTGCCTACTCAGAATTTGCAAGTGCATCAACCTTGCCAACAGACAATCGTCGTGGGTTTAAATTCAACGTATTGCAAGGAACATCTATGTCTTGCCCTCATGTTGCTGGCATCGCTGGACTTCTCAAAACACGTTATCCTAGTTGGAGTCCTGCTGCTATAAAATCAGCAATCATGACCACAGGTGTGAATCTCTAATTTCATAATTTCTTTAGTTTTGTTTTTTTACCAAGTTGGACAAATTGTAACATGATTGAGTATATATACCTTTGCAGCAACCACACTTGACAACACAAACAGGCCAATACAGGATGCATTTGCTAAAACATTGGCAACTCCTTTTGCTTATGGTTCAGGACATGTTAAACCTGACCTTGCCATTGATCCCGGCCTCGTTTACGATCTAGGCCTCACTGATTACTTGAACTTCTTATGCGCTTCTGGATACGACCAACAACTCGTTTCTTCTCTCAACTTCAACAGAACTTTCATTTGTTCAGGCACTCACAGTGTAACAGATTTGAACTACCCTTCGATCACGTTGCCAAATCTAGGCTTAAAAGCCGTAACCATTACTCGCACGCTAACAAATGTAGGAACACCAAGCACATACACTGCAAGTGCCCAATTACCTGGATATAACATTACCGTTGTGCCAAATTCCTTGACATTCAATAAAATTGGTGAAAAGAAGACATTCAAGGTTACTGTGCAGGCAAGTAGTGCAACTAAGCGGAGAACTTATGAATTTGGAGAATTGCGATGGACAGATGGAAAACATATAGTAAGAAGTCCTATTACTGTAAAGCGCAGATGAAAGCCTCTTCAATGAAGTTGGTTGTGTTGGGATTCTTACTCATCATAATAATTGCATGCGTGCATAAGCATATGCAAGTTTGACTACAGCTAGGATCTCATCTCATGTTATGGTATGATTGTGTTTCCTTTTTTTTTGGGATATTGTCTACGTTTTTGGTTTTTTCTCTATCCGCTGTGTGATGTATTGTGTTTTGTGTATAATAAGAACAATAATAAGGTTGGTGAAATGGAGATGCTTGAATAGCATTACCATTGTGAGTTAAATCTAAAACCTACATTAACTTTCTAATCTTAACATTGCATATTTATAAATTTCTCAGTGAAACAATGTCAAAAATTTGGACATTAATCCAGTATTCAAGATCACTCTAGAAAAAAAATCTAAGAATTTGGGTTTCGTCTTATCATCCCAATGAAGACTACTTAATTTTAAGCATCCCAATGAAGACTACTCAATTTTAAATGAGTCTTAATTATATAGATTTTTTATCTACATGACTAATCAATTAGGATCTCTAATACCTCCATCACGTTGAAGATAAAACATTTCAAACAAAAAAGTTTACATGATTACACTTATGGATGATCCGATAATATTACAATACAGATAAAATAGCTAATAAACCCAATCATAATCGCTTTAATAAATTCTGAAGTCATTAACATTTGAGTTTAAGCCCAATTCAGCTTCCAAAAACTAATCATAGAGCAAGGGTTGTCTCCCCCTGTTTTCATTTTGGTTACATTGTTACCTGATATGAGTTCTTGGGTGTGTTAAACATTAATTTACTTGAACAATTGGCATTTTCAAACTCTGTACTTCGTGTATACAATGAACATAGCACCCCTAAGTTTACAACATGGATGAGAAAAAGAAGGATGGGATAGACGAGAATAAAAAGGAAACAAAATACTTTAGTATTCCGATGATTCAGCAAAGTTGTCCCAAACTGATCGTAGGAAAGAGGTCAGCCGAAGGTGATTTTCCTGTTTCAAATGCCTTGGATACTTGTTCCATGGTTGGTCGGGAACGTGGATTTTGACTCAAGCAAGCAAGTGCTAACCTTACGATTAAGATCAAGTCCCTATCAATTGGTTTTGTGGGTTGAGGAGGTCGTTGATCTAAAACATCAACCAATAGCAAATCATTAAGAATTGGTGGCATAGGTGGTGGTGACACAAACTGAGAAATGAGATCTCTTGGATGTTTTCCCATAATGATTTCCAAAGCAAGTACTCCAAAGCTATAAACATCACATTTCTCATTCACTTCCATTGTCTGGGCCAACTCTGCAAATAGATAATAAACAAAATGATATTTTAGAGTAATGCTAAGCATAAAGCAATGTGGGTTAAATGCAATCAAGTGTAGTAGCTAGCATTATCTAAATATGAGAGAAAAGGGTCTAACCTGGAGCAGCATAACCAAAGGTGCCTGCGAATTGAGTCCAACTATCTGAACTAGGCTTCAAAAACTTAGCAGTCCCGAAGTCAGAAACATGAGCTTCGTACTCAACATCCAAAAGAACATTTTTACTTGATATGTCACGATGAACAATTGGAGGTGAGCAATCATGGTGCAGATAAGATAAAGCATTGGCCACGCCTTTAACTACATTCACCCTCTTTTCCCAATCAAATGAAGTTGCTTCTGTATCTTTGTTCAGCAACTGATCCAAGCTACCCCCTTCCATGAACTCATAGACCAAAAATGAGACCTGTGAATGTGAGCAAAATCCATGCAACTTTATAATGTTCCGATGTTTGATTTCTGTCAATGCTTTAATCTCACTTGCAAAAGCCTTTGAACTAAATTCTGACATTTCCTCATCCATCGCTGAATGAAGTTTCTTCACAGCAACAACCAAACCTGAAGGCAACACCACTTTGTAAACATATCCTTGACTTCCTGCTCCAATGAGATATTTGTCATCAAAATTCTCTGTAGCTTCAATGATATTTTCAAACATGATTTTTCCATCGTAGCTCCATACGGAAAAGAGTGCTTTCCTTGGCGCTTCTTCAGAATTAGAATGACTTTTTCCCTTTCTTTTAACACGACAAAAGATGTACATTGAAAGTGCCACCCCACATAGAACAAGTACTAGGGCTCCTAAAGTAAGACCTGTCACTAGGATCACTTTGTTGCTCTCTCGTCTATGATTGGTCGGACAAAGAACCAATCCCTTGACATTACCACATAAGCCTTTGTTATTTTTCAATGATTCAATTGGAGCATCAAGAAAAAGTGGAATATTTGGAATTGGCCCTTCTAATTGATTGTCTGATATATTGAAGATACTCAATGCTCTGCTAAAAGTGGAAGGAATGGTGCCAGAAAGACTATTATGTGAGAGATTCAACATGAACAACCTTTCCAACTCTCCAATATTTGTTGGTATCGTTCCAATCAACAAATTGGCACTAAGATCAAGAGACACTAAATATTGGCTAAACTGAGAGGGAATGCTTCCATCAATATTGTTTTTGCTTAAATTTAAATTCCGTAACTTCTGCAATTTCATAACTTCTATTGGTATTGGGCCCCTCAACTCGTTATCTCCAAGATCCAAATCTTCCAGATTTTGCAGTAATCCAATTTCTGTTGGAATGTTTCCAGAAAGATGGTTATTGCTAATCTTGAGTTGAAATAACGATTTCATATTCCCTAATTCCTTTGGAAGGTTTCCACTCAAGTGATTAGAAGAAAGGTGAAGCACACCTAGCTTGTTTGCCTCAGCAAGTTCTATTGGCATACCCCCGGAGATATTATTGTTGGATATCTTTAAGGTATGAAGATTGTGGCACTTTCCCCAGTTTGGTGAAATGTGACCATGAAATTTATTGTCACTCAAATCAATGTACACCAAATTTGGATATACACCAAAATCTTGTGCTATATCACCTTCCAATTGGTTTCTTTCCACCCTGAGTCTAGCAATACTAGAGCAATTCTTTAAGCTTCTTGGCACTGGACCAGTGAAACGGTTGCCAAAAGCATTAAAGAACTGTAGTGAACCAGCAGAGCAAATATCAGGAGGTAAATGGCCCGTGAAATCATTCTCAGCTAGTAACAAGGATAGCCAGTTAGCAATGTCATTCAAGCCTTGTGGAATGCTGCCATTGAGTTTGTTACTGGACAATTCCAAAACGGTGAGCATTTTCAAATTTCCAACTGTATCAGGAATTGGTCCAGAGAGTTTGTTTGCTTGGAGACTAAGGACATCCAAATTGATCAAATTACCTATAGAGGGAGGAATTGCTCCAGAAAGATTATTAAAGCCTAAATACAACATGTTGAGCTTTGTCAAGTTTCCAATGGTGGAAGGAATGGGTCCGGAAAATTGATTGATATCAAGTCCAAGTTGCTCTAAATTGGCTAGATTTTCTATGGAAGCAGGGATTGATCCAGAAAGATTATTGGCATCAAGGAAGAGCAAGGTCAAGTTAGACATGTTCCACAGAGAGGATGGGATTTTCCCAGAGATTAGGGAGTTATTAGAAAGGTAAAGCTGATTTAAACTGCTCATGTTACCTATTGTTGCAGGGATAGTACCAGAAAGAGAGTTTCTTGACAAATCAACAAGTTCAAGGTTTGTCAACATTCCAATTTCTCGAGGAATGGAACCAAAAAGGTTACAATCCCCCATACCCAGATACTGCAACTTGTGCAACTCTCCAATCCCTGGAGGAATGGAGCTAGAAAAATTGTTGCCACCTAAATCTAGAAATGACAGGTTGGACAAGTTTGCTATGGAATTAGGAAGCTCTCCACTTAGGTGACACAAGGAAAGATCAAGGCTTTGTAAACTCCCCAGTGTCCACATTTCTTGAGGGATGGAACCGTGGAAAGAATTTGAAGAAAAATTTAAAACATTTACTTTTGTTATGTTACCAATCTGTGGGGGAATGGTTCCATGAAAGGAGTTTTGGTAGATATTGAGGCTGAGAAGGTTAGAAAAAATGGAGAAGCTAAGAGTGTGGAGTGTACCTTTAAGTCCATAACTAGAAAGATTTATGATGGACACAGAGTTAGATTTGTCACACTGAATTCCTTCCCATGTGCATGGATTATTACCTCTCCATGTTGGCAACAGAGTTTGGCTATGGTTGTCAAAGCTGCGTTTCCACTTCAACAAAGCATTTGCTTCACTGTCTTCAGCAGCAGCTTGGGGCCCCGACAACGTTAGAAAGACACAAAGAAACAGAAGCAGCATAGAGTTTTCCCTTTCAAACGTGCATTCCATGATTTTTAAGTGTAACAATGTCCTTGAATCAAGAATAAGAGGATATGGTGGTGATAATAGAAATTGGAGCTCAGAGTTGTGTTGCTTATAATTGATAATTGAAGAATGAGTGTGTTTCACATGTGTACATTTGGTCCAACACTGGTCAAAGGTATAATAAACATTATGGTATACTTTTTATTATGAATATCTGTATTCACACATGGCCTCGAATAAAATGCTTTCTGGTAATTAAATTATTATGCATTACGATGGAAAAGGAAAACATGATATTGTGGATGGATCGAATATGCGTGTGAAGATAAGGTGGAGTTATTATTAGTTTGGTTGTTGAAGAATGAAGAGACAGAAACAAAGATAAAAAAATCCAGGGTGACAGGATTTTCTCTGCTTTGTTTACTTTTGTACTTCTATTCTTTGGTTGGTCTTTCACGCGTATTCATAATAAGTATACTTAATTAATGGACATGTGCAACAATAATAAATGTATAACAAGTATACCTGCCTCCTGTGTCTGCATTCGTTGGTGGAATAATTCTTTCTTGATATAAAACTTTGATTTTATTTTAGATTAACACTTCATATTAATGAGTTACAACCCAAGTTAATTAAGTGACAAAAATTGAAACAATATAAACAAAAATTTGTGATATGAATAAACTATATATACAAACTTTCTCCTTTTTACGGCTTTTGCAGCATTATTTTCTGTCCTTGTAGGTTTGGAAATTGTCCTCCAATTTCGTACTATCTTTCTACTTTTATAAACCTAAAAGTCATGAGGTAAACATTTCTTTTAAGGAGATCATGTCTCTTAACACAAGAACTTCCTCTGAAGAGATTACACTGTCACATCTTTCATATGTTGGTCAACAATTTCATGCTAAATCTTGTGTTGTGGGTTTTAAGCCTATTGAAAATGTTAAGAAAAATACAATTCATTTGTCGACAAAAATGATTTTGGAATCCATATTCAATGAGTTAAAGAAAAAGAAACTCATCTTGATATGTTGTGGTAATCGTCAACACAAAATAAATAAAAAAATTGTGCAAATGAGAAAAATAAAAATAATATTTATATAATACTTTACTTTTTCATTTTTAATCAAGGTAAAACTTAAACTTTTATTTGAATTTTTTTTTTAAATATTTTAAATGAGGTGTCATGGGAAGGAATATGAGTGCTGAAAAAAATTTAATGGAAAAATTTGAGAAAGACGAATTACTTGAAAGGCAATTTATTGGAATATGAGTTTAATGTTTTCACTATAATGAGTTTAGGAATTTAATAGCCAGCACTTCCTTGTGGTGAAGCAATAGGGAACTTTTGTCCACCTCACCTTAGTTTTCAAAGTCAATTTAGTCTTATTCAAATAGTACTTTTCAATGGTCATTCTTATATTTTATTTTATTTATATCCCTTCAGAGATCACTTCTACAAAGTACAAGTAAAAAAAAGAAGAAAAAGTATTATATCTCCCTCTTTTCTCATTCACTGGTTCCTAAAATAATGGCTCCTTTTGACTCACCATTACCTAACATCTACCAGCTGTATAATTTTATATTCTAATCAGAGTGACAAAAAGTTTTATCCATTCTGAAAATGTCATGTCTTTGATGTTTTCTAACCGACAGAGGAGTGTCTTTTACAACACAAAAAAATAAACTATTAATAAATATACGCAAGGAACATGCATTGAAAACTTTAGTAAGAAACAATACTTAGGGTCAAAAGTTACTTCACAACATAAAACTTCATGGGATACAAACAAAAAAAGTACAAACTTACCGTTCATCAAAGCTAAAACGCCACGTCTCTATCAACGAGTTTAATTTAAAGGGTTTGTTAGGAAATCCACGAAAAGATTATTTAAAGTTTATTAGGAATCATAAACAAAAGGACTACTCCTTAAATATGCGTCACATCTCTATCAAATTCCCTAGCCTTTATGAAAACAAAGACTTTACATCAACAATATACATGGTGATTTCGATCTCATTTACATATTTTCCACAAATTGATTAACAATATTGTATAAAAACTAAAAGTTATAACGAAGAAAAAAGTTCAAAATTTTTGACTGGTCAAATTTAAAGATCAAAAGCAAGAATCTATAAATAAAACAAAAATAATTTTCAGTGAAATCTACAGTGGTCTTTAACCAATGAATATAAAATTTGCCTTTGCTATGTCTGTGTCACTATATAAGGAAAGAGCACGAAAGCCATGTGCTAAGCACTTTCCAGAGCCAATGAAAAGAATGAGTGGCTCCATTTTTTACCTTCATCTTCTTCTTTCATGTTTTGTTATTTTCACTTTGTTGCTGAATGCTGTCCATGCCAGTAAAAAGGTAGGCCTAAGCCAGTTAATTGTTAATTCGTCACTCTATTTCAGTATTTTAATCAGTTTCTGCTTTGAAAATAAGGTGGTGATTTTATACATAGGATGTAGTAATTAACAATGGAATTTGGATGATATATAAATGCTGGGTTACTTCATTTTAGTTACTCTGCATCAATTGTTAGTCTGTGATCTGGTGTTTGCAGTGCTACATTGTGTACTTGGGAGCACATTCTCATGGTCCAAACCCTTCATCTGTTGACCTTCAAACAGCCACACATTCCCATTATGATTTACTGGGTTCGATCTTGGGAAGGTATATAAGTTGATGAAGCCACTAACTTCAGGGTTTAGAAGAAACTGGTTTATGGAATTAACTGTGTTGTGTGTGTGAATCATTCGCAGCCATGAAAAGGCCAAAGAAGCAATTATTTATTCATATAACAAACACGTCAATGGCTTTGCAGCTTCACTTGAAGAGGAAGAAGCAGCAGTTATTGCAAGTGAGAAAATCAGTAGTGTGTTGTTCAACTCATTTTTCGTTATTTCTATAATTTATTTTCAGATTAGTTGACACAAATAATGTTTCCACTGATGTAGAAAACCCAAACGTAGTATCTGTGTTTTTGAGCAAAGAGCATAAACTGCACACAACCCGTTCGTGGGAGTTTCTTGGACTGCAGAGAAATGGTATCAACTCAGCATGGCAAAGAGGGAGATTTGGTGAGAATACAATCATCGGTAACATCGACACAGGTAATTAACTTCGTAACATTACCATATATATGATCTATTTTACTCTACCAATTCAGTAATATCATTAAACTTTCACAGCACAATTCTTACACTTCATTACTCAATAATTAGAATCAAATGGCTATCTTTTAAATATTTTGAAACAGCATCAATGTTATGATCATAACCAGAGATATCAATTTATCCTACAGTTTGCCATATAATTTAGTTATTTTATTGAGGATGTATAGTTGGTTTATGTTGTCATGGCATGTTAATTATAGACCATTAAGGGCGTTCCAGTTTTCAAGTTATTTAGTTTACGTTCTCACCGACAAGTTCAGACTTCTCGAGTTGGCAAGATTCTTTTTTGGGCTCAAAAAATCTAAACAAGAAAGGTGGGACCGTTTATTCCTTAAAGTATTATATTTTATTGAGTGTGTATGTGAAACGTTTTCCTATTTTATTTTTCCAATAGTTCACACATGGTGTGTTCTACATTTGTAAATTACAAGGAGAATTTCCATGAATTTGTGAATCTAAAGGTCTCAATTCCAAGAAAATGTTTCATGCGCAATCAATTGTTACCAATTTTATTACACTTTTTTATTCATTTATTTAGTCAACTTATATATAAAAATAGTGATGTTAATTTCCATCCGTGTGGATTCGATCAATTATTATATACTACTCCTACTTAATACTTTTATGTCAAGGACAATTTTCTGTTAAAACTATATTACCGAGGGATAAAAATTATCTGATATCTTATATGTGTAAGACTAATCTTATATAATGATATAAAATTATAATATTTCGATGACTATAATCATAATATAACCATAATATATGAAACATAACCCAACACATAAATCACATGCAAAATTTTAACTTCTATTTGAGTGTGAGTTAGTTTGCAATACACAATAAGAGAGACTTTGAATTTGATTTAAGGAAAAAACAGTATATGTTAACATCTAAAACCAGAAATCAGTTTCTGGTTTTACATTTGCAATATCTATAGTGGGATGTCTATATTCTTCTAATACTATTCTAACTTCACCTCTTACATAGGTGTCTGGCCTGAGTCCAAGAGTTTTACAGACCAGGGTTTGGGTCCTGTCCCTGCAAAATGGCGTGGTGGCAATGTCTGTCAAATCCGAGGTTTAAACAAAGTTCCATGTAACAGGTCATCTTCCTTTCTTTTAATCTTTCCTCTTCAATAGTTTAAGGTTTCTAGTTCTGTTAATTGTAATATTATGTGAACATTGCTGCTGGTATATTCAACCATAATACAATTAAAACTTCATTACATGTTATATAATTAAGGAAGCTAATTGGAGCAAGGTTCTTCAACAAAGCTTATGAAGCATTCAACGGTCAACTTCCTCGATCACAACAAACAGCACGTGACTTTGTGGGGCATGGCACGCATACTCTATCAACAGCAGGAGGCAATTTCGTTCCTGGTGCGAGTGTATTTGGCAATGGCAATGGCACTGCAAAGGGTGGCTCCCCGAGAGCTCGAGTTGCAGCTTACAAAGCGTGTTGGTCTCTCACTGATGCAGCTAGTTGTTTTGGTGCTGATGTGTTAGCTGCTATAGACCAAGCCATAAGTGATGGTGTTGATATTATTTCTGTCTCTGTTGGAGGCCGAACCAGTCTCAGTGCTGAAGAAATATTCACAGATGAGGTTTCCATTGGGGCATTCCATGCACTTGGGAAAAATGTTCTTGTGGTTGCTTCTGCAGGGAACGATGGACCAACACCTGGAACCGTTATCAATGTGGCTCCTTGGCTGTTCACAATTGCAGCTAGCACACTCGATAGGGACTTCAGCAGTACCTTAACTTTTGGAAACAATCAGCAAATTACGGTAATTAATTATCATTGTTATTCTTAACCTATGATTTCAATGACATGGCTGATTAGTGTTATTATATAATACCAGGGAGCCAGTCTTTTTGTAAACATACCACCTAACCAGTCTTTTTCTCTAATCCTTTCTACTGATGCTAAATTTGGCAATGCCACAAATCGAGACGCGTGAGTAGTACAAATCATCTCAAATGCTGCTTCAAACCTTGTTTATTCAATGGCTATTGATTTATTTTCACGCGTGTTTTTCCTGCAGTCGACTTTGTAAGGCTGGGACACTGGATCCAAGAAAAGTAAAGGGAAAAATAGTGTCATGCATTCGAGAAGGAAAAATAAAATCAGTTGCTGAGGGTAATGAAGCTCTATCTGCAGGAGCTATGGGAATGATTTTGGGCAATCAAAAGCAAAATGGAAACACTCTTCTTGCCGAGCCTCATGTTTTGTCCACTGTCAACTATCCTCCGGGCCATAAAAAAACAACGCCTGGTTTTCTCATAAGTGCCACGTATTGATATATCCTTTCACAATTTATCAGATGATACTAATCTTCACATAGCATGCATACAATGAAGTGTTACTGATTCCTTTTTGTGAATTGAAAGTAGTTATTTCGAACTACCTAATAATAGTTTCTCATATCTTTCTAGTAACCTTAACATTTTTTTTTATAATAGCTATACCAAAGTTAACCATATATGTTTATATTTCAGGGACGACACAATAAACTCGAATACGACAATAAGGATGTCTTCAGCAAGAACATTGCTGGGAAGAAAGCCAGCTCCAGTTATGGCTTCATTCTCATCAAGGGGACCCAATAAGATTCAGCCATCAATACTCAAGGTGCACCCACACACACGCACTAGTATTGAAATATTTAGTATCAACTATGTATGTTGTACACTTCTTATAACATAACACTGTCTTCACTGTTTGATAAGACATGTTTTTGTTTAATATCATGTTGTTTTAGCCCGATGTAACTGCGCCTGGTGTGAACATACTTGCTTCCTATTCACTATTTGCAAGTGCCTCTAACTTGCCTTCAGACACACGTAGAGGGTTTCCATTCAACGTAATGCAAGGAACTTCTATGTCTTGCCCTCATGTTGCTGGCATTGCTGGACTTATCAAAACACTTCACCCTGATTGGAGTCCAGCTGCTATTAAGTCAGCAATTATGACAACAGGTATATATTCTCTTTCTGTGTACACACTTTGTCCTATTATAGGAACTTTGGTTAACCCACTCTAAAATATGCACATGTACCATCATTTTCTTTTGGGAATTTCTAACTTACCTTAAACATGTCCTTGCAGCAAGCACAAGAGATAACACCAACAGAACAATAAGGGATGCGTTTGATAAAAAATTGGCGAACCCTTTTGCCTATGGTTCAGGACATGTGCAACCAAACCCTGCAATAGATCCTGGTCTTGTTTATGATCTAAGCCTTGTCGATTACTTGAACTTTCTGTGTGCTTCCGGATACGACCAACAACTCATCTCGGCACTCAATTTCAACAAAAGCTTCATTTGTTCAGGATCTCACACCATAACAGACTTGAACTACCCTTCAATCACATTGCCAAATCTGGGGTTAAAAGCCGTAACTGTTACTCGCACCGTCACCAATGTTGGACCACCAAGCACATATTCTGCAAAAGCTCAATTACCGGGATATACCATAGCTGTTGTACCCAATTCCTTGACTTTCACGAAAATTGGTGAAAAGAAGACATTCAGGATTGTTGTACAGGCTACAAGTGTAACTAAGAGGGGAAATTATAATTTTGGGGAATTGCTTTGGACGAATGGAAAACACAACGTTAGAAGTCCAATAACAGTTCGGCGCATATGAAAAACTTTATCCTTGGTTAAGGATGTCGCATTAAAGCAGATGCATATGTAAAATTGCATGTCTGTTGGGGATTCCATGCTATCGCTTCGCTGTGAATGGCCTTTGTTGTTGTTTTATCTTTGTTTTTGGTTTGGTTATTATAGTAATTTCATTTGGAATATGGGATCATTTTATAGTTTGGTTTTGGTTTGGTTATTTGGTAAGGTATATATAAACTAAATTTAACTTATAAAAAATATTTTATTTTTCTCTTCTATAAATTTTTAAAGGTAAGTTTGTCTAAACATACCCTTACTTCTAAATATGTAAACTAAATATCGAACCTCATTAATCCTTTTTTTGGTCTCTAATATTTTGCCGTTCTTTTCTTTAATATCTATCTTTGATTTCTCAACATTTTATATATTGAAAATTTGACAGAATTTATCAGTAATTAAAAATAATTTATATATTAAATTGAAAAAAAAAATCTATGTTAAGAAACCAAATTCACACAATTCGTTAATAGATTAACTACAAAATATATTTCAATCTAACAATAAAGACAAAAAAAATTGAAAACATTTTTAGTTATGGGTAGTTTGGGGAGTTCAAGTTTTATGGTGTTGCAGGACGAAAAAGATGGAGGTGCATAAAAAAGCATGCTTGGATTGGTATGGACTATATCAATTGCGACGACAATGAAAATTATAGTAGTAGTGATGTGGTTCAACAATAAAAGGTATTTCAGTCTTTCTCATTATTTTAGGTGTATTTAGTAAATCTATAGGTGTAAGAGGCAATAACCCATATTTTTTGCATTAAAATAAGCCCACTTTAGAACATTCAATATTTGGGCCTTAATATGCTTTTGTGATCAAAACAAACAAAAGAATTTAAGTTTACTTAACTGACATAACAAAATAATAATTGGACCAGCAGTTTGCAAATGTGTTTAATAAATTATCATATATTTAATAATGACTTAATATCTTTTTTGTCATGAATTTGTAGTAACTGTTCAATAATTTTATTCAATGTAATCTTAATATTTTAAAAAAAAAAAGTCAATGTCATCTCTTTCTTTAAAATTATATCATAGCAAAGTGATATATTTTATTTCTGGAAGAATAAAAATGTTTATATAATTATGTGAATTCATCATCCTCTAATAATGTTAAGGTTGGTCTAAAGACAATATATTGACTCATTCTAATAAATATTGGGAGGATATTAAGTAAAAAAAATAGACCAAAGAGATATTAAACCTTTTATAATTTAAATAACTGAACATATAGTATAATTTATTCAAAAATAAATTTCCAACTTAACGAGGGAAGGAAATCTCAACAATAATCAGTTTTTTGACAACTATATTAAATTTTCTATCTCAGCAATAATAAAGTAATTCGGTTGATAAAACATGAAAAATAATAATAATAACTTATATTTGATTAGTTTGAAATTATTATTTTATAGTTTTACGAAAAACTTTTTAAAAGAGTAAAAGCTCATACCCCACTTTCATGAGTATACCTAACAAGAGAAAGAAAGAAAAAAAGTTGTTGATAATTGAGAGCATATATCTGTGATTTGGTATTATTGTGAAAGTAAATAAAGTCTTTTTCAGTGAAACATCACTTTCTGTACCTAATATTCTTATTAAATTATATTCTAAAAGCTTCTAATGTGTTCCACTATCTGTTATGCTTAACCCTTACGATCGACCAACGCCATAAAGAAGCATCATTCATTATTCATTAATAACATCTAAACAATTGTTTTCCAAAAGAAATGGTCCCATGCATGCATAAATTCACTTACTTTCTTCATAACAACTAAAACTGCAACATTTTATATATTTCACAACTTTGAGCCTTTTAGTTTTTATTAAGCTTTCTAATTCCTGTAAGTTCGCGTTCAGATCAAAACAAGATAAGGACTAGATAGTGTTTCTTTCCAAGACTGTTCATTCTCACTCTAATAACATGCTTTATATCAATTAAGAACATGGATATTTTCTTTAGGAAATCCAATTTAAGCGGAAAAATAATTTACTTCAAGAATTAAATTAGGTATTTTTAGTTCAATTTGTAATTTTAATTTATTGTTGTTGCTCTTCAAGCTGTTATTATTATTTTTATAATATTATGATTCCGTCCGGTACCATCGTTAAGAATAACTACCGAATTTTTGAAGTATTGTTCGCTTTAGAATGTTTGAGCTTCGTCACCGTTTTGTCCTTAAAAGGCGTCTCGAAAGGTGAAAAGAGGTAGAAGTATTTAAACTTCGTATGATCTCGACTCCTAAACTAGATGGAACTTATTGGGTGTACCGGAACATTAACCAACAGAAGAATTGAAGAAAATTATGCTTTTTTATACATTTAATATAAATTTAAAACAGCTTTATACATGATGACGTGGGTTTGACCTACAAAACTTCATTGGTAGAGTGTTGTAGTTGAACCGAGAGATCATTGAAAGCGATCTAAGTGTAGTAGAAGGTTTAATGGAAGTTAATAATTTATATGTTGTTATTTGAAACTTCCTTTCATATTCAAAATAATTAATATTTGACAAAACTCATAAAAGTTTGGGGTCACTGGGGTGGTGGTGTGTGACATAATATATGTTATTTAATTAATCATTTCCATGACCTAAAAAGTTGTCTTGTCGCCAACCAAAATAGATGATGTTAAAAACAACTTGCAATCGAAAAAAATGGGAAAATATATACAACATTGTTTGGTAGGGGTTGGTATCTGATTAATAATCCACACCCTTTGTGGATAGGCTATAAGTGACAAACAAAGGAATGCAATTTTTTTAGATGATGGCATTTACATATATAGTGTTTCTAAATAAAAGTGACATTTGATAAGATATGGAGTTTTCAAATAATGCTTATTTTCGTATCCATCCTCGGAAACTGTTGTTGTCTCTTTATTAAGGTATGGTATTCTAGGGCCCTGAGTTGTTCATGGTGTGATGTTGTTTTTAGTAGATTTCTAGGTCTTATATCGTTACAACTTTGGAGTTTAACAACAAAAGATATCTATAGGGAATTAGGTTAATCACACATATGTGTTTTTGATTGTAAAAAGCTAATGGGCAATAATATCCTCATTAGTTTCAATGAAATGTTATTTGGAGATTAAATATAAGTTATGCTGTTATATATGGAATTGTAATCATTCAACACATGTGTTTATTTTGTTTATGTTTGTATTTTTTTTTCAAAACTTCAATGTCATAAATTAATCAATTCAAGTATGTCTTTCCTGCTTAGTAGGTTAGTTTCGGTCGTGTTCTGGTATATCTAATAAATCTCATATCTACTAAGAGTCGAGGTCAAACGCAGATTAAATACTTATTTTTTCTTTCGTCTTCTAATGCATCTTGTAAAGACAAAAATATGATAGAGTTCTACGTTCCAAGACGGACAATACATCGAAAACACGGTAATTATTTCTAACAATGATTGTCGGACTAACTTGGATTGGATCGGATCGGATCAAATCGGGTCAGAAAACCTACAAAGTTACTTTATGTTCAAATCAATAATACCTAATAGATAATAAATATTATAACAATAATTAGGTCAAATGTAATTCCTTGTAAATAATGTCTATTTACAATATCCTAGTCTTTGTCATTCATGAACATAGGTTTTCTAAGTAACAATTAGTTACCTTCATCCTCTATTAATTGTCCTATGCATAATCTCATTCTCAATCTTCTATACATGTTACAAGTTATTAAGTTCATGTAAGGAAATGAGAGTCATGAATTAGGAAAGATTCTTATATATAGTAAAATAAATTCGGCAACTGATAAAAATTAAAGTTTAGTAGTTTTATAAGAAAATTAACATTAAATTATATATACTTCACTTAAATATATTATTTTAATTATTTAAAATTATTAGTTAAAATTTATGTATAAATATGTTTTTTATCCCTTAAACTCTTAGTAAAAATTGGAATTAATGCATTTTCTAAACTTTTGTCCAATTTAATCTCCAATTTTAAAAATATGTGAATTTAGTTTTTTTAACTAAATTTGTTACGTTCACCAGTGTAATAAGGGCTTTTGGCCCCGGTTATTTTTGTCATTCTGACTCGGTTTTAGAACCGAGGCATATTGGAGTGAGGCCAAAAGGGGTGCCTTTTGGCCTCGGTTATCACCCGAGGTCGTAAAAACACTTTTCTGCCTCGGTTGCAGAGGGACCGGAGCCATAGGTTCAACAATATTTTTCTTAATTAAAAATTTCGCAGAGCCTTTGGCCTCGGTTATGGTAAGAACCGAGGTCATATACCCCGTCAGTACCCATCTTGTTGCCCCGGAAGGTTCCGTTGTGGAAGTAATCATTGACACCCGTAGAGACAAAAAACAAGGATTCAGAAATATGCTTCTCTAATTCTTCATTCTCGGTGAACGTCTTTGGCAAATTATGCTTAATAGTCCTATGGAAGAACTTAATTTGTTTGTCTAGTGTCAAAGACATATCCTGCAACCAAAAAGGGTACATCATGTTAAAGACAAAAAGTACCTGAATGATGATGAACTTCAAACACAGGGGCGACATTAACTTACGTTGTTGGTATCTGGCAGAACACCAGATCCAGCAGATGCATAATTAATGCCCGTTCTTACTTTGTTCCTTTGATGCTTCGAAAGTCCCAAGTAAGGAGGGGTTAAGCCTTTTCCTTCTCACATTATGAACAACAAAACCACTGTGGATTCCTTCGCGGCTACCTTCACGCTCAACGCACTCGCTGTGGAAGCTGTATTCGCATCCAGGGAGAACCTTCAGCTTCGTGCCGTCGACGAACGCGCCGAGGCAGATGCAGCACTCCGACTCCTCCGCCGCCGCGCGCTGGTGCAGGATGAACGGTAGGCGCTTGATCGCGTCGGCGTCGAGGTCGTCTTGATAAGGAAGCATCGACGACGCTTGGTGCGATGGGACGGCGTCAAAGAGGAGGCCGTGGTGGCGGCAGATCTGTCGAGCGAAGAAGAGCCACCGGCGAGAGCTTGTCACGACCTTGCAAGCTTCTCGATCCGCCAGAGCCATCGGCGACGGCTTGCGGAGACAATGGCCGGAGCAGCGCAGTGGCAGCACAGCGTGGTTGCAGGGCTTCGCGTGGTGGTGGTGGGTGGCTGGAGCAGCAGGTTGTAGAGAGAGAGAGAGAGAGAGAGAGAGAGAGAGAGAGAGAGGAGAAATGCACCGCGGGGAAGAAAAGGGGGATCGCGAATTTTGAACCCTAATTAAACTATATGGCCTCGGTTCAATTAATAACCGATGCATATAGCCCTATTTGGCCCCGGTTCAATGACACCCGAGGCCAAAGACGTAATGGTTAGTGGCATTTTTGAAATATCCAGCCACATTTTTGGCTTCGGGTCTTTGGAACTGAGGCATATAACCCTCTTTTGGCACCAGTTTTTTTGAACCGAAGCATATAACCCTCTTTTACTTCGGGTTTTCGTTGAACCGAGGCATAAAAGTTGTCTGAAATTGCAAAAATACCACCGCGCCATTATATGCTTCGGTTCCTGACCAACCGAGGCATATAAGGCGAGGTAAAAAGCAAAATTTGTACTAGTGGTTTATTTGACGTTTTAAACTCGTTTCATGATAGCAATTGAATTGTTTATATTGTTTGACATATTTTTATTTCAATATTAGATGAGAAACATGTTTAAGTACTGTCTTTCTATAATTGAGAAACTAAAATGGACTAAAGTTTAGAAAAGAACTAATTCAAATTTTTAGTAAAAGTTAAAGGAAAAAAAAAAAACATATTTAACCATATAGTTTATCATTATAGATAACAAAAATAGTGATTATAATTGTGTCCCGCAAAAATTGTTAACAACTATCCTGCTAAATTCATTTCATTTCAATTTCAATTACCTGTCTAAACATTTAGGCAATGGTAGAAATTAATAATGACTTTCTGAGTAAGATAATTCAAAATTTCCTTACATTCGTGACCATCAAGATTTGGATTATTTATGTACTTGCTGAGATCATTTATAGGTCCAGCCCAATCAACGGGTTCAATTCCATGGTACTATAAGAGTCAACGTTATTTAATATACATTTTCTTGTGCTAACAATGAAAATGGCTATACAAGATTGAATATGATGAGCAGAGGAGAAATATACATGAATATCTAGATATTATTTAGATTCATCTCAATGTAACGTGAATAATACTCAATTTTTAAAATTTGATAAGAAAATAATAATAAATTTATAGATATTTGTTTTATATATTTGTTCATTCCTTTTAAGTTATTTTTTATTTATTTATTTTGTATTTTATTTTAAATTTTATGCAACTTCTTATTTAGTATTTAAAAGAGAAAAAAATGTATTATTTTGATATTAAATTATTGATACTAATAACATCTTTTATTGTAATTTTTTATTTTTTATAAAAATATTTAATGATTATATAGAATATGAGTATATTCATTATCTAAAAGAAATTTCACATCTATATATCAATAAAAATAGGGTATCATTATCTCTCTCACACACACACATTATAATGATGAAATATGGTTATACTAAAACTTCATAAAAGTTGTTGATGCTATTAAGTATAATTAAGAATGATAAATAAATTTTTACTCGTAGGTAATTTTTTTAATAAGTCTTTGATAGTGACAGAAATATTTAAATTGACAACACATGAGTATTAGTAGTACTCAACTTTTCAAATTAACTCATGGATAAAGAATATAAATTTATCATATTTATTTCATCATCATTGTTATTATCATTTTAAATTATCAAAAACATTCTTATTTTATTTGAAATTATGTTGGAATTTATATAATTATAATTTCAACTAATCAAGAGTTTCAATATTTCAAAACATAAGATAAATAGTTATTAACGTTCATAAAAAAAATTCACTACAAGAAAATGTCTCATTAGTAATTAATTTGAGTGACAAAAAATTGTTAACCACCATAGTGACCAATTTAGATATTAGTTTACAAAATAAAAAAAAATATTGGTTACTAAAATATTCACTACATTATAAATACAAAATTATAATTGGTCTCCAAATTGGTTTCAAATTTAGCTATCAAGATTTTAACTACCAAAGAAATTTGGTGGTTAAACATTAGCTATTAAGATTTTTTTTCTATTAAAAAATTGGGTTTTAAATTAGTTTATAATTATATAACTTGTCAAAATGTTTTTCTGTTGAAAAATTTTCTTTTAACACTCTTCTTTAGATTATGCATTCACTTGACTACTAGTTTCTATAATTGGGTTAAGCATGTTTTTAGTTTTTCAACTTATATGTGAAATTATAATTTGTTTCCCTCGAAAAAATTCATAAAAAATTCATCTTTATATTTTAGTAATGTATGAAATACATCTCCAAAATCAAAAAAAAAATTTAAAATAAAAGAAAATTTAAATTACATGTGGCTAACATGTGTCAATTACATGTCACATATTTTGACATTTTAATCCAATCGGCATCACCTAAAATTTAACGTTGTTAATTTTGAAAAACGTATTTCATTTATTAAAAAGTATAAAGATAAAGTATAAACTATAAGGAATTTTATATGAACTTTGAAAAAAAGAACGAATTTCAATTTTGTATGTAAATACAAAAACTAAAACATAATTAACCCCTAAAAATAATGGTTTAAAGAGCATCATAATAATATAATAAACTTGAAAAAAAAAAATAGCACATATCGCAAATTACAAGCACCATGAAATTGTAATCAGAATTTTTCTCTAGCTATAACATAATTATAACAACTCAAAAACATAATTGTAATTATCTGATATATACATATATGAGCTCTCAAGAAAAAACTTGATAAAAGCTCACATACACCCCACGCTTTAATTAGAAGCTAATCATACACGTATAAAAAAAATAGTAAATTATCATTTGAAAACTCCATGGATCATCATAATAACCATTGAGTTATAATCATAATTAACAAGTGAGCTTTTGGAAGATGGTAATGGTCCCATGACCTTTGATTCAACATTTCTTTTAATCATAAAAGGGTAGGGTTTGTATTATATATAATTTTTTAAATCTAGTGGTGCCGGCCTATACACTTTAAGCCACACAACCAAGAAGACATAATATGCAAGAAAAAGATCGATGTGCTCACCACTCACGTAGACTTCAACCAATGAAAAAAGTTAATACCTTTCATTTTTTTATTTAAGTGAAAAATGAATATTAATTATTGTTAGAAATCTCACATTTAAAAATAAAACAAAATTATACTATACAGAAGAATGTAAAGTTTACGAAATAATTTTATGAGGTTGATTTAAATTTAAAATTCTCGTTCAAGATATCTTAGTATGAAAATATGTATTAAAAATCTTACATCTCATAAAAAACCTTCTCTCTCAATAATTATCTCAATTTGACTATATATTTCAAAAAGGAGAATTCCAACTTTCTAAACTTTGGTGGTGCAGGCCTGTATTATACTTTACCACACTAGCAATTATATAATACGACATACGAGTATGGAGCAAGAAAATTGTTCACGTAGACTGCAATGCAAGCATCCAAAACAAAATCAGTACCCTTCTCCTTTTGGTTGAGAAATCTAGGTCACAATAATCGTTATATCAACATATTTTCAAATAAAAAACAAACACGATTGTTAAACTATTAAGAATCTGTGATTCGGGTTGACGTATAAACTCTTGGAAAATGGCGTCAACATTTGAATGCAAAAATGGAAACATATGATTTGGTAATATATCATTTACCCTACTTTGGTCGTGTGACGATAACACCTCATATTTGTGATTATTCAAACAATTCACACCATATTTGCTAAACCTATGCAGCAGGGAGATACAACACATAAGGGAGAGCTTCGTTTAAGTCGGTCACCATACAAATCTGGTTCTGATTCTGAGAACATGAGTCCAACTTACACATAAGGAATTGACACCACTCTCAACTCAAAACCTTAAGACGATGAGTATATGGACGATAATCCTTATATAGTGTTCAATTTTTTTATTTTTAATTAAGTTTACTCTTGGATTCTTAACCGATAAAGTCTGTCTCGATTTAATTTTTATTCATGTGACTGTACTGTGTTAATGGGTCCTATATCTCTCTGATTAACGTTCATAACTCAAGAGTCTAAAACGTGAAATACTAATAGATAATAGTTACTTAAATATGGATTAATTATACTTAATTGTTTTGTTTAGGAAGATGATAACATGAAGAAACCAGAAAAGATTGATAGAGCATGCATGCTGGTTAGTCTCGGAAAAGTGAAGCAACCAAAAAAAGTGAGTACTTGCGTGTTAAATTCGCCCCCACGTAAAGTGGCCACAACTTTTTTGGAGGCTTGGAAGATGCATGCGCGTGGACCAACCTCTTAATACATATGCACACCCATTCCTAATTTCTTGGCTTAAAATTGCTAAACAAAACCTTCATCCACGTCAACAACGTTAATTTCAGGAAAACAATTGTAAAGAATACCAACTTTATTATAAGAACAGGAACAGCGATTATTGTCGCATAAAATCTACTTTTGCTGATACCCATCTATGGATTCTGATGAGAAATCTATCTTGAAACGGACAATGATTTCTCGATGTCTTTGTACTTAAAGTTCAATATCTCAAAAATGGAATCTAATTGAGTCAACCATTTGTGTCTAATTAATACACAAAAAGAGTTTGTGTAAATTACTGGTTTTGATATTGCATGATAATGAAGAATCCTTAGGGTGTACGTGTGCATTGGTTTTTATTTGAGTTTAGCATGTAAAATTGAGTATATATATAATAGTGAATTAATACATATATATATATATATATATATATATATATATATATAATGTTGGTGAAGGTGAAAGTTTTGAAGACACTTTTTCAAACGAGTTTCCATCATGGCCGGGCCATGTTTGGCAACATCCCATGTGAATGTGACTTATGTTTTCAAAAACTTGGAGAGCATTATGGTCGACCCCAGCTTTACACACACACATGATGCTGTCTAATGTTCTCACCAAGTTTTAGCACGTTCAAGAAAAAATTAATCTGGGTAATATTATAAACTTTTTTTGTAGCTTTTAAGCTTTTGAAATTGGTGTCGTGCAAATTTCAAATTTTCATCACTCATTTCATCATACACTTGGTGGAAACTTTTACCACATATTTACATTTGTTTGGTTTCTAAAATGTTTAATGTTTTTTTTTTTTTCACAAATGCAAATTATGTCAGACAAGGAAAAAAGAAGATATCTATAATTATATTTATACGAATTTCAAAAACTAATTTTTCTACAATCTCATGAATGACAGTAAGTCATATATATTCATCTTATATAAGAAATAATTGTGTTAGATTTATGATTTTTAACATTGAAAACATAAAATTATTGAGGGACCGAATTCCCATTCCGTCTTAATTTTGTAAATATATATATTCAATGTTAATCTTCCAAGATTATGTAACAACAGAACTTAAAATTAATAATGACTCGAACTTGGATCGTGTGACAACACTTTTAACATTGAATTTAGTATATGAACTACTTGCGTGTGTTCAGCTTCTTAATCATACTAATTCGAATTCTATATACTATCAATTATTTATGTGAAAAAATATAAAAAGGTAGAAGAATTTTTTCTATTTATTTAAAACATACATATTAAAAGATTTTGACTGCTTTCAATACTGTATTCGGGGCTTTTATATTATAATACAAGGTTTATAAATATTATTGGGTTAAATATGTTTTTGGTCTCTTAACTTTCAGTAAATTTTGGAATTAATCTATTTCAAAATTTTGGACCAATTTAGTCATTCATTTTTCGAAATACGTGAATTTAGTCATTTTAATCAAATTTTGTTGAATTTATTTGACATTTCAAGAGCGTTTCATTATAGTATTTGACTTAACATTGAAGAAAAAATGTGTCAAACAGTATTAACAATTCAAATATAATCCTGAAATGCGTAAGAAACATTAAATAAACCTAACAAAAAATTTGATTAAAAGGACCAAATCAACGTATTTTGAAAGATGAAAGACTAAATTGGTTTAAAATTTCGAAATGGACTAATTTCAAAATTCACTGAAATTAAGGGAGCAAAATATTTAACCCAATATTATTTACGTGAAAAATCTTTCGATTAAAAAAACTATCTACCTAATAAATAGTGTAGTATATGGTTGATGTAAGTTTTTCCACACAATAAATACATACATACATATATATATATATATATATATATATATATATATATATATATATATATATATATATATTTATTTATTTGACGTACGTTTGTGAAAGTTTGGTTGAAAGCAAAAACTCAATCAAACGAATAACCTAAGACTGTGTATGGTGTGTGTTCTTCTATTGGTTGAATGAATGTGAACAAGAGAGTATGTGTCCGAAAGACAGAGAAAACAACTATACAACGAAGTTACTTTTTCTCCCACATTATTACACAAATGAATAAAGTTCATTATGTTTATGTATCACAAATCTGGAGGAAATATAATTCAATTCTTCATGAGAAAAAAGGAAAAGAGAATAGTTTGTGTTAATGTTTCTCCCTTCAAAATTTTTAAATTCTCAAACAAGGGAATTCATTAAACCTGACGTAGCCACGTGATTTTCTTTTAGAAGTAATAAAAAGTTTGGTTTGATAAATTGACGTGACCCAATAAGCCTTTTTGTGATTAATGTATGAGTGGTTTAAGTACCCTCTAAACCAAACTAATTAGGACCAAAACAAAACCTAATTAATTGGATTAGGTTAAGTTAGCTTATGCTTTATTTATTTATATATTATTTGCGAACTAACGTTCAATTACCTAGTTTGAAGAACAAACTGCCACTTGCATGCAAACCCCGTATTCTATTAAAAAAAGAAATTTAAATAATTTAATTAATCATTAATCCATTTAACTCACTTCACGTGATGGCCATGGATGTGAGTGAGATCAGACTTTCAACTCGCAGTTTCATGTTAGAAATATATTATGAGTGTCTTTGAAATCGTATCCGTCACAAAAGTTGCAACGGATAAAATTACATTTGAAACGCATTTCTTCTTCACCTAATTTGGTTTCAAACACCCATTATGCTTTCTAATATATTATATGTAATTTAACTATTCTTAAATAATCATTAAACATGGCATTTTAAAGAGTGTTTTGTTTTCCTAATATTATTCATACTTTATTTTTTGAATAAAAACAGTACACGAAAATAATAAAATAAAAAGTGGCATATGTAAAAGCGAGAGAGTGCAACGCAGTTGTGTACCTTCTGAATCGGGAGAGGGAGAAGGAAGGAAGCGCTAAACGCGCGTTTTGCAGAGAGAAGAGAAAACAAACAAAACAACTGAACTGATTCTCTCTTCTCTTCTGTCTAAGTACCGTAACTCTATTCTCTTCTCTGCTCTCAGATCTTGCAAAAACCCCTTTCTCCATAACCGCAACTCTTCTATCTTCTCTTCAAGATTCTTTTCTCTTTCTTTCGCACTTTCTACTTTCCCTCACTTTCTTCTCTTTCCTTTTCCGTTTGTTTCCCGGGAAAATCCCCAGCCGCAACCACTGCTTCGATCTTTCCCGCGCCATCCAATTGCTTATTGCTCTGTCCAAGCTCCCGCATTTCAGCTCACTGGAATTTCCGCCCCTAACGGAATTCTGCACTGCGCAATTTTCCGGGAAAGTGGGGGTTCCGGGAAACGGAGCGTTCTCGCGATGACTATACCGTTGCTGCAGTAACGGGGATAAGAAGAGGAGGAAGTGAGACGAATGGACGATCGAGGCGGTTCCTTCGTAGCTGTGAGGAGGATTTCGCAGGGTCTTGATCGAGGCAACGCGTGCCATTCAACTTCTGGTAAACTTCTCTCGTGGTTTTCGTAATTTTCAACGTCTGATTCCTTGGGGTTTTTTTTTCGGTTTTTTGTTTTATTACTCTCGCTCACTCTCGCAATAGTCTTTGAATCGAGACTGAACTCAGGTTTTTCACTTGCGTTATGTTTGCGGATATTCAAAATTGCATTGGTGGGTGAATTACTGAGTTCATGATTCCTACAGCTACTACTACTTTTTAATTATTATTATTATTATTTTATTTTGATTGGTTTAAGACTGAGTTAAGCTCGGTAGAAATCTCTATGGAACTAGCTCAGTTTACTATAGAGGGTGTTACTGACATACTGTTAGTTAATCTTAGCGTTATAAGTTGTTTACTGTGCTTAATTTATGGGTTATATCCGTGATGGGGTTATCTCGTAGATCTAGCATTCGTGAAATGCGTTATTGCTTGTTTATGTATACTGGAAAGTGCAGATACTGTTGTATCTCTTTTCATCTAGTGTGAAGCTGAGTGCAACTGTTTAGGTGCAGAAATAGCGGGGAATGGTGAATAAAGCAAGCTGGTGGGTGGCAGTATGATTAAAACTGTGCAAGTGGCTAGCATAATGATTAAAGCAAAGCCCACTCTTCGCTGTGGTTATATTTGGCTGCTTGGCTTTGTCCGTTTCCCTTGTCCTAAGCTTTAATCAATAATACGAGCTATAGAAAACAAAATATTTATAAAGTGATACTTTGGTTGGAAAAGTGACAGAAAGAAAAACGGGGAAGAAATAGACTATTTTTTTTTTTTTATGTGGTTAGAATAAGTTGTGTGGTTTTAGAAACTGGGGTGATTACAAATAGTGTTGTACTACTTAGGATAGTTAGTTACTCATAACACATGATTGATTTCTGTCAGTCAAATGGCTATAAAATTGCGACTCAAAAATTCGAAGCTCAATCTACATTTATGGGCAGTTTTATTTTGTTACAGCTGAGTTTGTGACAGGATCAACAGCGTGGCTTGGCAGAGGTTTGTCCTGTGTCTGCGCACAGAGAAGAGAAAGTGATGCTCGACCCTCTTTTGATTTAACATCAGCCCAGGTAATGGTTTTAGTGATTTAGTTGCTGAAGCAGTAATTTAATACCGTTCAGTAATTATGTTAACTTTTCTCTTGGGCACTGCAATAAATAAATGAAATTTTATAATGTGACTTTGTTGATGAGATGCTTCATCATACTTGTCTTTTAATGAGATAAACCTCTTCTAAACTACTTACAAGAGTAAGCATAGCCTTTTCTTCATAGAAACATATTGAGCAATAAATTTGTATTGGAACATCTTCCATTTTACCAAATAACAAAAAATATAATAAAGTTCAATTGTATTTTGGGCTGTGTTTTTTTTCTCTTACGTTTCTGGAAAATTCATTCGTTTTGTAAACAAATGAATGTATTTATATATAATATATAGCTTGTTCTGAATTTGTAACACCTAATTTGACACTCGTGTTTCACATTATTGGATTTTCTTTATTTTATAATGTTTGCTGTGATTTATACCTTCTGAGATGGAAATAATAAGCCACTCTATACTTCTTTTTTCTATTAAAAAATGTTTATAATTATGGATGACAAATTCTCAGGAGGAGTGCTTGCTGAGGTTACAGAGTCGAATTGACATTCCATACGATAGTTCTATTCCTGAGCACCAGGTATTTCTTCTATTGATATTTTTCATGTCACTGTGAGTGATGTGGTAATGACTATGTATGAAGTTCATCAAAGACTTTATGTGCTTCTGATGCCTTACCTTGTGTTCAATCTTTTATCTCTTAATATAATTTAGATTTTTTTATGCTTTCTCTTAGGATGCTCTAAGAGCTTTATGGAGTGTTGCATTTCCTGAAGAAGAACTCCGTGGCCTGATATCAGAGCAATGGAAGGACATGGGCTGGCAAGGGAAGGATCCATCAACCGATTTTAGGTAGTTATTATTCCTCTTGTTTTTATCTCAATGCCATAAACTGTCATCACTTTTCTACTTGTTGCTAATAGTTTCTGTTTGTGTATATTTTGGTAGGGGTGGTGGTTTCATATCATTGGAGAATTTATTGTTTTTTGCTAGGAATTTCCCGGTATGATCCCTTTCTGTTTTTTTCGGAAGGTGTTTTTTTTTTCTATTGTTTTACACACATTTTGGTATTGTAAAAAATATTTTAAAGTCATTTTTACTTGTCCAAAATCAATATCTAGATTTAGATTGTTATATATAAAAGCTATTTGATTGCCTGAAGGGATTAACAAATAAATCATATTAGGATTCACCCTAAGGAAATGTTATTTTTTGTTTGTAGTTGTAAATAGGACTTCTGCGGGTAAATATTTTGTTATAGGGTATTTATCTGTTCGAAGAACTAGTTAGTACTTCCTCCTTTTTGAATTCAAACTGAGGATTTGCCATCTATTTCTTCCGAAAGGGACTTTTTAATTTTTGCATGCTTTATCCGACAATTGATACGGTAAAGAAACTAATAGGCATTGATTAGCCAAAAAATATATTTGCTGATATAGGTGTGCGTTAGCTAGTGGCTTCAACTCACTCTTCAGCAACTAAGAGAAAAACATAATTTCTTCCTACAGACATTGATAAAATTCTCATGTGCTGCTTTTGGACTTCCTTCCTCCATTGTAGAATATTTTGGCCGTAGTGATTTGTTCTTTTGCTTTATCTTTGACATATAAGTATGACATTTATTGGTTGAGTTGAAATATAAATGAGAAGAGAATGACATTGAAATTAATTGATTTTGTTTCTCTTTTGCAATGGTCTCTCTTTGTCAAAGTACACCAGCCTCATCAGAGTCATGTAAAATATAAAGCCATGGAACTTCACTGAATTTTTTTTTTCGTTATTCACTGTTTGCTAGATGTTAAAAATCTGTACCCGTCACTTAATACATTTTGTGAATTGTGATAATATATGCCTTAAACGCAGAGAATATTTTCTGATAATTTCTAAGATATGGTATCCTCTTTTTTATGTACTAATCCCTGGCTTCTTTGTATATATTACTTTCTTGGTGTTGAATAAGCATAAACTACAGGTTTCATTTGTTATGAACAGTTCCCAATTTTTGCTTTAGGAATATTATGAATCAGATTCTTTTATACTCTTATTCCCACTGGGTTTGTCCATGTTAATTTAGTCTTGGTGCACTCCTTCGAACACTTTCGCAGCAACCTTGAGTTTTAGTAATATTTGCTATTCATATAACTATCATAAAACTTGAACACTTTTTTTTTTTTTTTTTTGTAGAAATCCTTTCAAGATCTTTTACGGAAGCAGGAAGGAGATCGGTCAGTGTGGGAATACCCATTTGCTGTTGCTGGTGTTAACATCACATTCATGCTTATTCAGATGCTTGATCTTGAAGCAGGTTGTTTTACTTCTCCTTTTACTGTAGTTTACTAGTCTCAGCATATTTCATGTATAAAAGGAAGAAAAAGGTTGTGTTATAATTCTCTGAATGTTATGCTGTTATAATTTGCTTAGGATGTTTTACCAATTATTCTTGCATACTTCAGTATGGCTAGTTTCCACTGATCATTATCTGAGTGATGGCCAGTGCCACATTGTAGTTATGAGGGATTAGATTCGATGTGTCCTTGGGCCTTTCTCCTTATCCCGGGAGCATAATGTTTTTACTTTATTGGAAAGAATGGAAGAAGTTGGTAAATGACAGGCCAGCCTTACACATTCATTCTTCACTTTGAAACATTTTCATTTAGTTTTTTGTATGGTATAAAATTGTTCTTAAAGTTAAAAGGTATATGTCCATGTCCTTGGATTTAAATAAATTGTTTTGGACATGCGAATATGGATTTTTATCGATTATAATATTTTAGTTGTATTTTCTGATGCGGGATATCATGAAAGTGCATGTTTCTTATTGCAGACTGTTGCATCATAGATGTTTTTCACAAGTAATGAATTAAGTTTGATTATTAGGTTTTCTGTTACTAATGTAATTTTTGTTTTACTTGACAGTCAAACCTCGGACCCTGGTAGGAGCAACTTTCCTAAAATTTATTGCAGGTAGTCTTTAGTTTTGCTCTCGTTAATCTGTAAATTTTTTCTTGTAATATTTTTTCAGTTTACATCGGAAGCAGGAAGGTGGGGAGCTTAAGAATAACAAAATGCTAAATGTTACAAAAGTATTTGGGCCTGTTTCGAAGAACTTCTTCACAAACTCCCAGAAAAAAAAAAAGGAAAACTGAAATTAGTTCCTTCTCAAGCTAAAATTATCTTGTGCTTAGTTAATTTATAGAAACTTTCTTATAACTTCTTTAAATTTTTATTTTAACTTATGAGTAAGTTAAAACTTACGGAGCAGTTAATTCGTTTTTGTTTTTTTTTTCTTTCTTAGAAGGGTTTATGGAAAAGCTCATCCAAACGAACTCTTGATACATTTGTTTAGATTTATGAAGGCTTTTTTTAAGGAACATGTTTCTTTCACTACCTCACTCACTTTTCTTTTCTAACATTTTTCTCCCAAACAATTGTACTTCATAATTTGTGATAGGTTCATGAAATTTTTTTCCTGCAAAATGGCATTGCTTGAGAAAAATACTTGTGTTTGTAGCTTTTACTTGATAATGGTGGTCTTCTTTTTATGTTAGTTTCGCTCATAAAGTTAGTAAATTAATTTTTATGCTTGTCTGACAGAAAATGAATCAGCTTTTGATCTTCTCTATTGCATTACATTCAAGATGATGGATCAACAATGGCTTTCTATGCGTGCGTCATACATGGATTTTAACGTATGTATTCCTGATCATGATATTATTCTTCATAGATAAGGAAATATATGGCACTAGCAAATTTAACTGAAGTATGTATGTTTGTTTGGGTTGCAAGTGATTATGAACATGTTACTTTTGTTATAACAGACAGTAATGAAATCTACACGACGTCAGCTGGAGAAAGAGCTTTTGCTTGATGACATAATGCGGCTCGAAGATATTCCTTCATACAAACTTCTCACAAGATAGTTATCAGTGCTTATTTGGAGTCTACTAGTTTTAGCCAGAAGGTTGTACTTGATGTGATGCTACTCTTGTAATTTTCATTCCTTCCAATTCGGCATTTAACCTTCTAACATCTGAGCAAGACTGAGGCGAGCCTAAGTATGATATCATCAAGGTTCTAGAGGCAGCAGTTAAGATTTTAATCTAGTGGGGGAGGAAGATATTGTGGGTGGGACAAACAAACTGTCAGAAGAGTCTGAAATGTAGGTTTTCTTGGTGCAAAAAAGATTAGATTGTAATGAATTGTGGTTTGCCTATATATTTCATCAGTGTCCATTAATTGGCAAATATAGTTTGCAGTGTTGTAATTCAAGCAGGTGTACCTCGGTAGATAGATTCTGTCTGGGCCATGTTTGTGGAGGAATTAATATACTGCAGATTGTTGTTTGAGTTGATGAGTAGTACCTTAACTATTGCGTTTGGCCAAAAGTACCCTTTTTCTATTGTATGCATATTTTCTATTCTAGAATCGATTAACTTTGGACGAGTATAGATGAGGAAAGAGGAAATTTTTATCTGTGCAATTTACACTGAACTTCTTCAGACTTAGAAAAAGAAAAAAATCTATCGGTTGACGATGTTGACAACGTTAGGAATGTGATTTGAAAAAGTGATTTTTTATTACACAAATACCTCTATCTTATGTATTGATGAGAAGGTGCAGTGTTGGCCATTGTCCTATAAAAAATGGAGGCATAGCTGTTGGGGTTTTTGTGGGGGATAAAGTAAGAAGATTGATTGTGTCAACGAGAGATATGAGTTGTCCATAGTATGAAACCATCAAGATTATGCGTTCCTTGATTTTATTTTTTTCTTATCTGTTATATTTAGATTCTTAAGTGTTTCTTTTTTTCCTCAAGTTGAATTACAATGACTTTTTACCATAATAATACATGATTGTTCCATCCATTTATCTAAACACTATTCTCTTGACCCTGGTTGTTGAGTTTTTAGCATGGGATAGTCAACCAGTCAAATCAATAATGGGTAAATCAATAAACCTAATAAATATTAAATTTTATTAAAAAGATTTTTTAACCAGATTATGATATTATGTAAAAAAATAGACTTTAAATCTAATTTAATCTTTCATACTGTTTTGTAATACTAGCTTTGCATTATTTCTTTTGATTAATCTCTTGTGATATACAACCATATTATATTTGACTTCAAATTCATGTTTGAGTGTTGCACCGAATCAAAAACAAAATAGACAGGACCAACAATAATACTCAACCTCTTCTCATTACATACATCAACCACATGTATTTCCTTTTATTACAGCAGTTGCACATGAAGCAGGAAGTAAAATGAAACCATCATATAAGAAGATAAATTGTGGTTCAGAAACATATCCTGGGTTATGAATTTTTGTTCATCCCTTATTTCTATAATCATCTAATTACATCTTACTAACCAAACATTACTAAAACACTTGAATTTGGACTTTAAAATCTAAGATTTTCAAGTTTTTCGTTCATGACAAATTTAAGATTAACATTTCTAATAAAAAAAAAAAGAAGATACCTGAGCGACCTATAACGCCCAAACTAAGGCATGCATCAAACTGATAAATTTCTCTTCGGTGAATAATTGGTAAGGAAAATATTGGACGAAAGAATATACTATTAATACTTTCTTGGATACCAAAAAATCTACACAGATTCATTAGTGGAAATTATTTTTTTTACCATATCCTTCAAATGATATCAGTTACTGCAAAAATCAAGATGTCTTATACACAGTAAAAGTTCATGGCATCCTACACTTATATATACATTTGTCTTATCTAAGTAAAGAGTAATAGTAAAAAAAAACTCTCTCTCTCTCTCTCTATATATATATATATATATATTGACAAAAAAATGTTCCGTAAATATGAACCAAACAATATTTTTTATGGGGGTAATGGTTCCCTCCAAACAGAAAAATAATGGAGAAAGAAATGTAAGGAAAGTTGTAATAAGTATACATATACAGAGATTTCAACTTTGAAGAACATTGAACTCTGTGACACGTACATGGCAACATATATATGTATCAATCAAAGTGGCTTAATTTAAGTTGATAAATACACGTAGATGATTATAACCTACCGACCAACATTGACCTAGAAAGAGGTAAAGCATTCATGCTCCGATGAATTTGAGTCCTCGCAAGGAGAGTGATTGTGTCTTCCTTCATACGTGGTTATCACCATACGACAATCCTCTGAGAGTCGTTCAACCCTCTTCTTCACCCTGCAGTTGTTGTGGGTGCAACGGTAATAACTTCTGCAATTTCCAAAAAATTGTTGAAAAAAATACCTCAGCAACTCTCAAGATATATTCATTTTTTTTGTCATGTTTTTGTGCCAATTAATCCTTAAATTGTCATCAAACTTGTTCAATGAAAGTCTGTAAATTCTTGGTATGCATGACAGAAACTACTTACAATAGTTGTACCTGGTATGTGTTGATTACATCTTAGCAGAGAACTATATAATAAAGGATAAAAATTTGGATGAAATTTGTAGAGTACTTTTGGTTTTGGTGTTATTTTTCAATTCTTGATGCTTTGTTTGGACAAGTTAGGTTAAATTTAATATAAATTTGTACTAAGAACTATGATTAGTTAGTGTTTTATGTTGTGCTTCCTTTAGCAGTCATCTTTTTTTACATAAGTCTTGCCATAAAGAAAGAGAGAGAAACCATGGATGGTGTCTTGGTTTGCCATTACACAGTTACTTAACAGTGAAATTGCTTTAAGACACTAATGTTGACATTAATATTAGGGTTTTGATTTTTATGAAACACCAAAATTTTGTCATTATAATCTAAGACAGATTCTTCTATCACTTTATCAGATTCAGTCATTAATCATGTCGTTTGCAAAACTTTTATACAAAGTGTAGGTACAAAGATAAGGTTATATTGTGCTTAATATTAGTTTAATATACTGTGTATGTGACAAAATAAATTATTGAAAAATTAATAGATTTATCATACATAAGAATTTGTTATTGATAGTATAAAAAGTGCATATTAATATTAAAATATTGATTGATCATAATACCTTTATATATCTTTTATTCCCTAACAAATACTTTTCATGATATAAATAAAATAATCCTTTTAATATATAGGAAAGAAAATAAACAGATTTATATTAAATATGTTGCAAAGATACAAAAAATTAAATGATTTTATAATTAGTTTTTGAAAAATTAAGCTCTCTATGATACATTTGAATCCTACCAAAAAGAACCAGGCATATAAACCACACCAAGAGAAATTTTAACCTTGCGTCCAATGTGTGAGAAATTATAAAATACAAAATATAAAAATATAAAATAAATGACTACAAAATCCTAAGGGTATAATGCATTGTTTAAGGAATGTCTCGATTTAATTTTCTTTTATACAAATATTGTTAGGTGGCCTGTCAATATCATATTCGGAAAACAAGTAATAATTATAGAGTTTAAAAAAAATCATGTATTTAATTAAATTGGAAAACAAGTATAGTTATGTATTTTAAAAATTTGAAGTCTTTATGAAAAAAAAAAATAATTGACTGGACTTACGACCATATTATATAAGACAACAAATTTAGGAAACATGTAAATGGATTTAATAAAAATCTACGTATGAATATGATATATGTATCAAATATTATATATATCTTATACGTCAATACGTTTATTTTAAAAATAATAAAATATAATATGTAATATATGTATATTGAAAAGTCTATAAAATTTTTTAAGAATATGATAAATATATAACTATTGTGTGAATCTAAATTAAAATCATACGTACTAAACAACGTCAAAATAAAAAATTATAAATTATTTTTATTATAAAAATATTAATATTTTATATTAGATACGAAAATATTGGTAGAATAGTCTAAAGTATTGAATTAAGATCCCTCTCGAATACAGATATGTATCATTAGAATAGCTATTTATAGGTTGATTGTGGTTAAAAATATCAATTCTTGTATAATGTATTCTAAATGTCATTATTAATACGTTATATAGCTAATTGATCATAAAAAACATAATAATGAAAATGTATAAACTTTAGATTTTATATAATTTAAAATCAGAAAATGTTATGTTTCTTGACATATCATTCATGTTTCTACCCTATCTACAAGAAATATGGGTCGTAGATATTAATATAATTTCTTAATGCTAATAAAAGATATAAAGTAAGATATGGTATGATTATTTAGTTTTTTAGATGTACTTCTTAGATATTTATGTTCAAAAACATGCTATTAAACATGCGTAATCCTCTCTCAATAAAAATTCAAACTCTTAAAAGAAGTTAAAATCATATTATGTTTTACAATTAAACTTTTTCTATTTAATTTTTATAATTATATTTTTTTAAGAATAAGTTCGCATAAATATATAGCAAACTAATGATGAATCGGTATTGAAGTCAAGCTCTGTCCCTTCATAAGAATTGAATTTAAATTTTTTCTTGTTCTTTACATTTGTGTTTGATCAATGAGTTATTTCGAACTAATACGCAGAGAGAGAAAAAAAAAATTCCAATTTCCAAATGTCAGCATAAAATTTGAAGGACTACCCTAATAATAAAGAAACATAAAGAATATCGGTTTTTTATTGGTCGAAAATGTTAATAAATCTTATCGAGTCCAGATTTTTTACTGATTTTTTTTTGTTTTCTGCTCAATATTAAAAATATACTGTATTAGTATTTTAAATATCTTTTTAATATATTTTAAAACATTAAAATTATTAGTAATCAATGTATTATAAAAACACAATAAAAAAACAATACAGAAAAAAATCAACAGAAAATCCAAATTTTTGGTTTCAAGTAATGTCATCTGATTGATTTAAATTGGAAATTTAACTAAAAATGCATGTTTGGACCAATTTTAGCTTCTTATGAAAAAAAAAATCATCAAAACATATTAAATATTATTTTAACCCAAATAATATATATGAAAAAAAAACATATATAAAATTCTAAACTATTTGCCAATCTCATAATATATATATATATATATATATATATATATATATATATATATATATATATATATTTTTTTTTTTTTTTTTTTTTTTT
>Ga0214542_1001616_pt1 | contig 46356 bp, 29 predicted proteins | sample CNSS1metaG_FD_160096 | JGI IMG/M metagenome (GOLD analysis project Ga0214542, IMG submission 160096) | Root nodule microbial communities from cowpea collected in UCLA plant growth center, Los Angeles, California, USA - CNSS1 | ecosystem: Host-associated > Plants > Roots > Nodule | place: USA... | reverse complement strand
TTTTTTAAAGAATTTGTTTTTTTTTTTTTTTTGTGAAAGTCTGTATGTGTTGTTCTAACTTTATCTCTAAATAAGGTTTTTGAAGTTATCCTCTTCTTTTTTCTTTATTTTGTTTTAGATCTTTCTTAAGCTATGTATCCATTATTTTATATATTTTGTATGGCTGATAAAAAAATGATAAAGAGAGAAAAGAAATGCGTATGTGGAAAATATGGAAAAGAAACAAGAAAATAAAAAAAGAAATTCAGAAAGAAACTTGGAGTTTTGAGTTGAAATTTTAACATTATCCTAAAGAACAACAATTTTGTTCTCGAAATATAAATATTCAAAGACTCTTTAAAAACCTGTCATTTAAGGATGTAAACATTATGCAACTTTTGAATAAGATTTATTGAAAACCCCCATTACTTTAGAAAATACACACTATGTCTATCAATTCTTTGTTATGGCCACATTTTTAAAACATTTTTAATTTATCATGGCCGAACAATAATTTAGGAAAAACAATTATTTCCACTATAGATCTCTTTAACTCCAAAGAAGTATATACGACCACAATCTTGAAAGTCATTTTCTAATCAACTAAACCAATAAAAACTATCATATTAATAATGGCTCATAAGAAGCCTTTCTACTTCAAATGTTTATAGATTTAAACCAAGTTCTCTAACAAATATAATACAAAATTGTCTGAAACAAAGCAATAACTAAGGACAATAAAAGAAGGAACGGATAAAATAAAATAAGTTAATGTGGTCTATTTAAATTATTAATGAACTATAATTTAAACTTTCAAACTTGAAACAAGTTTTTAGTGAGAATAAGTCTAACTCGATTTGTAAGGTGAGGTTTGCACATATTTACATACTTTAAACTGGTCTTACTTTTAGTCGATATGAGACTTCCAATACATCCCTCACGTTGAGATATATACATCTCAATAATGGAACTTGACATTAATGGATGGTCGGATAACGGATGTAATAATATATTCAACAGACAACCAAATTCTCAAGATAGACTCACTACAACAAAAATTATTTTAGACAATGACATAAAATTGTGATCTAAATTATAAAAATCGTGAGCTAAAGATTAGACTACAACTTTTTAGGCGTGGTATAGGTGAGTGTAGCTATAGATAATAAATAATGGTTTTTAGTACGACAATACTTTTAAAATTATTACTTAAAATCCTCACAATAGACAATAGTTTTTCAGGTTGATTTTAGACATCATCTATAATTTTAGACCACATTTTTACTGGTTTTGCCCACTAAGTTTGAAGCAACAGTTATATAATCATGGACTTTCATGATATTTATACAACATTTATAAAAATGTTGTTTATTATATGTTTTGGCCAAATTTATTTAGCCGTTGTATAATTTAGTGTGGTCTAAACTACAAAATGTTGTGGTGACTCTAACAATGACTTTAATACCATGTTAAGAAATTAACTTTAAATTTAACTCAATCTCACAAAACTTACTTGTAAGATGAATTTTACACCTACTTATATATTCTAAATTGATTTTATCTCTAATTAATATGTAACTGTGAAAATTTTCTTTCCCTTAAAGAATTACAAATTAATCATAAGAGGTTACAATTTAGTTTTCACTCTCTCACAAGGGCTGGAACTGGGGTACGCGTCGCTGTGGGGCAATCTATGCCGAAATGGCCTTCCTTGCCACAATTGTTGCACCTCTTGAAGCCTGCGAGTTGAGGGCAAACATTCCTCTTGTGCGGTCCCCCACACTGGTAGCACTGAATCCTGCCCTACTGAGAAGAGGATTCCCTAGACCCCTAAGACTGGGAATGAGGCCCAGTATAGGGTTTCCTCCTCTCCTCGTGCCTATGCCTGGACCCAGATGGTCCTCCCACTCTCTGTTGGTGTGGGTGCTGAGTTTCTACTTCCACTTTCATCTTCTCCATAACCCTAACCTTCTCCACCAAGGCCGCAAAGTCCTTGATGGATAGTGGGGCCACCATCAGTCGAAGGTCTCCACGGAGGCTGTTCTAGAATTTCCTGCATCGCCACTCTTCATCCAATGGCATGGTGTAGAAACGATTGAGATGCTTGAACTTTTCCGCATACTCAGCCACAAATTTGCTTCCTTGAGTCAACTGCAAAAACTCCACCTCTTTAGCATATTTGACGTTGTCAGGGAAGTACTCAGAGAGAAAATTTCTCCTAAAGACCTCCCAAGTAACTAGTTCCTGCCTCTCTTCCATGATGGACTTCATACTGATCCACCAGTGCTCAGCCTCACCCGTGAGCATGTACACCGCAAAGGCCAATCTACTATCCTCGGGGCACATCTTAGCATCAAAAATCCTCTTAATGTCCTTCAACCACTGATCTGCGACATCTGGACTGGTCTTCCCATTTACTTAGTCGGGTGGTGCTTCAGAAAGTCTTCCAAACTCCATTCCCGATGGAGAGGTCTTGGCTCAGGACCGTGGACAGGGGCAGTGGTCCTGTTTTCCTCCAACTGACGGAGGGCCTCCATGTGTTGACGGTGAGCGTCCTCAGCAGCCACCCTAGCAGCTTCCATCTGCTGCATGACCAACTGCTACTGCTCAAGTGATGCCGCTTGTCGCTGCATTGATGCTTCATGTTGTTGCATCATTACAGTACTCTGTTGTGCCATAGCAGCCACCATCGCTTCTATCGCCCTGGCGATGTCTGGTGCGTCATCCTGAGAAGGCTGAGAGTTCCTACGCTGAGGTGTCATGTCACTAGCACATAGGAAAAACAAGAGTTAGACTTGATTAGCTGAGAGCTTAGCTAGCAACACACAAGTTACAACGGTAGCTAAGCAGGCACACTAGACCATAGATCCTAAGGGTCGACCGCTCTGATACCATAAATGTAACATCCCAAAAACTGGATAACCTCAAATTGATAAAATGTCACATACATGAATAATCAGAGAGTACGGAGTTTGGAATATGCAGGCATACAGTACGCCAAGCATTTTCCAGATTACATAAAGGAGGCTCCACACGGCCTAAATAAAGTACACTAGAAAAGCAAATAACTATACTAGGTCTTGTGCGGACAAGAGAAACATAGCTAATAAAATCCTTCAGTGATGGGCCCCACAGTGGGTCCAATACTCATCCAATCCATCAAGCTGCAGCATCCCTATTATCCATACCACTGCCAAGGGTCCTCACATCTGCTCACATCAATAAAATTGATGATCATTGCAATAGAGAAGACCACACACAACATACAAGCAAGCAAAAGGGTAAGCTAGTGTAAAGGAATCTCATATTATAACAGTCCACATGTAATCTCAAAGGCAAGCATAAATAACAAACATCACACCAGAGCTATCAAAACATATGAGACCCCAAGATTTGACTATTCAGATACGTAACTGAGGCACCACCACCAAGTAGTGGAATTACGTCCTAACAGTGAGGCGTCACCACGAGGCCTTCGCGGAATTACACCCTTGCAAGAGGCATCACCACGTGGCCTCCGTGGAATTACGTCCTGGCCTTGAGGCACCACCACGACCCCCCGTGGAATTACGTCCTTTTGTTGAGGCACCACCAGGAACTCCCTTTAAGGGGGTCCATGGGACTACGTCCAACAGATGAGGCGCCACCAAGATCTCTCACTACAAGAGTCATGGAATTATGCCCTACCCATACTTTATACATGTTCCACCCACCAATCAAGAATTTCCCATAACATTAGTATCATGTATAGACAACAAATCATACAACTCATGCTTTCCAATTCATACCCAATAAATAACATGTCATTTCCATCTCAAACTCATATATTAATCATGGTGTCATCACGCAACTCTTCTAGTAAAGCATTTAGATCCGACAAGTAAGCCACACATCAATGAACCATTCAATAATTACATCAAAACCTGCCCGCAGCCTCGTTCAAGCTAACAGGGTTCGCTCAGGCGAGAGGGACCCTCTCGCTCAGGCGAGTCCCATCATGCCTAGGTGAGGGCGCGACAAGGGAACAATGGGTTCTGCGACGTCTCGCCTAAGCGAGATTGCACCTTGCTCAAAATGAAGCCAAGTCGCCTGAGCAACCATTCATGCAGAAGTTTTTTGGGTGAGCCCCCTACTAGTCTCGCCTAGGCGAGGCATGCTCGCTTGGGCGAGAAAACCAGTGCCCGCCACTGTTCATTCACACAACAGACAAGTGTTCGACCCCAAACACGGTTTAAACAGGTTCACAAACGATTAACCACAATAGTCAAGTCATACAATCATGGAATGGAGGCAAAACAAACAATCATTCGAAACACGCACACAAAGAGCACCATAATCCTAAGAGTAGGCCAAGGGGCTAAAAACGAAGGGGAGCAGATTAGGAACGAGATTACTACAAAGTCCCTACTGTGATCAACAAAAGAAAGGATACCTAGAGAGTGAGAAGCACGAGCTCGAGATTAACTTACATGGAGCAGAGTTGAGTTTAGAGCTGTCTTGCCCATGAGCTGGGATCAAACCCTAGCTAGCAGAGCTTCCTGTTGCGAAAAAAGAGGGAGTTTGACGGCTGCAAAAATCTGAAGAGTAAAAGAAATGGAAGTGTGAGGGGCAGACTTAGGGTCTCCTTTTCCCTTTTTGGGCCAACCCTTAGACCCAACCGTTTGGAGCAGCCTTTAAAATAAAGGTAAGAAATAAAGTGGACCTTACACACATCATGAACATTAACCTGATAAATGATCCGTATAAGTTAAAGAATCAAAATTAATAAATACTTAAAAAATAATAAAATTGAGATAAAAAAAAATCTGTTATTCTGTAGAAAAAGTTACTCGTTCACCTATGCCCTTATAAGGTTGAAAACTCGATCATTTCATTTTGTATTTCTCTGACGGAATATTAAGAAAATTAATAAATAAATATACACTATATACATATTTATATAACACAAATCCCTATGTGACCCTCTTTGTTCTATAAAAGCAATAATATAGTTGTCTGACCTTTGAAAAGAGAACACAAACCTTGCTAATTTGACATAGTTTTGGAATATATATATATATATATATTGAACTGTATATATCTCACATTGGAAATGGTCTGAGTCGGCTCAATCAAATGGAAAAACTATGTTTGCATCTTCATCCACCCATGTCATGCGCCCACCTTCATTGTTACTTTATTTTCTATTTAAACTACTTTTAAATTTGAAGACATTAATAATGAAATGAAACCAAAACATATTTTTAATTATAACATTCATCTGATTGTATGAGACTAAAGAGTAAATATTTTCAGATATTTTTGTCAGATAAAGAAAAGAGAAGAAGAAAAAAGAAACATAATAAATAATATGCTATATATAATAAAATTAAAAAAAAAGATATATTATCAATATTCGTGTCTAAAATAATACGTAGGTATATTCAAACACAAATATTTCGTCTTCGACTTTCTTCTTATTGAAAGATAAGCTATCAACTTTTTAATATTATCGTCACTGTTGCATTTCTACAACACGTGTATGGTAGGTAACTAGGAAGAACTTTTTTGTTGTTGTTAATTTTGATATTAATTAGGAATTATTTGTTATTAAATGTAATGAGTGAGAGATGTTGAGTATTGAGTATTCTCCTTCCAACATTTACATCACCATATACGTATTAAATTCTTACCCCCTTGATACAGATATTAATCAACCATAATTAATTTAATTAACTTTGCAAAAGCTGACTTTCCCCCCACCAAAACTGAACAACACCAATGTAAATTGTTAAGTAATGTGACTTTTCTTTAAGTGATTATTATACAAATCGTATGATGTAACAAGAAGCATAATAATGCCTTAAGTACAATAAAAAAAATAATAGTTAGTTCAAAGCTTAAGATCATGTTAGGTTTTCATTTTTTTTAAATCAAAAGTTTGATACAATTCACATTTGTAAACTATCAACACACAATGCGTAAAAAAAAAGTAATCAGATAATTGTTTTCAGTTATGAAGTAACAAAGATGCTGTATATAAAGTTCATATCGTCATGTATGTTAATAAGAGAACAACGAAAACTGAAAACCTTTTCCGTACGATTCTATAATATATTTTTTAGAAAGCAAATCATAATTTAAATTGTATAGTTTTCAAAAAACTAAATAAATTATAAGATAAGGTCAGAGACTGCTCATTTGATTGAGTTTAGGATTATTTTTTTAGGTCTTTTAATTTAGCATGTGTGCAATTTCAGCCTTTTCAATTTTTAGCTAACTTTTTCCGTTTTTAGAATTAGCCAATTTTTATTGTGAAATCATTTTTGTGATTAAAATAATATCTTCACTAAAAAATCAAGATTTAATTATTTTTAGTCTCTAAAATTTAAAAAATTTCTGATTTTGGTTTTTCGGAAAAAACATTTTACTTCAGCAAAGTTGGAAAAAATTATATCTAATTCTTTATATATAAAATTTGAGAGGCTAAAATAATTTTATATTCCAAAATCATCATAAAATTTCAATCAAAGAAAAAATAGTGCAAATATTTTATTTTATCTTTTTTGCTATCTGTTGTTGTCTTTAAGGTTAACTAGATACATCAAAAATATTATTATTATTATTATATAGGATTTTCTCTTCTTTTCATTTTATTTTTTACATAATTTTTAAATTAAAATAATTATTTTACTAATTTTATTTTTTTAACTCATTTTTTTATTTAATTATTTTTTAAAACTAAAATAATTATTACAATAAAAAAAATTAAAAAAAAATCAGTAATAATGTTAATATTTTATCATAAGTATATAACATTTTTTATGTATTTTAAACTTTTAAAAGGTTGTTTACTTCGAAGTTATAAAAATGATATACACAGCTGTCAAGCTGAGTCAGTATTGACGTTTTTATCACGTGGCATCCGTGGGAACTTTGAGGAGCCGCAATTCAATTTTACACTGTCTATTTAAAGTCAAAATCCATAAACTAGTTCAGTTACTTTATTATTATTATTTTCATTTGATATATTAATAATAATAGCAGTATACGTAAGTAGTTTTAACAATTTTTAAATTTCAAAATTTAGTATTTATAAAACAACCTGATTTATCACAATTAAAAGATGAAATTGAAATCGAGTTTCAATTCGATTACTGAACTAAAATCATTGTTTTGAAATTAGCTACAACATATTCTACACTATAATAAACCATAAAATTGGTAAGGAATACAAATAAGAACTTATGTGGAGAATGAAAATATTTGACTGGCAAAAGTCCTTATTGCACAAGTTAATCACAAAAATTTATGAGATTAATATAAAGTAAAATGTAGAAGATAAGTGGTTGTGGAAGGGAGAAAAAAAAACAAGAAAATTTGTAAAAAATAAAATAAAAAATGTAGTAGTCATGTTTCTCTAAAGGTTACATATTTTATGCGGAGATTTGTTCATAACTTCCGACATATATATAAAAGAATAAATGTATTTATGACCAATGATAATATATTATGTCATGTTTGTGTTATGGAAGACAAATCTTTAGCCATGTATTGTTGATTTCTCACAAATCTTATTTGGTTGAAGGGGTGTTATATATAATGGATGAAAAGTGTAACAATGTTGCAAGCCAATTCTTTTTATGAGATGTTCCTTTTGGATTGTGTTGGCCAAGACTATTCTATACCCTTCTACCAATCCTTAATATATTGTTTGTTGATGATAAACAAATACTAATATTCCATTAACCAAATATTCAATGTCTAAATTAATTGCCTTGTTTGTTAATATGAAATACTAAAATAAATAAGATGAAAAATAAGTTAATTTTATTTGGTGCAACAAAACCTAATTTTTATATTAGAAAAATACTATGCATGAAGCTGGAAAAAAATTGTAAAAATGATCTTGTATTAAAAATTTTCATATTTATAAAACCAACTTACTTTTCAGAAAGAAAATATTTATGCATTTTCAGTTGTTTTGAAACAAATTACAAACAACTTTTTTTATAAAAAAAGTTAAATTTTTTTATTAGGTTAAAAGATTACTTTTAATTGAAAATGTTAATCACACCCACCATCCATGCAAAATGGCTGGTTAGAGGAACCAATATTTCTTTAAAAGTCACGTTTACTAAAAAAGATGATTTTTTTTTTGTCAAATTTCTACATAAGATGTTAACATTAATATTCTTTCAATGTTTCACACACAAAAAAAAAATTAATGTGTCAGCTTTAAGTCTCCTTAAATGTAAAATTAATCACAAGTGTATAAGGAAAAAAAAAAAATGACTCAGTCATTGCATCATGTATGATGAGCTCATTAGTGACAAAGTCATTAGATTTTTTTTGTCTGCTATTAAATCCAAGAACATGTTCTAATTATTACAACCACGGAATCTGATGAAATAAACTTTGAAGGCAAAAGGTTCAAAAAAAGTAACAATAACGAAATTCAATTCATAACCAAATAAAACTTAGAATTAAGTTAGTGATTAAAAGTTTGGAGATGAATTAGAAATAAAATACCAAAAGGTAAATTTCACATATTCTGGTTAATGTTTATATCTAAAAATTTGTATCTAATCGCTTGTGAAGTTATTGAAATTTATAAAACACTATGGATAAACAATATTAGTGTTAGTGTCGATATATAGTAAACATGTTTTTTGTATTCTCATCTTTGTTATATCACATATTTTATCTATTGATTTCTCTGTAGGAACACTCGATTGTTTTAGCAAAAAGTTACTTTTAAATTTAAATGAAAGCTAAAAACGATGATTTTTGCTTTATTCTCCTAATGAAGTTATATTTAGGTCTTTTACAAAGAAAATTCACATTTTTCTTAGCATAATAAAAAGTAATGATATTTTCAAAATATTTATTTTTTAGATCTGAAACAAGTTAACAATAAATTTCACATCAATTAAAGATAAAATACTTTTATATATATAAATAGATATAAATCTCAGCTTACAAACAAATTTTATGGAGTTAAATTAAATTTAAAATCTATTTTCAAATATAAATAATATTTGTATTGTCTTGAATTTAAAAAGATTACCGATTTTGTTAAACGAGAATATTTTATTTTTGTAATATTAGTTTTAGGGAACGTCAAGATTTCAAAACTTTGTGTATTTTTATCTTTGGACACTGTCAACACTTTATGGTAGAAACATTCTTTAATTTTATTATTGATTATTATTTATAAAAAAAAAAACTTAAGAAATGTTTTTTATACCCTTATCTCTTGATAAATAGTTAATTTCTATATCATTTAAAACTTAATAGGTTAAACTTTACAAATTTTCAACTAAAAAAAATTAGAGGAATTACCCTACGTAGTAATTGTCTTCGTGTATAACTTGAATATTTAAATCTTTGTTATTAAAGCATTGATTAATTGCCTTTTAAGAATCTCTAAATACTTTCCATTACGAGTTAATATCATGACACCTATTTAGTATACTTCCATTATTTATCGTATCAAAATTAGGGTAAAACCCTAATTTTAACAACTAAGAAATTATGTTGTGAAAAGTAAATGTATAAGAGTTAAAAATGTATACAACTATAGTAAATACTAAAAGAAAACATTAACGTAAATGTGTATATAACTCAATCCAACTAATACATTCTGAATTTAATTGAATTTATTAAAATTAAATGATCAATTCCACTATTTCTTTTTTCTAAAAAAAAACAATCTAAACTAAGCAGCACAACAAAATAAATAACATGATTCTCACGCAAATATATAGCACTGTGTTCGCACCAATCCACAAAATTCCCTCCCACTATACGTCACTTCCTACTAAGTAAAATATATGTTATAAAAGTGTTTAAAATTATTCCATTTAAAATAACAAACCACAAAAAGGTGCATGCATTTTGTCTCAAAATATAGGAAATTGCGTCTACGTGTCTAATTTTTTTGTTTTGATATTAAATTTGTGGTATATGTGATTGGTGCAAATTTTTTTATTAATTTAATTAATTAAGAAATTGAAATAAACAGTAGAATAGTTTTCGACTGTTGCTAAATGCAACAAAAGTGTTACGAGGACATAGAAAGGTCTAAATATAATTCGAAACGTAAATGATTAAAATACTTGATTGGGTAGATTTCAGATAGATATTAAAATCATACGAATATGAATATTATCTATTTATGATTTTATTTTTATAAAGACAATAATATTTTGACATTTAAAAAACACTTGATATGATCTTTTATTATAAACTTTTTCCTATTTACAAATAAAAATTGTATTTCTATCATGACCATTTTATTCTAAATAGTTGTTAAACGATAGTTATCGGTATGAAATAAAATTTCTTTTTCTAAAAAGAAATTACATTTGTAAAGTCATTCTTTATTATTGACAAAATGTTTTTAAAGTTATACAAACACACTTTTCTTTATTTTTCATGATCAATAAAGAAAATGTAAATAATGTATTTGTCTTTTTCACATCTCTTTAAAGTTTTTTTCGATAAATATTTATATCTATTAATTGTATGTTTTTAATAAGGTTTAACTCTAGTGAAAAAGTATTAAAATTTGAGTTGGCAATTTAAGAAGTATTTAAGACCATGTCATAAATAGCAATTAATGTAAGTTTTAATACATTGTGATTTGTAATTAAAGGTAAATGTAGCTTTATTTTATGAAATTGGACACTTGTTTCATAAAATGAAATAAAAAAGAAAAAGTAATTTGTTTCCACTTGGTAGAAAAAGGCATAGCCTCTAACGTTACCATTCCATTATTAATAGGACCCTCTCTTTGTTATCCTATCCAACTAATGAACACAACACAACACATCACAACTTGCATGTTCTCTTCCTCTCTCAACTTCTAACCTTTCTTTCTCTCTCCCTTTTTCCGATTCTTACAAAAATGGTGGCTTTGGTTTCCCAAGACAACAACGTTGTTGCATTGGTTTCTCGTACAGGTAGAGAGTTACAACGCTACAGAAAAGGTCGTCGCCAAGTCGTGGGGTTTGTCTCGTCTTTCTAATCCCATCGTTGCTTTTACTATTCGATTTTATGTTTCGTTCATGCAAGTCCTTGTGCCTCTATTGAGTTTCATTTCAATTGTGACTGAACATTTCTGTTTTCGCCTTCAATTCGATGGCCACATGTGTGCAGATGCATACCCTACAGATATAAAATTGTGGATCAAACTTCGTTGGAGGGACCAGAAGATTTAGAAGTTTTGGTCATCACTTCTCAGAAAGGCAAAGGCATGCTATTTCCTAAGGTATTAGTCAATGAAATTCATCTCCCAAATGGGATATATTTTGATTTGTCAACATTTTTATTCACCCCATTTTGTGCTATCCGTTTGACCAATCAACAGGGAGGTTGGGAATTGGACGAATCGAAAAAGGAGGCAGCTTTGAGAGAAACCATAGAGGAAGCAGGGGTTCGAGGCACTGTTGAGGTCAGGCTGTTCGATAAAATGACAGAAGTTTGATAACTATAAAATCACAAATCATTGTTAATGCAACTTAACTAATTACCAATAAAACTTGTTTTAAGTTGAGATGAAAGTTTGATTTGATTGGTGCAGGGCAAATTGGGTAAGTGGAGTTTCAAGAGCAAGACTCATGATACATTTTATGAGGGCTACATGTTCCCTCTACTTGTCCAGGAGCAATTGGAGTTCTGGCCTGAGCAGAATTTTCGTCAAAGAATATGGGTAGGTGATAATAAAAATGGAATACTGAGGGCAGTGTTTGAATTTTTCTTAGTTGCTTCTTCTAAATGATCAGTGTGATAGATAGTGTTTGAATGATTATTTTTCTTTCATTCTAATGATCACGAACTAAGAAAGTGTTTGAAAATTTCCTTTGGGGTGTAGATGAGCGTTTCTGATGCAAGGGAAGTTTGTCAACACTGGTGGATGAAAGAAGCTCTAGAGAGACTAGTAAACCGTCTCATGGCTCGGAAACTTGGTCGTGTGAGACAAATAGTAGGTTCTATACACTGCATAGGAGATGCCAATTCTGACTTGTAAACAAGGATATGCATACCCTTTTAGATTTTCTTCGACCAAATGAACTAAGGAATAGTACAATCCCATGGAATTAGAGAGAAAAAGAAAATACACTATATGATTACAATAACAATAGTAAAGGTGTACACAACTTAGAAGTTGTCAATTCCCCCATTAAAATACAGTACTTCGTATCTCAAAATGTGAAAAAAAAGGTGAGAATTCACTGCATCTGTATATATAGTGATACTCCTCAAAATCCATTGTTCAATAAACTATTTGGTTTTTTGTCTCAAGCAACAGTTGATAACATGTCAGAAACTTGGCTGAACTTCTTGTAATAACAATAAATCATACCAAGCAAATAGTAGTACTATAAATTATTTTAAACTTCTATAAATTCTAAACTGTCATATACTATAAATTTACTCATTTTTATAATAGAACTATCTTGTGAAAAAATAAAATAAGATGATTGATAAAGAAAGATGAGTAGATAAAAGTATTGCAGAAAAAAGAAGTATGAATAATAGTGATGTATTGAAATTATTGCACTATAAATGAGTGTATGTGGCTATATATGGTAAAAAGGGATAAAGCATTTTGATCAAGAAAGGAAATTGTACCTTTTAATGAAGAGCAAAGTGAAGATAAAGCTCTTTCTTTATTCCTATTGTTTATTTACATTATTTTGTTCAATCAACTAGAAGCTAAGATTGGAATTTGGAAGTAACATTTTTGGTGCTTCAACCACTTTGATGTATGAATTGAGATGCACCTTTGATGCATAAAGGAATACGTGTGGAATTGGTTGACCCAGTCCTTGTCATTAGTGGAACTCCTTTGGTGAAATTGAAAAGGGGAAAGTTGAAGAGGAAAATAATTTCAAATTTTTGGTCAACATAAGAAAATTCATTTATTTATTTTGGTCTTTAACAAGAGAAATTTTAATGAAGACCAAGATTAGTAATGGGAACCAGCCTACTATGAGCTTCAGGGAAAGTGCCAACCTGAAAACAACAGAGAAGCCTCTTAAATGTAAAAAGTGGTCCAAGCGCTATGTTGGGCTCATAGTTCAACAACACAATGCCCAAGAAAAAACACTTGCCACAAGCGCCATATTGGGCTTGAAGGGGTGTTTATATTGGGCCAATAGCTGATTAAGGGAAGGCAATTGCTTCCTGCACACTAACAAAATTCTTCCTGCACCCTATCATTCACAATAAAAAAGTTTTATAAATATTCTAATAACATTAAAGTCTGCAAATTAATATTATCTCTATGTATTTTAATAGATTACTTAACAATATAAAATAGAATTGTAAAAAAGAAAAAGCAAGTTAATTAGCATATTAGATTAAAAAATCTCACTGACACTTGATAGTAGCATGTGTTTATGAACTAAGCAATTAAGAGTTTAAACAGCCAGGTATATTATATCAGAAAACTTGTATAACTAGCTCAATCTACATGTCACAGCATCAGCTTGTAATGTTGTTCCATTCTCTTTGAGATGAACTCTACTAGCTATTAAAAATTCTTGTACAAAAACGATTTAGCATGCATCTGTGTGTGTATATATATATATATATATATATATATATATATATATATATATGAAGTATTTCTAAACCTTGCTAAAGTGATGATGAGATTGAGGAGGGTAGTGCGATGTCATAGTTGTCCTTTACTGTCTTCAATAGGAAAAGGTGATGGTGCAGTGTGCGAAAGGAAAGTGTCTTAGCCCTTTCTTTTATCAGTGTTCTAGCTTTACTTCGCGATTAATCCATAGACCCATAAAATAATATATTCGCAAATCATTGCTACACAATGAAGACCCACTACACTTCTTACCATAAAATAGAATAACAAGTGTAGTAAATGTCACATTAGGGTTTTTCTAGAAGCCAATACAAGCTATACAGAATTTGACAGAAACAACAAAAGCAAATTGTTAAAACATCATTTAGTTTGAACTTGAAACGACTCATACCTTTAAAAGGGACTTGTTTGATTAGGTGGAAAGTGACTTTAAAGTAGCCAACACAAAGTAGTGCAATCGATACATATATGTTTCTGCAAAATTTATATAGAAAACCATTGATTGAAACCAGCACCAAACTTAATTGCGTTTACTAATTAATGTGGTTTCAAAACACTAGATTGAATTAAGCAGAAACTACTTATATGTGTTCTGCGCCCTCAATTACTACATTTCTTACTTTATACTGTTCAGTGTATATTGTTGACTAAGTGTCGCTCTCTCCAACTTTTACTTAGATTTTTCAGTACTCAGTGTAGTTAGCAATGTTTCTTCTATTAAGTTATCATCTCCAACAATTTAAAATGCGCCCATAACAATAAATTTCTGTATAAATCCAGATCACTTTTAACATTGTCATAATTTAAAATTATTTTTCTTAGCAAAAGAAAGAAACTAAAGTTGCCACTTTTGTTTGAATTATATGAACCAAAAAGAAAAGCATGATGATAGATAATCAACTAGCCTAAGAAAGAAGAAAAGAGTTTAAAGACCCCACAGGCTGTAAAATAATCAAAGAGAACCTTTTTTCTTCCCTAGTGGATTTTTCTTATTTAAAGCAACTCAATGTGAAAACTCACAGGTGGATCCTTCTCCATTGCTCAAAATCTTCATATTCATTTGAAGAAATAGTAATTGCACCAAAAACACTTGTTCATTTCATATAATGATATAATCATTCACATGCATATATATACACATACGTGCCCTAAACATTCAGAGCCATATTATAGAGTTAACATACGTCAACATCTCCGAGAAATGAAAATGACCAAAAGGGGCATCTCAAACAGAGTAATCACAGTGGCTGTGTTTTTCTGCGTCACCCTGTTGTTCCCCAAGCTTTCGGAGTGTTCCAGCCCAAGCGCGTTTCTCTACAGCGGGTGCACGCAGCAACTGTACACCCCAAACTCGCCGTACCAGTCGAACCTGGACTCGCTACTCACCTCGCTGGTGAACTCGGCCACGTACTCGTCTTATAACAACTTCACGGTGGTGGGGTCCACGCAGCAGGACGCGGTGACCGGCCTCTACCAGTGCCGCGGCGACCTCGCCATGCCGGACTGCGCCGCCTGCGTGGCGCGCGCCGTCACGCGCACCGGCGATATCTGCCGTGGCACGTGCGGCGGCGCGGTGCAGCTCGACGGCTGCTTCGTGAAGTACGACAACGCCACGTTCCTCGGCGCACAGGACAAGACGGTTGTGCTGAAGAAGTGCGGGCCCTCGGTGGGGTACAACCCCGACGCCATGGGGAGCCGCGACGCCGTGCTTGCCGGGCTCTCTGCCACGGGAGGGAACTTCAGGGTTGGCGGCTCAGGCGGGGTCCGCGGCATGGCGCAGTGCACCGGCGACCTGAGCTACGGCGAGTGCCAGGACTGCGTGGCGGAGGCCATCTCGCGGCTGAAGGGCGACTGCGGCACGGCGGATTACGGGGACATGTTCTTGGGGAAGTGTTATGCGCGGTACTCCACCGGCGGGGCCCACGGTGAGTCCAAGGCCCACGGTAAGGCCCATCATCATGATCGCATGCTTGTTCTTCTCTTACTACCTCTCATGGGTTTCAAGTTCTGAACTTTCATGAGAGAAGTTTGATTATGTGTGTTCACCAATTCGATTGGATGTAAAAAATTTGTAATTTTCTATCACAAATTGTAACAATCAAAGTTTTAAGAAGTGTTTAATTACTCATTTCTATATTTACACAACTTTAATACTTTCTTTTTTCTATTTTAACATGTTAACATTTTAATTCATGTTAGTTTGAACTATTTTAGAGCATAAAGACCAAGACAGCTTCAAACAACGTGTAAAGATTGAAGTGGATTCTATGTATCTAGGTATAGGAACTAAAAGGTAAAAATTATATAAATGTAATAACCAAACGAGTAATTGAAGAGACACTTACGTATGTTTTATTTCTACTTTATAATTACATTAACATTAAATGTATTGTTTTTAATTTGTTTCTTGTTTTCAAATATTTGTGCAGAAGATATAGAAATTTTTTAATAGTATTTCCTTACAAATATTTAAACCCAGGAAATGGGTATAATAAAAAACGATAAAATAGAACCTGAGTAACCAATCATCCCTGAAACATCTTAAGAATTTTTTTTCATCGAATAAAACATTTTAAGAAGTGTTTTATTTTCTTTAGGTAAATTGAGAATAGTTTTTGTTACGAAAGAAAAAGATAAAATAAGATGTTTGGTGTAATGCAGGTGAATCAGGTCATGGAGGTGTAAAGACATTTGCTATAATTATTGGATCATTAGCAGGATTGGCTATACTTATTATTTTCCTTGCTTTCATGACCAAAATCTGTGGAAAACAGGGTTAGTAATATATATTATATTATATTATTTTTTTTATCTGTCATATTGAAAAGAGAATATGTGGATTCAGCAATATATACTAACATGATTCCTTCTTTCTCATGCAGGTAAATAAATTTAAATCCAGTTTGGAACTCAAATTGGCATTTGAACCTATCATTACTCTTATGTATTGGTTTACTTTTGCTTTCTCCTTTTTTTCTCTTTAGTTATTTTACTTACTTTTAAATTTAAAATTGACTTCGAAAGAGCACTTTGAACCTTGAGGATGATACCATATGAAAAAAATAATAGTATTTGGAATTTTAAATACAAGAGGAAAGAACGTAAGAGATTGCACCTACTTTCTTCTCCACTTTACAAAGTTGTGTTGTCAATTGTCCAATGCTTGTAAAGAAAAAAAAATTAATATATTATTCTTTTGTTTCTTTAAAGTGTTGTACCATAGTTTTGGTTTTTCATCTTCGTTGTATACATCATTCAAACTAAGTTCTCTGGCAAAAGAATATCCAAAAAGGATAACATATAAAGTTAGTGAAGATAATCTATCAAAATCCATTTTAATATCATATATAATGCATCAAAAGGATCACAACGCAAACACTTTTCTCCTTCATTATTTCCACGGAATCCATCTCTTAGAGATTAAGGAAACACAACCATGTCCATCTACGTATATACATCATACAATAAAGTATCATACGCCTAAAAGATAGTTTAATTTCAACCCCACTGATCAGTTCCAAATTACGAGAACCTCCAAATAATTAAGCACTACCAGTTTTTAGTGGAATCTTAAATTAAGTGTACTAAATGACCACTGTCGGACCATCGGTTAGGCGGATCAAGGACAAGCGGTCGTAGGGTGCCCGCTACAGGCAGACCTTTCCTTAGGACGTTGATGTAACAATCTCTCTGAAGTGCTTTAAGGTAGTTCGCGACCAAACACTCTCCGCATTCTCCGGATGAAGTCTCAGCTCTGAACATGCTAAATCGGCTACCTCGTTGGACCATTGGTCAAGCGGACCACGGACAAGCAGCCGCAGGCCGCGCCGCTACAGGTAGACCTTTCCTTGGGACGTTGATGTGACAATTTCTCCCTAGTGATTTAAGGGAGCTCACGACCAAAAACTCCCTGCGTTCATTTCTAATTGCACTTTGTCTCCACTTCTATAGAGACCCTCACTCATGAGGACAACCGACAAGACGCACTGCCCTTCGGTCAGGCAGTCACACCAAAATCTGGATCAGTAAGTAAAAAGTAAATTAATATAATATAAGTCAGTAATCAAGTTTAAAAAGTAATTGGGTCATGATTAAGAAATCTAATCACAGCCCATACCAAATACTATAATATAAATAGAGGCCCAAGGTAGGTTGATAAAGATTTTTTAACTCGCATTTATTACCACATTTATTGTTATCTCCCGATCGGACTTGAACTGACTTAAGCATCGGACCCTTTTAGACAGGTATCCCGATCACCTGATCAGCCGAGCGGAAGGAGAAAAAGACTTTGAACAGGAGAAAGAATCGAGCAAGCTAGCCGAGGAGAACATCGGACAAAAGGACTAAAGGGTAATTTGAGTGTTGAAAGTTAGTGCTTGGCCCCTACACCCAAAACACTAAGCAACCTTTCCACAATGTTCTAAAATATACAAGTTTAAAATAAAAATTATGTTCAAATTATTTTTTAATCATGGAAACAAAATTTGTATATGAATTTTCATTTCAAAGTAAACATGTATTTAAAGTTGTTATGAGTGTTAACCATAATCATAATACGTATCTAGAATTCGGAGGAGCGAATTAACTTGTTTTGTTAAATTACAAGCCCAATAGCTTTTCCATTTCCGACGCCGAACTCCATGCCCAGCCCAATCGAGTAGACTAAACAGAAACTGAAAAACCTGCTGGCCCAAACAAAATGGGCTCTTATGGAAACCCAGTTGCAGTGAATCACTTTCCACTTCGCTATTGGGGAAGAACCCAGAACAATAGATAATTTGATTGAACACGACTCAAGATCAAAGAACATTCTGGAGTGTCCGCGACAACTCCTATCATAAACACATAAAATATATAATAATTTCATAGTTCATCACAGAAATTGCAAGAACCATATCATTCATCGTGTTTTTCCCTTTTTCTGCTACATTTCTCTTTGCACTGGTGTAATCAACAATGGCTGACACTATCTTTGGGTACCCTCTCAGACGCTTCTTCTGGAGTCACCCTCCAATTTTCAGAGAATGGTCAGGCTCCATGGCCCTCTTGGACTGGCTCGAATCACCTAATGCACACATCTTAAAAATTAACGTTCCAGGTACCGTTATCAGATTGTTATGAAAATAATGTTCGATATAAAACTATTCGAGTGTTGTTTTTCAATTTTAGTGTAAACTTTTGTTATGTGTATTATGGAATTGAATCTCTAGTTCCAATTAGAATATTAGAAAATGTATATGGAGAATTGCATCTAATTGTTTTCAGTTGCACGTAATTGCAATCTTTAACTGTTTCTTCACATTCAATGATCCATTGGAATCATGGGTGGAGGTGCTGTATGTAGTGGTAAAAAGGGAATCTTTTTTTAGGGTTTGACTTGAGTGGTATTGAATTGATTTTGAGTTTTTATGGTGGGTATGTGTGTGGATAGGATTCAGCAAGGATGACATAAAGGTGGAAATTGAGGATGGAAATGTTCTACACATCAAAGGGGAAGGTGGGAGAGAGGAGGCTCAAGCAAAGGAAAAGGACAGTGTTTGGCATGTTGCTGAGAGAGGCACTGGGAATGGTGGTTTCTCAAGGGAAATTGAATTGCCAGAAAATGTGAAGGTGGATCAGATTAAAGCACAGGTTGAAAATGGTGTCCTCACTATACTTTTGCCTAAAGACACAACTACCAAATCACCTAAAGTCAGAAACATCAACATCACGAGCAGGCTTTAAGCTTTTCAGATCTAGAATATGTTTATATCAATAAGAATCCCAAGACCATATAAGTTCTATTGTGTGTGTCAGTGTGTGTGTATATTGTATCTCCTTCTGCAATTTATATGTAGTTATGAACCTTGTGTAACTTTCTGAATAGCTAATTTGGTATGAAAAAGAGCATAGTTTTGTTCCAAAGTTCAAAAAGCCAAATCAGAGTTACCAAACAACAGAACTTGATTACTTCTGCAACTGTAACAACATTCATGTTCTCACTAATCATTGGTGTGGAATCAGCTATCAATAATGTGTACATTATATAGGAGTTGCCATTGCCAACTAGATTTAGGAGGAACATGAGGTGTGAGGAGAATGGTAGATAGAAAAAAAAAAAAAACCAATTAAAATTTAAATCTTTTATATTCATCGATCCTTTTCTCTGATAAAACTTACCAAGGAATGTCAATGATTTTGTTCCTGCCTGTAAGAGTGACTTTAAAGGCAATTACTTAAACTACTTTTTCTGTAGAACACAAACTACACCTTAACAAATTGCATCATTAGAGATTATTTATTAAGAAAGTTCATACACAAGCAACCAAATGGAGTCACGTTGTATAACACTGAAACAAAAACTACTTGTTCTGCAGTGGGAAATGCGAACTAGAGAAAGGTTCTGTGAACCATGTTAAGAATGCTAGCTGAAGAATTAAAAAAATATATATAAAAAAAATCATGCAGAAACGAATTAGAAAATTACACGAAAACCAAAGTCTACATATACATAATTAACAAATGAAGGTTGTATTTCAGTGGTTGAATAAGTGATTTAAGCATTTAATTGGAGGTGGCGTGTTGTGACTACTACCACCTTCCGATCAGTGTTGTTTACATCCTCCAATCATTGCATGTCACTGTTTCCACCAACATCCTCTCATATATTCTTTTTATCCACTGAAAATGTCATACTTTTTTAAACATGGGTATCTTTTAATATTTTTTTAAAAAAAATTATTCAAAAGCAAAAGAAAAAACTGTGACTTTGATTAAAAAAAATTCTTAATATTTTTTTTTGTGATTTAGTAGATTTGAGCTAATAATTAAGTATTGAAATATATATTAAAAAATGTACTGTTAATTTACTTTTTTATATAATACTTTTTTACAGAACTATGTTTTATTTCTTTTTCATAATTTATATTTCTCTATTTTGTGTCCTTGTCTCTGGCATGATTGAATAGCTTTCTGGTATACGAATTATTTTGAAAGTTATTTTTGCATGATAAAACTATCTATCTTATAATAATAATAATAATAATAATAATAATAATAAGTAATTTAATTATTTGGTGATAGAAAAATGCATTGTTTTAGAAGTTATAAAATTACAACTTAATAGTATTTGTTACTTATTAAAGGCGTAGAATATGATAGAAAAGAAGTTGAAAAATACAAAACATCACGTTTTAGGCTGAAGAAAGGGTATATATTAAGAATGATGTATTAAGTCACTCGTGTTGCTAAAACGAGGGGAAGGTGGAACCACACAACACGCTATAGCTATCTAACTTTTGTCATTTGACTTAACCAAAATAATAAGAAATTTCTACGACTTTTTCTTAAGTATTTTAAAAAATAGATAAAATCAACTTATTAATAAATTAAAAATAATTTATGTATTGAAGATCTCACACGAACTAGAAATAAAATAAATGTATACCATATGGGTAACATAAATTTATCTTTACAAACTGTTTTTATGTTTTTATAGGATTAAATTAAGTTTAAAGTTCACTTCAATTATCATAATTGTATCAAATTTATTTTAACCAGATTTATTGTATCTCTTATTAATGAATTGTTACGTAACTAATATTATTATCCCATATCAGGTTCAATATGTATATGCTTTAAGACGAGAAATGCATGTTGAAAATTTTATCAATTACAGCTAAATGTGAGTGTAAACATTATTTTACAATTTAGTTGTATAAAGTTAAATTAATATTAAATTTCATTCCTTAAAATTAGGGGTGACAGTATGGACTTGGCCCGACATGCCGATCTGCAGGCCCATCAAAAAAATATTGGGCAGACGAGGATGTTGAGTCCGCTAGCCTACAAGAGTCTGCCTCATAGAAACTCGCATGACATTTGAATAATACATCGTGTATGTCAAAATACAAATATGAATATGATGAAAATGTTGAATTATCAATTTATCATCCAACTTTCCAAACTCTTTGATAATTTTGTGAACTTGTTAAAATTTCCCAATTGTTGAATATTTAAAGTTTTATCATAAGATTTTTTAAAAATAATTAAAAAAAAAGGCAAACTGGTCCGCGAACTCGCAAGCCCACACATATGCAAGGCAAACCAAAATTTTCAACTCACGTTGAAAACGCGGGATGGGCCAGCCCAACACACATTTTGCATACCAAGTATGGGTCAGACCTAAATATAAAATGATTATGGGCCGGACCGACTGCATTCTCATCCCTACTTACAATTATGTATAAAATGATTTAAAATTTAAAGATTAGTTTCTTACATTTAAACTAATTATTGTTAAAGGAAAAAACAAACTTTCATATCTTTTGTTCTAAATATCATTGTAAAGAATTTCATTAAAAGTTATGCACTCAACTCAAGACATGTCATTTCATTATGAAAATTCAGCATCAAATCGAGAATACACATTATATTATCACCTAATTCATTGGTGACACCGAAAAAGTAGAAACTCGTATTATTATATTCACATTATAGAGTACTTACACGAGTCAACACACTTGCGTACTCATAATCATGATGATTAGTAATCTCACTTTCATACATAATTACACAAAATATGGATAAAAACACACTCTTTGTATGTTTCATTTTTAATATTTTCCTTCTTTGTTAAAATTAATGAAATCTACTATAGAATGTCTATTTATTTAAGAGACTTGCAATAAATTTTTTCTTTTTTGTAATAAAAAATTACATACGAGTGTATTAAAAACAACAAAAGAACGCTTTTAGCCATCCTGATAGATTTCTAATTTCTTGTATTATCTTAGGGCATTATCTTGGTTTTTATTTCATTATTTTCAATAAATTTGAACCATTTCAACATCACATAAAACTTTTTTATGAAATTAATTACTTTACTTATAAGTTTATTGCATTTTAGTTTAGTTAACACCATTAAAGTTGTTTTCGGTCGTATTGTTATTTTTCTAAAACTACGCTTAAACAATCAATGTTCTTAATAAGACGGCAAAGCGAGTCAGCTCGGCTCGTTTTGGTCTATCTCGCGTTTTGGTCCGTTAAATGCGGGTCGGGTTAGTTTGCCCCGCAGTTTAATATCGAATTTATTTTTTTTGACCTGTCTTGTCTCATGGGTTGGTCTGCGGGTTCGCGGACTGATCTGCATTTGTGATAAGCGAAATATTTTTTTTTTTGTTTAGCAAAATATTTTTTTTTTCATAATAATTGATATTCATTTTCTATTGAAATAATTCCAATTAGTTTACCTAATCAAAGATCAGAAAAATAACAACGAACATTATATCTAAAGTACAATATCAACATGTCACCTTACAAGACATGTATCTAAAAATCTATAAAAAGATATTCCATATTCAATAACTAAAATCATTATCTTATATACAATGATTATACATAAACATAATAATAATAATAATAATAATAATAATAATAATAATAATAATAATAATAATAATAATAATAATAAAAGGAACTTAAAGAAACAACGTGATGAATGATGTGAGAACTAAAAAAAATGATAACGTATAATTTTGTAAGCAGGTCAGCGGGCCAGCCTGCGCGAGCTCCGGGTCTATACGGGACAGGCCATTACGGGCCAGTGGATTCAACATCCCAGCCTATTCCGCGTTCTTTTGTGCGGACCTGCGGGCCAACCCTCCACGAATTGTCATCCCTAGTTCTAAGAGAGTAAGAGCAATACACTTTCTATTTTATATTTTTCACAAAGAGATATAAGAGATTTATACCTGATAAACTACTTTAATAACATAAAAGCTGGAATAGCTCAGTTGGTTAGAGCGTGTGGCTGTTAACCACAAGGTCGGAGGTTCAAGCCCTCCTTCTAGCGAATTTTAAGAACTTTTTGGTTTTTCTTAATAAATCTTCACATCTAACACCATTAAGCTTAGCATAAGAATACAAGAGTGAGTGAATCTAAGGAAAAATCTTACATCATATTAAAAAAGTAATTTAAGTATAATTCCATTTTATCTAGGCAAATAATTTAAGCTTAATTCAATTTTAAAAAAGTATAAATTATACGATGAAAACTGTCATTACTCAATTTTATAAAAAAAAAATGGAAATTATTTTAGTTAATTATTTTTTACATTACTTATGATTAAGGTGAGACTTTGATTTTTATTTATCAAAATTATAATAGTAACAATAGAAGACGAAATTCAAGAATTTTATTTCGAAGCATATTAGTTTCAAATCGATAAGTACTGATTTTAATTATACTATAATTAGAATATAATATATCGATGCAGTCTATTAAAAGCATTCCACGGATTAGGAGGTGAGAGAATAAAGATTTCGTGAAAAGTGAAACATATTATAGGAAATGATGTTTTACTTCACTAAAACACATTTTCAATGTGATAAGTCACTGCACATGTTTTCATTGTCATAATTAACATTTCAAATTTCAATTTCAGTTGTAAATCTTAATTTCATATTATTTTTACATATTAAACAAATATATATTTAGAATAAAACTGTAATGACATTTTCTAAGTGCTATGATTAAATTTTCGATGTTCAACTCTAATTCTAAATCTCAATCATTGTTATACGACAGAGAAATGCAATAAGAAAATATTTTTGCGTTCTAATAATTTTTAACAATGTAGGAGAAAAAAAAAATATAAGTGAAGGGAAGCTATGATTGGAGTTAGCGGAAAAGACAAAATCATGAAATAAAAGGATAGCAATCTATTATTAGGTCTTTCGTAATGTAATAAAGAATAGTTTCACCTCTTACGACATACTTCAACTACCCTTACTCTTCACCTTTAAAGTGAACCCTCACTTTTCAAGGAATCATTTTTCTTTTTCAATTCGTATTTTTCTTCATAACAACATATAACAATTCAGAAATTTGGTTTGGTTTGGTATACTATTATATATATTAGTCAAATTATACTTTTAATGAATTTCATATAATATAAATTTAATTCATTTAATCATTGAATTACACGTTTTGGCTCGAATATTAACAAGCATTAACTTTAAACATAATTTAAAATAAAAATTAAGTATAATTAATAATGGTAATAACCAACCAGCTGTCAATTAATTATTAAATAAAATGAAGTTGTATTTTAAAAGACAGTCCTGACATTTGTTTTGAATTTTACTCTTTAAATAAAAAGTTTTAAAATTAAAATGATCCTTTTCATTATGTCCTTAATAATTGTGATGATTATTTTGTATTATCATTTTATTTAATTCTCATCTTATAATTTAATATATATATTAATATATATATATATATATATATATATATATATATATATATATATATAAGTTTTACGATTAAATGATTTTTCTGTTTTTATAGTACAATATTTTAATACTAAAATAATTAAATTTATTTATAGAAAATTACTTATTTTCCGAACTATTTTATAAATTCTTACAATTATTACTATAAATTTCGTTAAACACCTTTAATGCATTTGCACGTATAATATGCACAATCAGACGCTTAAACCTTTTTATGAGAACATGTTAAAATTATAACATACATTTATTACAATAAAAGTTAAAATAAAATAAATTAAAAAATAAGGTAACATAATTAATCACAAAAGTGAAATAAGTTTTGTAACAAATGTTCTTAAAATAGCTAAATTTAACTTAGGTAACATCTTCTAAAGATTATTTTATAGATTAGTTTATGGAAGTTTTAAGAATAAAATTACCTTACCTCGTTTTTTAATAGAGTTATTTTAAAGGTGAAAAATATCTTCATTTTCATTCAACATAAATTATAAACAATTTTTTATGCATATTCATAAAATTGTGTTTTTTATAACTAGGCTATAAACAATATTTTCTTATGAATTTTAATATTTTACCGTTGTAACATGACAAACTATCAATTATTATCGGTTTTAACATTTTAACGTTGTAACATGATTACTTTTATGATTATGATTAGCGTTAGAAAATTTTAATATATTTTTAACATTCTAATTTTTATTTCATAAACTTAGACATCAGTAAATAATAAATAATAATAATAAATGGAGTTTTTTAACAGTCAATGATGCTATAGTTAAATATGTAATTGTTATTAATTTATACCAAAAAAATAAATTAATTTTAATGTGGTATCACAAAAATATTAAATTTGATCTCAATTAGTAAATGAATAAACACACTATAATAATATAAAATTTATTAAGAACATCGTTGTAGTGTATATGTTATTGTCAATAATAACGTAGCCTTTTTTAATTCACATAAAATGAAAAGAAACAGTAACAGATAATTTTACACATAAATATTAAACCTACTAGTTAAGGTAAAAGATATAAATTTTGAATAAGATATAAAATTTGGAGATATTTTGAATATCTTATTTTAAGAATTTGTAGACACTTTTAAGAATTTTGACCGGCAGCGAAAACGCCTCTACCCTTTCCAACGAAACAAAAGGCGAAAAGCAAACAAGAAAATTATTTCCGTCGTAGAAATCTGTAGCTAAAAAAAAGAGGCACTATTTCATTGGTAAAATATATTTCTAAGAAAATTACTCCAAAGGAAACTGGTCCATCCCAAGAAGCCAAAGGAAAGGTTAGGAAATAGGATTGTCCCTTAAACGTTGCGTTTGGGACCACCGTTCAAAATTTAAATGCAAAAACGATAATAACAATTTAATTGTTCTAATTAATATTTTTTTAACAGTTTCTGTTTAGCTTGAGTTGTTTATTTTTTATTTTATTCAAACAAACCATATTTCGCCTGTAATATTTAAAGAAAAACAAACTACATCAAACTACACGAACAGCTAGTCAAACAGAAAAAAAAAGAAAAAGAAAAACTGTATTTTGTAATAATAGGGTAAAAATAAAGAAAAAATAAATAAAATAAGGTTTTTCTGCTTAACAGAGAATCCAGCTGGGAGGGCAGCTACAAATGAGAGTGATTTGAAGTTATAACTGGACCACCACTCTAACAAGTGGGCCCCACTTGGAACCTTCCCTCACTTCTTTTTAATCTTAAAAACAAACACCGGTCACCCGCGCGACACACCGGTCGTTCGTTGCACGTGAACGTACTCTAACCCTTCCTCATCCCTCTCAAAAACATCTCTTTTTCTTCTCTCTCTCTCTATCTATCTATTTCCTTCTCCAACTTCGCAAACGCAACACCCTTTGCTATAATACGTGACACCCACCACCCTCTCTCGCATCGCTCACGCTTCTCACGACACTCTTTTTTTTTTTTTTTTCTTTTTCTTAAAAAACATTCTGAGCACAACAGAACAGAACAGAGCCACACTCGCATCCATCGAGGTTCCCATGGCGCCAATTCCGTAGATAACTAACTCCTTTCCTCGAACAACTCGAACTACCGAAATGAAGTCTGCGCAGGTCAAAGAAGCGATTCTCTTTACTCTCCTAACGTGCGTCTTCGCCATTGCAGATTCGGATCTAGCTTCGGACAGAGCGGGGCTAGTGTCACTCCGAAGCGCGTTGGGGGGACGCACGCTGCTATGGAACACCACCCAAACAAACCCTTGCAGGTGGACCGGCGTCACCTGCACTAACGATAGAGTAACCATGCTCCGCCTCCCAGCGATGGGTCTCTCCGGTTCGCTCCCCTCCGGTTTGGGAAACCTCACCGAACTGCAGACGCTCTCCCTCCGGTTTAACGCTCTAACCGGACCAATCCCCGCGGATTTCGTCAACCTCAAAGCGCTGCGGAACCTCTATCTCCAGGGAAACTTCTTCTCCGGCGAACTTCCCGATGCGGTGTTCGCGTTGCAGAACCTCGTGAGGTTGAATTTAGGTAACAACAATTTCAGCGGCGAAATTTCGCCCAAGTTCAATGGTCTCACTCGTTTGTCCACTCTCTATCTCGAACGCAACAATTTCACTGGTTCAATCCCTGACCTTAGTGTTCCGCCTCTGGATCAGTTCAATGTCTCGTATAATTCCCTTACCGGTCCCATTCCGAACCGGTTTTCGAGTCGGGACCAAACCGCTTTTCTCGGTAACTCACTCTGCGGGAAGCCCCTGCAAAGTTGCCCCGGAAGCGAGGAGGGAAAGAGTAAATTATCCGGTGGTGCCATTGCGGGTATTGTGATAGGTTCCGTGGTTGGTTTGCTGTTGATTCTGCTGCTTTTGTTCTTTTTGTGTAGAAAAAGGAGTGGGAAAAACGATGAAAGTGTGTCAACAGGGAAGCGTGATGTGGAAGGTGAAGTGTCTCGTGAAAAGAGTGTGGAGAGTGGGAATTCAGGTTCGGCGGTGGCAGGTTCGGTGGAGAAGAGCGAGGTTCAAAGCAGTGGTGGTGGAGATAAGAGTTTGGTGTTTTTTGGGAATGTGAATAGAGTGTTTAGTTTGGATGAGTTGTTGAGGGCTTCTGCGGAAGTGTTGGGGAAAGGAACGTTTGGAACGACCTACAAGGCGACGTTGGAAATGGGGGTGAGTGTGGCGGTGAAGAGGTTGAAGGATGTCACAGCCGCAGAGAGGGAATTCAGGGAGAAGATTGAGCAAGTGGGGAAGATGGTTCATCACAACTTGGTCCCACTAAGGGGTTATTACTTTAGCAGGGATGAGAAGCTTGTTGTCTATGATTACATGCCCATGGGAAGCTTATCTGCACTATTGCATGGTATTACCCCATCTTTCATACTTGGTTGTTATTTTTGGACAATAGTGTCTCTCTGTTTTCTGTCTTGGTGCCATTTCTTTTGTTAAATCAGGTGAATGATTGTGGCTGTTCATGTGTCTACTCAATGCTATCTCTTTAGGTGGCTACGTGTTGTTTTTATGTTTCTCAATGCTTTCCCTGTTGTTCCTTATCATTCAGTTTTGTAATGTACTTCATGGCTTGTTTTTTAGCTCTGCTAAATGTCTTGTCTAGAGTGTGGCTTTATTTCATCACATCTTCTGTCCGTCGGATTTTGTGAATTGAGGGTTTTGTTTAGAAATAAATTTGATTTGATATTCTAGTTTGGATAATGGATGTCATTGCATACTTCACCTACACTATGCCAAAGGGAGATAGAATGTTGCATCAACAGTGAAGTCTGATGATGTCTTAAGATAATCCTCAATGTTCCAAAAGAAAATTTGTCGTCAGTAAATGTTTGCTTTCAGGATTATGATTTCTAACCAACACTCATAATTCTTCTGAAGTATGAATGTAGTATGAGGCTGCTACATTTGATAAAACGAAATGTAGGCTGCATTTGGTAACTCTTAGGTGAATGAAACATTTTTGTTTTTGTTTTTGGTGTTGCAGCAAACGGTGGAGTGGGGAGGACTCCACTGAATTGGGAAACAAGGTCTAGCATTGCTCTTGGTGCTGCTCGTGGGATTGCACACATTCATTCTCATGGTCCAACATCCTCTCATGGGAACATCAAGGCATCGAATATTCTTCTGACGAAATCTTTTGAAGCTCGTGTCTCTGATTTTGGGCTTGCTTACCTTGCTCTTCCAACCTCAACGCCAAACCGTGTTTCTGGTTACAGAGCACCAGAGATCACTGATGCGCGCAAAGTATCCCAAAAAGCTGATGTGTATAGCTTCGGCATCATGCTTCTGGAGCTGCTTACAGGGAAGGCTCCGGCTCATTCTTCACTGAATGACGAAGGGGTGGACCTCCCAAGATGGGTTCAATCTGTGGTTGAAGGTGAGTGGAACACTGATGTGTTTGACATGGAGCTTCTGCGGTACCAGAGTGTTGAGGACGAAATGGTGAAGCTCTTGCAGCTTGCCCTTGAATGCACTGCACAATATCCTGATAAGAGACCTTCAATGGACGTGGTGGCAACCAAGATTGAAGAAATTTGCCATTCTAGTTTAGAGAAAGAGGAAGGGAAGAATCATGATTTTAAAGATCCTGATCATGGATTTTCGCAACAGTACTACTCTGTTGACTCGGGTGTGTCACAAGCTTGAATATAGAACTGAAGAAAGACCTCATTGTTTTCATATTTGGCCTGTTTTTGGCATCATATTACGACAAGTGTTGTTTGTTTGTTGGTTTATTCATTGAGGGATTATAGAAACCAGCTTTGTATGACCTTTGTCTTCCCCTCTCACTACCTTATTCTACTTAGTCCCTCCCTTTTGTTATTCTGAATCTTGGTTTTGGGGGGTTTCCATTCCCCCACTTTGTTTACTACTTCATATTCCTTAAACGACGCTTGTTTTATTTATTTAACTTTCTCGATTTCTATATTTTTCACAACTATTCAAGAGATATATGCATATTATTTTAACATTTTATTTATATTTATTTTATTATTAAAAGAAAAAGGAGGTGTTAAATGATGAAAAATATCCACATTATGAGGTATAGTTAAAATTTTGAATACGCTTGTTTTGAAGTGACTGCTATAAGGTTCAAACGCATATTTTGTTAAAAACTATTTTTAAAATTTGAAATGTATAAATTTAGTTATTGCTTTGGCTCTTCCATGCTAAGATAGATCTTGGCCAAAAGCAAAACAAAGTTAACAACTGACACTTGATCTCAGACCAATATAAACATAGAAATGTTCTGCAATGTGCTTTCCTTAAGGCATTTGTTCTTGTTCTTTTGAAATTGACATTTTTTTTTTTCTGTTGCACACCTTTTAAGTGTTTCCCTTTTAAATATTTAGCACCGCAAAAAGTAGATGTATTTGCATACGAAACGTGTTTTATGATGTTTCTTTTGGCTTTAGATTGATCTTGTGTTTGTTGAAACTTAGTTGTAAAGAATTATGCTTTCCAACTTACTATAATCTAAAATCACGGTCATCGGAGAAGAAAAGGAGAAAAAGACAGATAAAAGTGCAACGTTGCTAACTGGCCTGTTCTGGCTTCTGATGCAATTTTGATTTGTTGAAACTGAGTTGTTTGGGTTAGTTTGGAAAATGAATCAAATGATGTCTGGGTTAAGTGAAATGAAATGCTTCACCACATGGTTCCAGACATGCTATTTAAGGAGCATGACATAAGAGTTATGGTTGTAATGGAGGAGGTTGAAAATATAATGTCAGAAATTTCACTACGCATGACAAAAAAAAAAAAAAAAGAAAAAAAAATAGTTTAGGTAAAAATGGATAAAAGGGTTAAATGATTCATGTTATTTATATACACCATTGTGAGATATGATTGACCTTACTTACTAATTTATCTGATTACTATTTTATAAACTATAAACTAATTTATCAAATATAAAATGTTTTATAAGGTAAATCATTATTTTGAATGTATTGTAATATATTATGCTGACCGTTTGAAATAAAAATGTTGGACAACTGTGTCCACATTCAAGCTATTTAATGTTAAATTTAGTTATTAGACTATTTTAATACTCATTCAATTGGTTTAATCTTTTATATAATTTAAATTTTAAAAAATTAATTTACAAATTAAAGTAACTAATATTGCATACTATTACATTATCTATCTTATATAAAAAATCTTAAATACCTTTTTGGTCCTCATTTTCGTAGTGTTGGTCGCGGATGATCCTCATTTTGACAGAATGTTTAAAATGGTCCTCATTTTCGCAATTCATGTTTTATTTGATCCTTTTCAGTAACGCCGTTTAAATCATTAACGGAGTATTGTACAGGTGACACAGTTTGTATTAGGGTGTATTACGTGTACTGTACAGATGGCTAATTAACGTTAATTTTTCAATTTAGGGGAAATTTTGCAATTAGGAAAATTTCTTCATCTTTGTCTTTCTTGAGCTCGGATTTACAGTGGAAGCAGCTAATACTTGACATTTCATCATTGGATTGCAGTTGCGCTCTTCATTTCAATTTTCCAATTAATCATCATCAACGAGGTAAAGTGGGTTTAGGGTTTTCTGGGTTGTGTTTGCTTGTGGGTTAGGGTTTTCGTAATTCTATTTTGGGGTTTATTTGTCTCTCGATTGTTGTGATGTTCTGCATGGTTTCTAAATTACATGTTGAGACTGCACCAGATGCCCAAACTTCTGAAAATGCACCAACTACTGAAACTGCTGAGAATGCACCAACTGTTAAAACTCAAACAACTCAACCACCAAAGAACGAAGTGGAGAGTCAAGCAGCACCACTACCAACACTAGAAGAACCATCTCAGCAATTTAGGATAAAATTACAGATTAGGAGGAGGCCATGATAGCAGCTACAAACGTCTTAGTTATTTTTTGGAATTTCTAATGTAGAATTCATTATTGATGTACTGTGACTTTCCTTACACTTCGTTCAATTCCACTTTTGTCAAACATTGATGTAGTGCATTTTGATGAGGATGAATTAACGTTATGAATTTAACTTCTTCCAGACTTAGATCAATTTAATTTTTCCCAAGCTTAGATCAATATCACTTACTTCAATGCTCAGATTAAGATGTCATTTTGAACATGTTGGAACTAATATCAACATAATCAAACTAATTCATTTCTTCATTTAACAATAGTACAAAATAGATTGGACTTTAAAAGATTACACACAATAACCGTACGAATAATACAATAACAACACAAGTGAACCCTATTACTAATTGCAGTCTCTTCTCAACAACCTTCAATGACTCCTCCACATCATTAATCTGCCTCATTTGTGTCATGATGAAGACATCCTTTTCATCAACACCACCATTTGAAAAAGTTGCAGCTCACATTATTGGAACCACCAATATGTAAATCAATAAACCAATAATTAAAACCAATTTATTATTAATACAAAAATAAAAACAGATTGACCCAAAATTTTTTACCAATATTCTTTGGAGTTCTTGTCATCCTCAAAGTTGCCATCTCTCCGCAGCTACAACTTGGGTTAATCCATTTCTCGTTGAACCACCAACAGTGCACGAAGATTGGGACCGTAACATACCTATATAATGGGATTGCAGGAAGAAGATTGCAGCAACACCAATTGGGAATGGAGGAACAAGATTGCCAAAACTCACCAACTGCCCAAACATTCCTTACCAAAACCCTAGCTCACATATTTATTCCCAAATATCTAATTACCACACCTGTACAGTACACTTAACACACCCTAATACAAATCGTGCCACCTGTACAATGCTCTGTTAATGATTTAAACGGCATTACAGAAAAAGACCAAATAAAACACGAATTACGAAAATGAGGACCATTTTAAACATTGTGTAAAAATGAGGACCATTTTAAACATTCTGTCAAAATGAGAACCATCTGCAACAAACACTACGAAAATGAGGACCAAAAAGGTATTTAAGCCTATAAAAAAAATGTATCTAATCAAAATATAAATTTTATTTCTATAATAAAATTTATATCATTATATCTTTTTTATATTATATTATGTCTATTAATTAGTTAATCAATTAATTTTACTAAATGATTTTAATTTAATAATCTGATTTACTAATTTGTTTATTAACTAGCAACTAACTTTAGAAAGTAATTTATAAGATAAATTAAATTTATCCCGTATGTTCCATTTTATTTTTCCTATTTAATACCATTTACCATTACAAGATTATTTTACTTTAAAAAAAATTAATAAAATCAGATGAGTAGTTTCCGTCTACAAAATCTTTAATTGAAAACGATCTTTTTGCTGGATAAGCTTGAAAAAATTAAGGACGTTGACTTTTTAATTTAAAGTAGACCATAAGGTCAGAAGTAGTTAACTGTCAATCCTGGAAGCAAATGGCTTACTGCATCAAAGTAGATCCCTTAAATACCACTCCTAAGTTTAAATAAATTTCTTTCCGAATTATATGAAAAAAAAATTATAAAATAATATTTGTCATAAATTAAATTAAATGTATAAGTTAATTTTAGGTTATAAAATGAATTTATTTTAGATCTAGAGAAACTTATTACCAAAGAAGTTTCCCCCTCCCCAGTATAAGCCAATTATTATCTACAAAATGTGGACAAATAATTTTCCTAGAATCTTAGTTCAAAAGCAATTTCTTAATAAAAAACAACAAAAAGATTCGAATTTGATGTTTAAAATAGCAAATTGGAAAGCGGCATAGTCACTGGATTCTCACACTTAATCCCGTTTAGTTGGGCCTGTAGAGAGGTAACAACGTTTCAACTTCTGGGACACTTCTTACTACGACTCGATGGTTTCTTTATGCACTTTTATATATTTGGAAATTTTAATGATTTAAAATGTCGGATGGTATTAATTTTGTTTGAACGTGTTAGTTTGTTGTCTGATTTTAAAAAGATATTAATTATGTTTTAATTTTTGGAAAGGTGTTTTAAAGATAGCAACTAAATTAAAATTAAGACTAGTTATAATGTGATAGTATGCTTGATAAATTTCTAAGTCAAGACTAGAGTGAATTAGGAAGACTAGAGTGAATTAGGAAAATTGGATCCTAGGTAATGGACTGGGTGTAGTGTGACAAGACTTTACAAACCAGAGGATGAAGAATGGGAGAACATGGTTTTCATGGAGGTATTGTAGTGGTATAAGTTAATGTGCTCTATTGTGTGCAAGGAAATCAGTCAATTGGTACGCTATTAGTGTAGCGCCTAACGACACGAGTATGTGCGTCAGGCGATAGGACCAACATGAGAGGTCCCTACAATAATGGGTCTGCGAGAGGCTGGCGCCTAGCGGCAAGGGGTGTTCCGCCAGGTGGTCTGTGCAGGTTTTGCCTGCCGGCGTTTAGGCTGCGCCAAGCGATAATGCTACAGGTATCTGACTTGCGTGTGTTGTTTGTACGCATTGATGTGAACTTGGATCAAGGAATGTTGTGCCATGAGCGAGTAGGTTCATGGATGGTGGTGAACACGTGATGATATGAGTGGGGAGGTTCATATCCTGTTACTCTCGTGTGAGGATACGAGCGAGGTAGGTTTGTATGTTCTGTACTTACACTTGAGAGATGCTACATACAAGGAGGTACGTAGCTGATGGATCACATGTGTTGGACTACGAGCGGGCAAGTCCGTAGAGCAGAACTACGAGCAGGGAGGTTCGTAGAGCAAAACTACGAGCGGGAAGGTTCGTAGAGGCATTACCAGGAGCGGGCATCATAAACCCTGAATCCGAGGCTAACTATTTGTGTGTTGTGAAGGTTGAGAAACCTTGGGGATTAAGATCTTGGCCAAGAACTAACTAGGATGAATCAGATAGGTGTATTGCTTTTATTATGTGAATTGGTAAGTTATTATATTTATTTTATAAGCTCACCCTTTCTGTTTGTGCTTAGCGATGATCGTGTAATTCTTTAAATAGGAGCAGATGATAATACAGGTGATGCTGCTGATGCTTGAGACGGAGAGAGGGGCTAGCTTGGGATGTTGAGCTAGGATGTTGACTTTGTTTAACTACAATTTTAATTTTCATTCAGTTATTTTGGGAACTTGTATATCTTTTATGGTTTTTATTGGAATTGTAATTTGGAGATTACGTGCATTATATGAATTTTAAATTTCCCACGTTTTTGGGAATAATAAAATTACGTCGTATTGATTTAAAATTGTATTTATTTATTTCATTAAGTAATTTCTAGTAGAGATGTTTCAGTTGACTTTTTTAAGGAAGACGTCAAAGACGACTCCCTTTGTTTGAATGTTTGTGCTGGTAACGGGAGGGTCTGCCACGGTCGGGAAGGGGCAAAGCTAGATTTTTTTTTCTACATCTACACCTGTTTCTTTCAAGACTTGCTTCTGATGATGTCGTTTGACGACAGGCAGATGGATGTCCTGAAGGAGATAAATTGTTCTCCTACCGAAATTCATCTGAACGTTGGGCATCTATGCAGGCGTTTGGCGTTTTATGTCGAGAGACAAGGTTAACCCCAACCATGCCTTTGTTTTTTCACTTCTACAAACTCTGTCCTACTCTAATTGAATGGTGGATTTCTTTTGTCGTAGCCCTCAAGAGTCCAATCGGTATGTACCTCACTTCTTACAAGAGTTTTAAGACTAGCTATTTCAAGATCTCTATCACCTGGCGTGGCCGGAAGTGGTTTTTTTATGAGGTCAATCGCCCGATGTTTTCCCTTTACTAGACACAATTGCCTTCATCGATTGACCCATGGCCTAAGGAGCTCCCTGATAAACTCCCGAGCAGAGTCTTGATCTGATGCTTGCTCTTGAAGGATTTATCTGGAGTAGTATATGGTTAGTGGTTCTAAGCTGAACGGTTATTATTGTATAATATGAACTTGTGCAATTTTTTTTGCTTGCAGATGCTATGTCTCGCTTGGTTCCCAAAGATGCTAATTTCATGAAGAGGACACTTGGGCGAAAGAAGGCGACAACCTCGTTAAGCATGCCTCCCCGCCCAGTGATCCTCACTAGTAAATCGATGGCTAAGCCCACTCCCGATGTTGAGGCCCTTACCTTAGTTTTGTGGGTAGGGACTCCCGATCCCCATGAATGGAGCCGCCATGGCGATGCTTCAAGTCCTCTGGTAAGCAGCTTACTTGGTGAAGATATTCGCTTAGGTGATAAAGTTTCTTATCACTTGAGATTTGATGTAAAGGACCTTGTCAAAGGGATCTTCAGGGCGGACGCTCTCCGTACGACCAATGAGTTGAGCCTACACTTGGCGGTGCTCACCTCTCGCTTCCCAATGGTCGATCAATCCCAGATAGATGCTCTGCAAAAAAGGCTTGCGATCTCTCGGGAAGAATTAAAGGAGATGTTGACCTCCGTTGCCAACATGTCCAAGCATTTCAGTTAGCTTGCCTTGATTAAGGCTGAGCATGTTGGATGCACTCCAAGTTGGAGGAGGCCTCTAACAGGCTGAAGGAGGAACAAGACCGCGGCAGGAAGTCGGCCGAGGAGCTCTGCAAGCTGCAACAACGCTTTGACAATCTATCTCTCGAGTATCTCAGCTTGAAGTAGTCGACCAACACTTGAGAGAAAAAGTGTCAAGACTTGGAATCCGAGCTCTTTCTCGTCGACGATCAAGTATTCATGCAACATGATATCGTGTTTCAAAAGGCTCGCGTAAGGCGACATACTATTTTAAGATCCCGATCGACCGACCTAACACCTTTGACGTCAAGTTTGACATGGTCGACAGTTAGCTCGTGACCGTCATGATGCCCTTGAGGATCCAGAGCCTGCCTAGCCGACCGATCCTTCCTCTCCCATCTATGCTATTAAAGACCCTAAAGATGTTGACCCTTGACCACTAATTCTTTAGTTTTAAGTTCGCTTTTAATTTTCTTTTTTAACATTTTAACTATGCTGATCGATTTTGTTGTCCAGGTATTCCCACTGGTAGGCTCCGTTGTCCAGATCTTCGACTACCCGATATGGGCCTTCCCAGTTTGCGGGGTAATTTTTCGTGTGCATACTTCTTTCTTGCTTCATTGGTTTTCACCACACTAAGTCTCCTTTGACGAAGCGATGAGGTCTAGCTTTATCATTGTTCCTTTGTGGCACCATTCTCCAACTAGTTTCTGCTCGGATGATTGCCTTTTTCTCGTCGCTCGGTTACCAAGTCCAATTCATGTCTGATTTCTCTAGTTTTAACATTTAAATTCTGTAACTGGCGGCGCAACGTTGGTTCCCCTACCTCTATCAGTAACATAGCGTCCTTGTCGTATATTAAATTGAAAGGTGACTCCCCTATTGTTTCATGCGATGTACACCAATAGGCACATAGTACTCCTGGAAGTTCATCAATCCAAGCTCCCCTAGCCTCGCTGAGCCTTTTTATCAATTCAGCTACGATAAATTTGTTCATTGCTTCTGCTTGATCGTTCATCTGGGGGTGCTTGGTGCTTGACTGAGCTGGTAAGGTGGCCAATTTGCACTTGTTTATAGAACTCACACAACTTTTTGTCAACGAATTGCCTTCCATTGTAAGTGATGATTGTGTGGGGTAGGCTGGACCTGCATATAATCTTCTTTCAAACGAAGGAATGGACTTGTTTGGCAGTGATGTTGGCCAAGGCCTCGATTTTGACCCATTTGGTGAAGTAGTCTACTATAATCAGAATGAACTTTTTCTGAGCCCAACCGACTCGAAACAATCCTACTATGTTCATACCCCACTGAGTGAACGACCATGGTGATGACACGCTATGCAGTTCTATTGGGGGGTGCTTTTGCGTCATTGTCATATGCTTGACATTTTTCACACTTGCGTGTCATCAGCTCACAATCCACCTTTATGGTCGGCCAATAATATCCCTTCTGAAGGATTCGAGTCTTCATTGTCCGTCCGGTATGCAAACTACAGATGTCATTATGAATTTAATCTATTACATAAGAGGTTTCGTCCTTAGATAGGCATTTGAGGAGCGGGACAGTGAATCCTCTTTTGTATAATTCATCCCTTATTATGATGAAGCGAGATGTTCTCCGAACATCGGTCGGTCTGATGTCATCTTCCTCTTCTTGTCGCTTTAACAAGTCCCAAATATCCTTTCTCCAATCCGTGGGGTCTTCAATAGCCATGCACTCTCCGATTGAGGGTTTGATCAAGATTTGTCGAATGTTTATTTCCAACTGTCATTTCTCTTTCCCTTCGACAAGCTTTGACAATCGATCTATGCGTGCATTCCCCACTCGAGGAATATGTTGCAAGGTTACTTCCTTAAAACCCTTGATCATGTAATATACTTTATGGTAGTACTGCAACAAGAGGTCATCTTTAACCTAGAACTTGCCTTGAACTTGCCCCACTACTAAGCTGTGAATCTATGTGACATTTCAGTCTTCGCACCCCTAAGTCTTTTGCTAAGGACAACCCGATTGTCAGGGCTTCGTACTCTGCTTGGTTATTAGATGCTTTGAATTTGAAGATTAATGAATGTTCTACCACTAAACCGTTCAACCCTTCTAGAACGTTGTTGGCTCCGCTTTCCCTTTTTTCTGTTGACCCATCCACAAATAACGTCCATTTTGCATCCCTTTCTTACTCATTTTCTTGCAGCTCTACGGCGAAGTCTACCAAGTGTTGGCCCTTTATCGATCCACGAGTTTCGTATTTGAGGGCAAACTCCGAGAATTCGATCAATCTAGCTATAATTCTTCCTGCCAAGTCAGGCTTTCTCAGGATTTTGCCATCAGATGGTCGGTTCTCATGATTACTTTGGAAATATGGTCGAAGGCGTCAAACGACATTAAGTAGGGCCAACACGATCTTCTCAATGAGTTGGTATCGGATTTCTGAGTCTTGCAAAACTCGACTGATGAAATGAATTAGTCGTTGCTCCAGGTTTTCTTGCACTAAAGTTGTGATGATGACGTCGTCCGAGACCGACAGTTATAATTGGAGTCGCATATCGGGAGTCAGTTGGCACATGATGGGGGGGTTGCTATCATGGTCTTCACTTCCTGAAATGCGGCCTCACATTGATTGTTGCATTTATCGGTCGTTTGTTTTTTCATCACTTTTAGGACCGGTTTGATCTGCACCATGAGTTTAGGCAGGAATCTTGCAAGTGATGTGAGTCGTGTCACCAGCCATTGAATTTCCTTCATGTTCTTGGGACTTCTCATCTCTACAATAGCAACACATTTATCCGGGTTCGCCTAAATCCCTCGTGTTGTAGGCATAAACTCGAGGAACTTCTCGACCACCACCCCAAACACTTATTCTTCGGGATTTCCTCTAAGTCCTGGACCTGTTCTTTTATGGTCTAGGATTTCACAACCATATTATTCACATATACGTTCATACTTCGACCTATTTGGTCACGAAAAATTATGTTCATGAGTCGCTGGTATGTAGCGCTGACGTTCTTCAGAACGAACGACATTACCTCATAACAATAGTTTGCTTGATCAGTTACGAAGGTTGTATTCGCTTTGTCTGGTGCGTACAAAAGGATCTGATTATATCCTAAATATGCATCAAGGAATCCTTAGGACATGCTTTGTTTAACTCGGTGAAATTGATACACATCTTCCACTTCCTGCTCGACTTCTTCACCATCACCGAATTGGTCAACCAAGTGGTGTATTTGATTTCCTGGATGAACCCTACTTCCAAGAGCTTTTTTACTTCTCCCTCCACCACTTTTTTCCATTCTTCTGTCATCTTTCTCTTCTTCTAAGCTATTGGGCGTGCTTATTTGAAAATGGTTAATTTGTAGACCATGACTTCTGGATGAATGCTCGACATGTCCGTAGTTGTCCAGGCGAACAAATATTTGTTCTTGAGGAGGACTTCTGTTAGGAGTTTTTCTTCATTCACATCAACTTGGCTTCCTATCTTGGTCACTTGCTTTGCAGTTTTGTCGATCGGTATCGCCTTGGTGTTGCCCTCGGACACTATACGATCTTCAGTGTTTGTTTAGGGATCTAGATTAACCATTGCTACCTCTGATCTCCTAATCGGCATGCACCGTACATATGTTTCCTTTATCCGACGGGAATTTCTTAGCCAAGTGAGTAATGGAAACAGTTGCTCCAAAAGCATTTAAGTACGGTCTCCCTAGCAAAATGTTGTAAGAGGTGTTAGCTTCAACTAGAATATACCCCCTGACCGTCGCGCCTCGAGTCGATCCTTGTTCTTAGATCTAAGTAGCCTCTAGTGTCACCGTGCTCAGTTGAGATTTCGACGATCTGCTTATTGTAAGGCACATCAGATCTTTTGAGATGTTCATCTTCTAAAAGGTTTTCCAGTAGAGAATGTCGACAGAGCTCCCCTGGTCGACCAAAACCTTGCCGATCCCGTACTCGACGACTTGAATCGAGATAACCGTGGGATCGTCCTGGTCCAGAACTGGTGCCTTGAAGTCTTCATCGGTAAAAGTGATTGGTGGCAGAGTTCGAGCCTTCTTCTCCACCAGGTGGATGGATTTCAAGGTCCTGACATATCTCTTCTAAGCGAATGAGCTAGATCCACCCCTTGTGAAACCTCTGGATATGGTGTTTATGTATCCCCTAAGAGGATGCTCTCTTCTTCTACTTCTGCTCTGATCACGTCGCACAGATGAACCTCTTTTTCGTTCAAAATCTCTTTTATCCCTTGTGGATCTTTACGATTGAGAGAACTGTCAAGACTTCTCTTCCTCGGGGAACTTCACTTTGTGTGCTCCTTTCTCATATATTGCTTCAACTGTTCGGCTCGAATAAGTTCCTCTATTTTGTCACGCAAAGTGTGACATAATTCTGTGGTGTGTCAGATGGTACGGTGATATAGACAATGCTTGCTCCCATCGGCATCTACGGGAGGTGGCTTCTTCCTAGGGGGTTGCAAGGAATCAGTGTTGAATGTTTCCATTAAGATTTTGGTCCTGAGGGCGTTGAGGGAGGTGTAACTAGTGAATTTAGGACATTTGCACTCAGATGTCTTCCTGGTCAACGACTTGCTTGCATGCTTTTGAGTGCTTTTCTCAATGATCGGCGAATCAGGCTCCTAGGTTCGTGCATGAAAGTTTGCATATCTTCCATCTACATGAACTACGCTGCTCACTCTCGCATCTCCTCCATTTTTCTTGGTGGTTTGTTGTTGATCTTGTCAGCAAAAACACCTGGTTGCAATCTTGTTGAAAATTGGTACCTTGCGATCTCATCGCTTAGGTCTTTAATCTGCACCAAAATTTTGTTGAACCGATCCACAAAGCTTCTTAATTATTCGTCCTTGTCTTGTCGAACGTTAACTAGGGTTGTCGGTGTGAGGGTAGCAGGCTTGAATAGGGAGAATTGGATGCTGAAGTGAGCCTTGAGTGTGTCGAAACAATCGATGTTGTTGGGGGTAACTCTTAGAACCATTCGAGGGCATGTCTTGTTAGGGAAGAGGAAGACCCTGCACCAAATCAGGTCGCCCACTACATGGAACATCATCTGGTTGGAAAAGGTATGCAGGTGGTTGTCAAGATTTGAAGTCATGTCGTAATTGTCAAAAATAGGCATCTTCCACCTATTAAGTAGTTGTGTTTCAAGGATGAACGGTGTGAACATAAATTCTCCTTCGGTATGGACCGTCATTCGCGATGGATGTCCTCCTCGACTGGCCCCAGAGCTCTCCACTATAGTGTGGACGTAACTTCCTTCGACAGTTGTGCTCTCTCTATTCGAGAGGGTTAAGGGCGATCTCCTCCGCCTGATTGAGCCCAATTTTGCTGGAACTTCCTTTCAGCTCCTGGTTGGTCGACTAAGCCTCGGGGGGTCGAGAATAGTTGGTGTCTAGGGCACGAAGTTTCCCTCTTCCTTCTGTCAGAGAGTCGCATTCTCCTCCTGTAAGACCTGGAGTTGGGCCTCATAATTTCTCTACATCTCATCCATTTGCTGCTTGAACATCTCTCTTGCGTCTCCTTATTTGTTTGCTGCTCTTCTTCCTTCTATGTTGCTTGCATGTTTCTTATGGTCACCATAAGGGTTTTGGACTAATCGCTTGACTCCACGGTGGCCGCCAAAATGTTTCGAGTATAGGGAATGGGCGTCTATCAAAACATTGTGATTTGTCTTCCTTCTTTGCTCTATCGTCATTCGATTCTCTTTCTTCTCCTGCTTGGTCGTCCAGACGATCGGGGTACCTGTCAATTAGGCTTTGATGCTTAAGTCATTTGGGATCCGTTCGGGGTTAGCAATTAATGTTGTAATAAATGCGAAATAAAAGTTCTTAACAACTTACCTCGAAGTCATATTTATAGTTTTTTATATGGGCTTGTAATTAAGGTTTCCTTAATTGAGGTCAAATTGCTTTTTTAACTTGATTACTGACCTCTTTTACCTTAACTACAGATATCTAATTCTTGTGTTGCGTCTGCCTTACTAATGTGGTCGTGCATGTGCAACTCGATCGATCGTGACTTTGTGCCCTAACAACTAGATGAGAATGGCAAGTCATGGCTGGTGTTGTCTAGGGCCACGGTGTGCAGTCACGGTTGAAAACATCAAGAAGAATCTCAATGTGATTTTCAATTATTTGTTGGCAAAGCAAATGTGGCATGAGGTCACCCTGTCGTCACGCGTTGCCTTCGATCGCTCGGTTGTTGAGCTCTTATTATCACTCTAGAGAAATTACCACATCAACTAGTCACAACTTCAATCTCGTCCTTCGGCTGCTCAATTGTTGAGCTCTTATTATCACTCTAGAGAAATTGCCACATCAACTAGTCACGACTTCAATCCCACTTGTTGGATCATTGGATAACCAGAGATGTGGTTAGCGTGGCTCAGTTTGACGCCGATCGGTGCTGCGTGAACTTCTTTGAGTGTCGATCAACTATTGTGGGGGATTGGACTCTACAGTAGAAACTATAAAATATAAATTAATAGAATTTCATTTCTCAACTTTTCTTATGAAAATGGCTAGTACCCAAAAACGAAATAGATGCATATAGAGGTGTCAATTTGGCCCAGCTCACAGGGCTTGGCACTGGCCCATGTGGGCTAAAACAAAAAAAGCCCACATTAAAAAAAAGCACCCATGTGGCCCATCCAACGACCCGAACGGGGTCTGACGACCCAAATGGGCCTGACGACTCGATCATTCTTGACGATCCGAACGGGCCCGAGGATCTAGTAGGACCCGACTATCTAGTTGGGCCCGATTATCTAGACGAGCACGATGACCCGGATGGGCCCGACAACCCCGACAAGCACGACGACCCAGACGGGCTCGAGGATCCAGACGGTTCCAACGACCCGAACGGGTTCGACGACCCGAGTGGCCCTAACGACTCAATCATTCCTGACGATCCGAACGGGCCCGAGGATCCAGTTGGACCCGACGATCCAGACGGGTACGACGATCCAGACGTGCACGATGATCCGAACGGGCCTGACGACCCGAACAATCCAGATGCGCTTGACGACTCAGATGATTCCGACGATGCGGACGTGCCCGACGACTCGGACAGACCTGACGACACGGACGGGCCCAACGATCCAAACGGACATCATTACCCCAACGAGCCCTATGACACAGACGAGACCGACGACTCAAACAGGCCCGACGAGCCCGACTATCCAGACAGGCACGATGACCCGAATAGGCCGGACGTTAGGACAGGATGAACGACCCAGACGAGCCCGACGACGCGGACGAACCCGACGACAAGGACGGGTCAAACGACCCGGACATACTAGATAACACGGACGAGCTCGAAAATCTAGACGGGCACGATGACCTAGATGGGCCCGACGAGGAGGACAATCTTGACCACCGAGACGACCCGGATGGGTCAGACAACTCAAATAGGCCCGACGACCCGACGGGCCCGACATTCTGGACGGGGTAGACGATCCAAACTTGCCTAACGACCTGACGGGTCACATCACCCGTCCAGGTCGTTGGGTCCGTCCGGGTCGACCAGTCGTCCATGTTGTCGGGCTTGTCCGGTTCGACCGATTTGTGTTGGTCGGGTTGTCCGAATCGTGGGGCTCGTCTGGGTCGTCGAATCTGTCCGAGTTGTTGAGTTTGTCTAGGTCGTCTGGGTCGCCGGGCCCGACCCGGTCATTGTACCCGTCTGGATCATCGAGCCCGTTTGTGTTATCTGGCATGTCTGGTTTGTCTGAACCGTCCTCATCGTCGGGTCCGTCCGTGTCGTCATGCCCGTCTGGATCTTCTAGGTCGTCAAACTCGTCCGTGTCGTGGGGCTCTTTCAGGTCGTCGAGCCCGTCTGTGTCGTCTAGCTCGTCCGGCTCGTCGGCCTCGTCAGAGTCATTGTGCCTGTCTGGATCATCGGCCTCGTCCGGGTCGTCGTTCCCGTCCAGATCTTCGTACTCGTCCGGAGCATCGGACTCGTTCGGGTCGTCCGGATCATCGGGCTCATTCGGATCGTCCGGATCATCGGTCTCGTTCGGGTCGTCCGGTCTGTTCGGGTTTTTGAGCTCATCGTTTGGATCATCGTGCTTATCCAAGTCATTAGGCTCGTTCAAGTCGTCAAGCTCGTCCGGATCGTCAGGCCCTCGATGCCTCTCGATGCCTCTAGATACATATATTTACTATCAATTCTACAAAAATATTTAATATTTCTCTGTAATATATATATATATATATATATATATATATATATATATATATATATATATATATATTCCATTTTAATATTTCTTTCTCCCTCTTTTTATGACATTTTATCAAAAACAGAAATAGAAACTCCTCCTTAATGTCAATGATGCACGCATGACATTAGTTGTAAAAGATAGATACAATGATTTGCTTGTTCTTTTTCTAATATTAATTTAGACTTGTTTTGAAATATCCAAAATAGCAGAAAATTGATATGAACTAAGCATAAAATCACCTTAGTTAAACCAAGCAGCACAAGAGGTCAAACCTAATTTTAAGCAAACATTCATTACCGTAAACAGAAACTGCATATATAGTTGGTAAACAATATTGAATATAATTCTCTTTACATTTTTCTAAATTTTCTTTGACAAAGAGGTTTTGCTTGTCCTTCAATTAACCTTCAGCAAGTAAAAGATTTGAGTGAGACAACAAACAGTAAATGCAACACAAATGTGTGCCCGTGCGCCATTTAAAGTAGTGAATCAGTAAAAGCTAACATTGCTGACTCCAATGTTCTTTGTTGGCCAACTCCTGTTAAAGAAAATCCAACCACTAAGTTTTATGATTTTATCACAGTAAGAAGCGATAAAAACCACTCAGTTTCAAGTGTCAATGTGGTTTGGAAAATAAGCAACTAACACGCATGCTTGAAGAATTGACACAACAGTGCAGAACTTGAATGCAATACTGCTATAAAAACTATGACTCAGTTCTATATGTTAAGCAGAAGGTTAAAAAAAACAAATATGTCAATGTCAAGGCTGGTTTTTGCTGCTTGTATCATCTCTATGGCAGCAATTGCTCTAGCAGCTACTCCTGTAACATACATATTTGGTGACTCCTTGACAGATGTTGGTAACAATAATTTTCTGCAATATTCTTTAGCCAAATCTAATTATCCTTGGTATGGAATTGATTATAGTGGTGGTCAAGCTACTGGAAGATTCTGCAATGGGAGGACTATTGGTGATTTCATATGTATTTTCTGCAACTCAACTTTTTCCTGTTTTTGTTGTTTTCATGTTGTTTATGGCTTGATGGTCTTGTTTATGGCTTTTTGCAGCTGCAAAACTTGGAATTCCATCACCACCACCTTATCTATCGGTGACTCAAAATGTTGATACCTTACTCAAAGGAGTAAACTATGCATCTGGTGGGGCAGGAATTCTGAATGATACAGGACTTTACTTTGTAAGCATACCATCTTCAAGCCCCAGAATCCTATTTACATATTATAAATTGAGTGGCTTCTTCTCATCTAATGTATTCACCATCCTTTGATTATTATAGATTCAGAGGTTATCTTTCGATGATCAAATCAAAAACTTCAAGAAAACAAAAGAAGTAATCACAGCAAACATAAGAGAGGTGGCTGCCAACAAGCACTTCAATGAGGCCACATTCTTCATTGGAATTGGTAACACTATACACGCAAGAAAACACTTCTATTACAAATAAACAACAATATGTGAATTTCAATAATAAAATTTTAACTTTGTTCAACTCTTAATCAGAACTTTGTTCTACTAATATTGCTTTGAATGTTAAATCCTTTGATTTCCATGTCCTGCAATCTTTTGCAGGCAGCAATGATTACGTCAACAATTTCTTGCAACCCTTCTTGCCAGATGGCCAACAATACACTCATGAAGAGTTCACAGAGCTCTTGATCTCAACCTTAGATCAACAACTTCAGGTAAAAATATCAATGCAGTATATGCATGTTAAATTAACTTTATAGAATATCTGAACAAACTATGTTCTAGTAAGAAATACTTCTTCACATCAGTATCATTCATACATCTATCTATATTTCAATCAACTACTAAAGAATCTGATTATACCAGAGTCTTTATCAACTGGGAGCACGAAAAATAGTCTTCCATGG
>Ga0214542_1001613_pt1 | contig 46407 bp, 38 predicted proteins | sample CNSS1metaG_FD_160096 | JGI IMG/M metagenome (GOLD analysis project Ga0214542, IMG submission 160096) | Root nodule microbial communities from cowpea collected in UCLA plant growth center, Los Angeles, California, USA - CNSS1 | ecosystem: Host-associated > Plants > Roots > Nodule | place: USA... | reverse complement strand
AGTTTTTGCGAGGAGTGACTGCGGTGGGAGAAATTGAAGAAAATTAGGGTTTAGAAGGAGGAATTTGAATAAGAACATTGAGTTGGGGTTTAGGGGAGGGGGAAAGAAATTTGATAAAAAAGGTTCTGAAAATTTTAAACAAAAACTTTCCGAGACTTGAAAATTAAAGGTTGCAAGAAATTTAAGACAAGAAAAAAAAATTTATTGTAGAATGATATTTATAAAATGTCATAATTTTTAATAATAGTATGACATTTAATAATACGACACCTAAAAACGTCATATATTGCATGTAAATTATGACAGTTTCATAAACGTTGTATTATATTGCAAAAAGTGACATTTTCAAATAAACGTCATATTAAAAATGCCATAATATACATGATTTTTTGTAGTGCCTTCTCGATTTCCGCATACTTTCCCAAGATCCCTCCACCATAGTGAGTCATAACGATTGTCCTTACTCTCATTTAAAGCTCTCAATGACCCATACTTTGAAGTGATAATATCTCTCCACAAACCTCGTTCTTTCTTTCCTAACCTCCATTTCCACTTGCCTAAGAGAGCTATGTTAAAAAATTTCAAATCCTTTATTCCTAACCACCCTCTTCTCTAGTGTTACATATGTTTTCCCACTTTATACATGCGATCTTTCTACCCTTATGACCCCATCCCCACATAAAATGCTTTCCCACTATGGATATATGATTTACCTAAATAAAGTTGGCTAAATCCACTTTCCAAAATTACAATAAAAGCATATAATTAAATTGTGTATTGATCTAAATGATATTAATGTAATTTGTTTTTAATATTTATTAAACTTTCACTACAAGAAATTGTTGATTTACCTACTGATTATTATCTACGGATTTATATCCCCAGGTAAATTAAATATTACATACAAATATTTATTTATGAGTTATAATTTGTATTAAAATAACCATTATCTACGGACATTGCATAAAATTTTTGAAAAATAGGTCTCTTGAATCGCTAAGGTATGTTTAGGTTTTTATTTTCGAACTCACATCCCACACGTAGGCCTTTAGACCTTTCGCCGTCAAAATTGAGTTCTCCTCTTATCCTTCAAAACGAGTTTACCTTTTCTCCTTCAAAGCTAAGTTCATCTCTTCTCCCATTTCTATATTACAAAGGTTGTTCCATTGACACTAAAACTTCATCTCCTGCAATGACATCTTGTCGAAGCACAAACCCACAAACCCTAACTCGAGGATATCATTTACAACTTCTAGTTAACCTGAAAAGGCATGAAACCCAAGATACTAGAACTCAAACCTAAATAATTTATTTTGTACTCAAATCCTAGGGTTTCTTCTCCATTAATCCCTACCAGCCACAAGCCTCAACAATAGGAGTCGTTGTTGACGTTGGTTGTCACCTAAGCGTTTATTATCGTTGTTCGTTGTTCTTTGTCTTTCGTCTTCATTAGAGACATGAGGGGTTTCTCCCTCTTTCCCTTCCACGCCACCTTGTCTCATCTAATGAGCCAAGGTCATTGCCATTGACGACAGACATGATCGAAGCAACTAGCGACTTTCAAGGAGCACAAGTTGCGCCAATGTCGCAACCCCTATTCTCCTCCTTCCTTTGTTCCTGATTTTTATTATGATGTTGAAGAACGTGGCCTTGGGATTGGTATATAACATTGACAAAGAAGATGAACAAACCTTGGCAGAATGTGATGGTTTCTATTTTTGTATTTTAAGGTGTGAATTGCGGGATGGTATTTTGTGGGTTAATGGTTGTGGATTGGGTATGTGTGTGCAGGGAAAAATGAAAGTGACGATGGTATTGTGAAGATGATTGCAAAGAAAAAAATGGGTTGAAGGCATGGTGAAGGTTCACTATCTTATGTAGATGAAATTAGGAAGGAGAAGAAGAATTAAAGATGAAAGGGGGAAGGTTACCCGTGTGTGATTTTATGAAGAGAATGATGTTTGGAGGATTGTAGGATGAATAGTTTCGATATGATGATTAATGATGGATGTTGGAAATTGAAATGAAATCGATGAAAAGTGGAATTGAAATGGGGTGTGGGGTGCAATGAAGGAGTGGAGAAGGAGGTGAAAAATAAAAAACTCTGTAATAGATGATGATGAGTGTGGAAGATGATATGTTCATCAACTTGTTATTGCTTTGATTGGTGACCACTAGAATTCCAAAACTTAAAGCAACATTAATATAAAAGGTAAATGGTATAATTGCTTCATACAATTTGTATTTAGTACTAGTGAGAATTTAGAAACTTATGTTATTTGTTTGAGGTTCTTCCATTGCTTGAAGCTTGAGGCTTACGTCCACGTTAAAACCCATAGAATTACCTACAGATAAATCCATAGGTAACGTTGGCTATGAGTATTTTACCTACGAATTTTTGTCCTTACGTAAAACACTCTTATCTACGAATTTTGTTAGTTACCTATGAATTTTTGTTGTAGGTAATAGGATTTTTTTTTTCTTTTAGTGTTTATGTCAATATTAATTCTAATTTTACTTGAGTTAATATTAGATCATGTACCAATCCCCCTTTAGTGCAACTTGTGTGGTTATTGAGCCTTAGAACATCCTAAGGGTAAAGCCTTAATTTTCTAGAATATGTTATGTTGTTCACCACTTAGCTTGCTTTGTATTTTGTTAAACACAAACTTAAGAACATATGTTGTTATCTCGCCATCCCTCCATTGGCATGCTTGTTTCCACACTCTAGAGTTTTGCATTATACGTACCTTTTGCATCAATAATGATACCTAGGGATTTTTTTTCACTCAAATACTTTCTTCTCGACTCCAAATTCAATATCCACTCATCACCCAACCAAATTCCTATAATGTTGTGTTTGGACAAAATATTTCAATTATTTTAAGAAATTAAAATACATGATATATTTATACCCAAATTCTTTTTATTTTCTAAACATTTTACTAGAGTAAATTAAAATATTATACATTTCATTTTTCTGGATAAAATAAATTTTTTTTAAATATAATATATATATATATATATATATATATATATATATATATATATAATGTATATAGATAGTAGAAAGTTGTCAATTTAGTCCAACTCATAGTATTTGACTTTGGTCTACAAGGGTTGGGGCCTAAAAAGCTCTCAAAGCCAAAAGATCCATATAAGAAAAGGCCTATGAGACCCCAAGAGTAACAAAAGCCAAAATAGTTAGCCTGAATCGAAGGTTGAGACAAGTCGACTCGGGTAGAAGAATACGCTAAAGTTGTCTGAGCTGAAGGTCAAACCAAGTCAGTCAAGTCGAAAACTCTAGCTAAACTAGACTGAGTAAATAGTTGAGTCGAGATGGCTCGAGCCAAAAGTCAAGCCAAGTCGATCGAGTAGAAGAATCAAGTCGAGCCAGAGTAGGTCGAAGGTTAAGCTAAGCTAGTCCGGGTCGAAGGTTGAACTAAGTTAGCCCGAGTCGAAGGCCATGTCTAGTAAGTTAAGGTTGTAGGGGCTGAAAGAGCCGAAGGGGCAGAGTGGATTGAAGGTCGAGCAAAGTCAATCTATTCGGTCAAGTCGATTTGAAGTGTTAAAAGGTCAAGTTGAGTTAACTTAGGCCAAAGGTCGACCTAACTCAGTCAGGCCGAAGAATTGAATCGAGTCTACCCAAGCCAAAGGTCGAGCCGAAGGTTGAGGCAAGTTGGCTTAAGGGAAGGTTGACCAGAGTTGTCTTGTGCTAAAAGTCAAGTTGAGTCGCTCTAGGAAGAAGATCGAGCCAAGATGACCGGAGCCACAATAGTTCAAGCCGAAGGTTGAGCAAAGTTGGTTAAACCGAATATTTCACTCAAGGTGAACGGATGAAGTTAAGAAAAATTTGTCAAGTTGAAGAATAGATCCAAGTAGAACATAGTTGAAGTTCATGCTTGGCTAAACCAGGTCAAAGGTCGAACCTAGCCAAAACAGGCAGAAGGTCGAGCTGAGTTGGCATAAGTTAAAGGGGCAAAAGTCAAGTCAAATAAGCCAAGTTTAAAGTTCAAGTAGAGTTAGCACGACTGAAGGTCAAGTCAAGTAGGCCCAATTGAAGGTTGACTCGGGCTCAGGTTGAAGGTCAAGTCAGGTATGTTAAAGAATCAAGTTATGTCGGTCTAAGCTAAAGGTTGAGTTAAGCCGACCTGATTCAAGCTTGGTCGAAGGTCAACTGGAGTCAAGGACGAAGGTTGACTCAAGTCAATCCAGGCCAAAGTTCGACTCAAGTCGGTCGGGTTGAAGAATCGAATTAAGTCAACCTAAGTCGAAGGTCGCGACATGTCAATTTAGGATGAAGACCCGAGTCGGCCTAAGTGAAGGTCGACCCGAGCCAAAGATCGCCCAACTCAATCAGGCCAAAGAGTCGAGTTGATTCAACTAAGGCCGAAGAATCAAGTTGAGTCAACCTAAGCCGAGCCAGTTAAAGTCAAAGGTCAATCTGAGCTGAGATGGCTCGACCAAAGGTTGAACCGAGTCGGTCTTGTGGACCAATATAATAGCGACTTGTTTAAGAGTGGGTTGGGTTTCCCCATGGAACATGAGTCAAATTGAGACCTCTAATAGAATGAGTGATTGGTTGTGAAATTTTAATTTCTTTATTTTTTCCTAGAATTTCAAATTCAATTGTTTTTATTTGAAATATCTTCTTAAAATTCTTAAATTTCAATTTCTTTTTTAATTTTTACTCTAAACAATTCATTTTTTTTTTCAAAGAATGCCAAATTCACCAAATAAATAAATTAATTACTCTATTACTCTATTAAATATTAAATGATCTCGTCCAAATACATTATAAGTCTTCAATTATTGCCTCCTACAATTAGAATTTAAATGCATCCTTAAGTTTTTATCTTTAAGGGATGTATTTCTTATCCATTTGTCTTTCCAAATCTTATTTTCTGACTAGATCCTAATTTTCGTACTATGTTTTTATCAAACCTCTCCCACCCATCTCCCATCCCACTTACCATAGTTACTTTCTCCATAAAAGATATGCGTTTCCCTTTCCATTTCACTAATCCATAATTTACTTTGACTACTATTCCTTGCCAAAACTGAAATTTCCTTGGATTACCTACTACCATTCCCAAGTAAAGTAAATGGTATTATCAAAAGATTCAACACTTGGATGCCTTTAATCCAATCATCTTCATCATAATTTTTTTTAGATATTCTTGAATGGCTTTGGCAGACTTTGAAAACACGTTTCAATTGAAAATTGTAGGTGATACTACAACAAAAAGGGTGATCGTTGCCTTAGCTTTTCTGGTTCTTCTATCTTTGTGATTTTTTATTTAACTCATTGTGGGATTGTCGGGCAATATAGAAAGTTCATATTCTTCTTCTGTTGCTATCAATTTATCTAAAGCATCCAGGTAGGATTATTCAAACTTTCCAATTATGATAGTTTTCACTATTAAAGACTAGCGGAGCTATTGATGAGAGATTTGAATCTCCTTCTATGCTTTTAGATATTACTCTATGAGGTCCCTCGAGAATAAAGCTTTATACCAATTATTAGTAATAGTTATTCAAGGATTAAGCAGTATTAATTAAAAAACAAATTTTCCAAACTTGATGATAAGTTATCTTCCCTATATTATAAAGTCATTAACATGGAAGATATTAATTGTATCAGCATTTAAAGCACTTAAATATAGTGATGATAGCAACAACTTCAAGGTTAATGATGAACATCATGTTTTGATTCAATATTTTGTATTCCCATACTGTGTTTTCATGTATGTATCGAGAATGGACTAGATGGATATAGTATTAGGATATTTTGATATCAATATAGATGTTCTAATCATGTTCATGAAAACCTAAAGGAGGAAATAATGTAAATATCTTTTCTATAAAGGTTGGAACATCCCAAATATTCCATTATATATATATATATATATATATATATATATATATATATATATATTTTGCTGATAAAAAAAATTGGAAAGAGAATAAGTGATTAATTTTGAAAGTGTTCGAGATTTGATGTCAATAAGAAATAAAACTAATTTATAGTATATCAATAGAGACAATACTTACTTTCTAAATCAATTTTGAGAGGAATAAATTACAAAGTCACTTTCTAAAGTATATTTCAACAAAAGTTAGTGAACCTTTGTCATTCATTATTGGATCACCAACAAATCTTTAGATTTACATATGAAATGTACCTATTTCATTTGAGAAGTGTGTTAAAAATTTCATATGAAATAAAATTTATAAGTGAAAGAAAATTCTAAAACTCAGTTCCCAATAACATATACAAAAAAAATTATATAGACAAACTTATATATGTATATCAGCATCTCAACTTTTCCTCAATATGTTGGGAAATGTTTTGGTGATTCATAATATATGATTGAGATTTTTTTTTGTTAAAAAAACTTTAGGCCGATTCTTTACATTTGTATTAAAATAATATAAAAATAAAGTGACACATAAGGTGAATTTTTTAATGTTCAAATTATGGAACTGAAATGCATCCAATGACAGAGTGAATGGTATACCAACCCATCGTATAACTTTCCATTTTCTCCCAATAACATCAAAGACTTTGATGTATATCAATTTCAAGTTAAAAGAAGGATACACGTATATATAATTGCCAGCGAAAGGGATGAACAATTTTGCTTTTCCTAAACCTAAATTATCAATTTGTTAGACTTTCGCGTGGCTAATTAGCACAGGAGCCTGCAACTAAATCCGCCATAAGATCTGCAAACCATCAAGAAGTCAACTTGTTTAGCACAATACAGCTAATTCCATAGCACGAAACCTTAATTTAATCTAAACAATTAGATATCATGGATGTCCACAACATTCACATTACTTTAATAAAAACATAAGTATGTTGTATAAATATACAACACATTTCATCATGCCCCAAACCAAACACGAATCACAAACCCCTCTACTCTCCTCACTCTACGTTGAGAATAATTCCTACAAACATGGCTGGAAGTTCTCAACAAAGGGTCAAAATCTGTTTGGTCTTATGTCTTGTTGGTATAGTTTCAGCTTCTGCATATTCAACACCTTCATCATCATCAACAACTAGTTCTGGCACTTCATCTAATTTTCTGCTAAACCCCTTTTTTTATGCTTTCAAGTGTCCCCAAGCCCTTGACATCATTAAGAAACACGTAACCTATGCTGTGGCGAATGAGCCTCGCATGGGTGCTTCCTTGCTCCGTCTTCATTTCCATGATTGCTTTGTCCAAGTAAGTCTGTCATTAATCTTTTTATATATTTTAAATTTACCTGCATGCAAGAGCTTCAACATTGTTTAACAAGTGAAATATATGTTCCTCCCACTTAGGATATATACACAACGATCCACACTAATTGATTAGACTAATAATTCCCCATTAGGTCATTTTACGATTTTAGTTAATTGTATGTTTTCAAGCTTATAATAAGAAAAATTCCTCAACCTCTTAGTTGAATAATGAATAGTTTACTTTATCATTTGTCGTCCAATTATGTGACTAACAATTTACTTGTGTGACATAGCTATTTAGTAAAATATTTTAATGGACTCTCTGATGACTTCAATCTTTTTAAATATGTTCTTTTCTTCTTTCATTTGAATATAGCATTGAATGTATTTGCTTCACATACTTAATATACCAAAGGTATTAGTGTGTTAGCATAAACATAGTTGATATCTTATGTTCTGGGTTTCTTAAAATAGTTTTTAAATATTATTATTATTATTATTATTATTTATATTTTATACTCTAATGCTGCTGTAACTTTTATTAAAATGTCAATTCCATAACGTGCTCTACACATTCTCGTGTTAGCTACATAACCATACTAGCCGTTAATTAATAATTGGGTGACAGTGTCAGGGAAGGACGTGGCACATTTTTGTTAAATAAAATAATTTAATAGTATTATGTGTATTGATGTAATTTGTTTAAAATTAAACTTAATCTCACTAATTAGTGTTATATTTTGAGGTTAGATATTTGTTTCAAGTTTTAATTCAATTAAAAATAAGATTAATTTATAATATATAATTGAATACAAAAGGAGAGATTGAATTACTTTTTAATAATATTTAATGCATTCATCAATTTAGAGATATTGAACATAAAAATCGAAAGGAGTACGATAATGGTAGCACGCCATTATTATGGCAAATTTCGTTATTATAATATAATGAAACATGTTCTAAGATTAGGTTGCATTTTGAAGGGATGTGATGCATCGGTTTTGTTAGCGGACACAGCAACTTTCAAGGGCGAACAAGGTGCCTTACCCAACCTGAATTCTCTAAGGGGTTTTGATGTCGTAGAGAACATAAAAGCCGAACTAGAGCGTCAGTGCCCCGGTGTTGTCTCTTGTGCTGACATCTTAGCAGTTGCTGCAAGAGATTCTGTTGTTGCTGTAAGTATTCCCTTTAGAAATGGCTAATTATATCATCAAAGTATTAGAACAAAACTTCCATGAATGCATTTATACATATGAAAAACTGATGAGTGAGAAAAAATGTTCAGCTTGGTGGGCTTGGATGGCCTATTGGCTTGGGAAGAAGAGACTCAACCACTGCAAGTTTAAGTGGAGCAAACTCTGATCTTCCATCTCCCTTTCTCAATCTTAATGGTCTTATCGCGGCTTTCCAAAAGAAGCAATTCACAAAAAATGAAATGGTGGCTTTATCAGGTACATACACATCACTGCATCATTCTGCATCTATCGGTATATATTTAGAAGCACAAAAGAATAACAACACATAAAAAATCCAGCAGAACACTCTTATATATCAAACACCTCTTTATGATTTGTCTTTCTTTCACACCATATAGATCATTTTTCTTTCTTCTTTCAAGATTCGAACACCATGAACATTGCTTTCATATATGTTGAAGTAGTTAAACTTGTTGGTGATGACCAGGTGCTCACACAATAGGCAGTGCCAGATGTTTACTCTTCCGATCAAGGATTTATAACGAGAGCGATATAGACCCAACTTATGCAAACATAATGAGAGCTAATTGCCCCAAGGTTGGTGGTGATAGCAACTTGTCTCCCATAGACATCTCCACTAAAGACTTTTTCGACGGTGCTTACTACACAAATTTGATCAACAAAAGGGGTCTTTTCCACTCCGATCAACAACTCTTCAGTGGCGGTTCCACGGCCATCCAGGTCACAACTTACAGCACTTTCCCGTCACTCTTTAAATTCGATTTTGCTAACGCCATGCTCAAGATGAGCAACCTTAGTCCACTCACCGGCACGCAGGGTCAGATCAGAAAAGTGTGCAGCAGAGTGAATTGAGTTCAGTTCTTTGGTTTCAACTGTATGTGGTAATGCATAATGTGCATGCATTTCCTCATCAAATCTTGCATTCCTTTGTTTGTTAAAGTTTCATTTATGTGTCAATGTTGGACACATTCGTTTACATTTATCGGTAATTTGCCGTTCTTGATTGCTGATTGTTTCAGGAAATATTTTTGTATGATGTATGTGTATTACATAATGTGATTTTTTTCATTTTCATTGCAAAATTATGGGTGCATTTTTATGTATGTTCTGTTTTTCATGTTCAACCATATAAATATTTTTAATCGACACCACGTGGGTTCAAAAGAAAAGTAATCAGTTAACCAAATGAAAATAAATAAATAAATATATACTTATGGGCAAAGTGTGTGTAAAAAATATGTACAATGTTCCTTGTAATTACATCCACATATTTCACAGTTAAGACATGTATATTTGGTATAAAAATATCCCTAACCTTTACATTTGATATAAAACCATCCAATACTTAACACATTCAAATATTCAATCAAAACATAGGGTAATATATGGAATTTTGCATGGGAAACATATTTCCTTCAAAATACATAAATATAGTTTCTATAATGCGAGAGTCACTAACCATAATGTTTATGGCCACACCTCTAACCACTACTAAAAAAAAAGCATTTTAGTTACTGACAAAATTGGTGGCTAAATGGATAAAATCGGTCGCAAACACTTTTAGTTATCAAATTAGCCACTGGAACTAAAAAGTGGCGAAAACTCTAATCGCAAAATAATTAGTCATCAATTTCAAATTCGGTGGCTAAATAGTCTCTAACATTACAGTCGCTAATCGATACTAAAATTTTGATCACATCGAAGTACTGAAGACTAATTTTACAACTAAAAATTCAGTTACTAATTTCATCACTAATAGAAGTGAATATTAATTTAATAAATCGGTTTTCAGTTGCAAATAGATAATTTTTTAATTTAATTAAAATAGTATAGGTGTCTAAACGGGGAATTAAATCGGTGGTTAGATCAGTGGCTAAATAAACTTACATATATTTAATTTTTTACTTACTTAACAATGTTGCATATTTAATTACTAAGTAACAATAAACTCTAATTTATAATGTACTAAAAAGTAGTGTAATGCATAAAAATGAAATTAGTTTTAAATACATATGCAAGTTTTAAATTGCTCTTCTAGTTGATCTAAGCATAAGTTTCATATGTTCTTTTTTGTGATGTATGTATTCCTTCTAATGCTCGTGATCTTACATCTACTACGCTATCTTTGTAGGAAAATTATTCACCCAACTTTGCAAGTTACAATTAATCAAATCTTCTGTTATGAACCCCACACCAGAGTTTGGAGGGTTATACTTTCCACAAAACCAACAATAGAATTTCCAATGGCATTAGTAGAATCACTAGATGACATGCTAAGCTTGCGTTCAAACATTCTAAAAATCATACTGTAATGAGAATGGTGAACCACAAAGTAGAGCCAAAAAAGAATTTTAAGCATCTGTTCAGCCTGATCCATGAGTGTTTGAGATGGGAAAGCTTGGGTAAGTAGGGCCTTGCTTCACTCCAACAAATTTTGATCTTAAACCATGGGAAAATTGTGGATAAAGATAACTTGCATCCATTTCCTATTTAAAAGAGCATGATAAAAGAGATCTATAAAAATAGTAAGAGTACTAATAGAAAGACAGTGATATTAAAAGAAACAAAAAACAATTCTAAAAGATAGTATTATTATACATGCAAAGTTGGAGAAGCTTTATTAACTTTATACTCATAATGGATTATGGGTCTTTTAAGTTTTCATATTTAAGAATATAGTATAATATTTAGAAGGAAACCTCACTGACTTGCATCAGAATACCACAACCATGGACCAACCAATGAAAAACCTTGAATCATATTAATCATTGCATCATCATCTCAAGGGACAGACCCCATAAAACAAAAGCTATTAAACTAATATGACCATGTTACCTAAAAGGTTTGAAGCCATGACTCCCTTGAACTTGAAGGGACCCTTTGGATTTTCCTCACGCTCTTCCATCCGATTAAAACCTTGGACCAAGTAGATGCCTTGTTGAGAAGCAACCTAATATGTGGTTTAAGAAACATGAAGTCAATAATCATACATAGACAATTAATAGTTACTTAACTAAAGAAAAATCATCAAAATCATAAAAAAAAAACAAGGTTGCTTAGTGTAATATTCAAATCAAAATTTAAATGATGAATGTATGTTAACACAAAAGTTTTTGCTGGTGGCTTCAAGGATTCCAGTATTAGCTAACATGTTTTTACCATTCATGATTTGGGACACAAAAGCAACCAGAAAGAGATCGTGGTAGAAAGGTGTAACATCTTGACTGGATATTACGAATTTAAAATAATAAAATAATGAATTAATAAATAAATCTCATTTATTAAAATGTCATTTCCCAAAACGCGAAAAATTTAAAACATTATTCAATACACCAAAATTCGATTAAAGCTAAAGAAATAATCTTATTACAATTTCCAAAATCTGGCAAAATAAAAGAAAACATAATGTATTTCCTAGCTCAAGTCCCCAACCTAGCCCTCTCTCCGTCTCTATGCATCGCGAACATCACCTGTAATATCATCGACTCCCGTGTAACGAATCACACAATCATCGCCAAACACAAACAGAAAGGGTGAGCTCATAATGAAAATAATACATACATTAATAATATCAATTACCTAACTAATTTAGTCTAGTTAGTTCTTGGCCAAGACCTTAATACCCCAAGGCTTTTCAACCTTCAAATCCACAAATAATTAACCTTGGAATCAGGATTTATGATGCTCACACGAACCTACTCGCTCGTGATTCTGCCTCTACGAACCTCACCGCTCGTAGTCATGCTTTACGAACCTCACCGCTCGTACTCTTGCTCTACGAACCTCCCTACTCGTAGTCTTGCTCTACGGACTTACCCACCCGTAGTCCAACACACGTGATTCATCAACTACGTACCTTCACACACACAGCATCTCTCAAGTGTGAGCACGAAACATACGAACCTATCCACACGTATCCCCACACAAGAGTAATAGGATATGAACCTCCCTGCTCATATCATCACGTGTTCACCACCATCCATAAACCTACCCACTCATGGCACAACATCTCCTGATCCAAGTCTGCATCCATGCGTACAAACAACACACACAAGCCAATAACTGCAACTCTATCGCCTGACGCAGCCTAAGCACCGCCAGGCAAAATTACCGTGTAGACCGCCTAACGGATTCTTCCCGTTGTCAGGCGCCAGGCTCTAGTCAGACCCACTATTTTAGGGTCTATCGCCTGGCGAACCACACCTTGCTGTCATGAGCCACGCAGTTCGAGGACACTTCTATTGATCCTATCGCCTGGCGAACACCCGTAGGTTGCCATGCGCCATACCAATAGCGTTGTTCTACTGGTTTTTGCATCCAAGTTAGGTCACCTTAATCCAGAATACTACAAATGGCATTATTGCACCCTCACATATCAGGACATGACGCTAACTACCCAGCCATACCACAATCGATTCAGTTACCTATAACTCATATTCATAGGTCCATGTATTCTAGACATTTGATTCACCATAGCATGACATACGTGCATAACAAAATAGTAATCATTCCAAATGGTTGAGTGCCAACACTTAAGTACCTGCAATTCCATGCAATCAAGCACCACACACAACCATAATTCTTACATCGAAATTCCTAAGAAAGTTAATCATCATAAAACCAAAAATACTGCAGTAATACATGCCATATTTTGCAAACTACAGACATTAAATCAACGATCCGACCGATCAAAACCAAGAATGTCATGTTATGGACCAACTATCCAAATTTGTGCTTAATATAACGGTTAACGAGTTGGGAAAGCAAATTTTACTACAATTGCGCAAATCAGAAAAAAATGTAGTCACCCAACGACCAAGTCATTCGCCTAGCGATCACCGACGCTTCTAGAATACGAAAAATAATGTGAAACATCATATTTTTATGAATCTTTAAACCCCTAACTTAACCCAATCCTCATTCCAATTTAAATTCATGTCAACATTTGAATTCACTAAGAATGACTCATACTCATAGGAATGGAAAACAACAACACTCAGACTACATCAAATAATACATAAACATCGACATTGTTAAACCAACAACAATCAAAATTTTAAAATAGCAACATGTTGTTTTCACATTCCCACAGCAAACCAAATCTTACTTAGTAAGTCTACTAACAATTAAGAGTCGCTCAACGACGCCAATTCTTCCAAAAATGGTAAGTCACTCTTTCTTTTGTAAATTAATTTCATTCCCTTAATGAATATTTATCGCATACCTTTTAAATAAAAATTGTCTCGTTTCCTATACACTTCACCAGATATCTCTTCGAATTAATCCGTTTAGCCAATACGCCATTCAGTACACTAGAACCACCACACATAGTTGAATCTATTAAAATTTGCATCGCTTAGAAAACTAATTTTTTTGCACCACTTCATACTTTGATTTGTCCCTTTAGAAAACAAACCTTGCACCTCTGCACAATTATATCCAATCCTTAAACAATTATGCACACTTAATCTCCAAACACATGTGATCGCCCACTAAAATTTCTCCATACACTTACCTCTATAAAATCGCATCATATATTATTATTACCATATTTTCTACAACAACAAAATACTTCCAATAGCTTTAATATACTTGATCATTGTTGATCTCTTAAAGCAAAGTAATGAATCTTTATCAAAATACGCACCAATTCACTACAAAAAATTCTCCGTAAATTGCACCTAAACAAAATGATTGGGTAACAATTCAACGCCTAGTCCGAGCACTAAGAATTTATATTTCTTTCTTTCCTTTAAATTACACAGTTTCATATTCTTTAATTATATTTCAGCCTTAAGAAAAAGAAATAAAGAAAATTATAAATAACCAATTTTGAATCACAACATGCGACAGAAAAATATTACAAATCAAACTGTTAAAAATTGATTTTTTTAAACAACATCACCACCACCAAACTTTTCCGTTTATGTAAAATTCATAAAGGAAATAAGGTTACTTTTCTATTTATGTAAAATTCATAAAGGAAATAAGGTTAGCTCCTCTTACCTGGATAATTCTTGCTCACTTAGAAGAATTAGGACCTCTCTTGTGCCACCACTAGTCCAGCCTTGGACTTCTCCCAATGCACTTGATGCTCTGCCTAGTTCCCCTCAAAATCACCTTCAGACTCTCTCTCTCTCTCACTGCCAAATTCGTGTGCCCTTTTGCTTCCTCACTTTTCCTCTCTTTCTTCTCCAAAAATCAACTTAATTAGACCATTAATTAAGTCTTAATGTTTGTTAATGAGATGAAAACGAAAATGGCTTTGAATGTGGAGTTAATGGCCATTCAAAGACCATTAGTGGCTACCTTCCCAACCCCCTAGGCTGCCCATCTTGCAGCTAGGTTTTCTCTACCCTTTCATATTCTTGCCAAAAGAAAATTTGACAAAAAAAAAGTTTATTTCATTCTTAACAAAGTTTGAACACATAACCATTCAATCACAAAGCAAGTGCACAACCAATACATGTTTCGTGATAATTCCTATAATTTTAGGATTACATTATCACTACTCACATTCAATCATAACATTAATAATGCACATTTTAAAATATCATACAATTGGCATACATAGGACTTGAACTCAAGTCCTCTCAACCCAATCAAGTACTATCAACCATTTAAGCTAGTACTTTTCCACGTCATAATAATTCGCATTAAATGTCATCAAGGCTCCTACTACACGCATTTATTAAATAATTATTTATTTAATTATTTAAATTTCTCGGGTCTTACAAAAGGCACCAAAGGATGAAACGTGATGATCATAGAGTAAACAAGAGAAAAGAAGATACGACAATTCAAAAAGTGAGAATATATATTACTGTATGTGTTTACAAAAGGGAAGCAGGTATGTATATATAGATATAGAAGAGAGAAGACGCGTAAAACAAAAAAAGCAAAAAGAAGGAATTTGTTCAGACATTTCGTCAAACATCTATAAAGCATTGAGCGATATGATCACGCTGAGCAAATACCAGAGAAAGCACACCATGTTATCAAGCCCCTTCAAGCTGGGAATATATGCTTTTCATTCTCAGCTTATAGTAGACAATCTTGAAGATGGAAGATCAAGAGGCTTGGTGAAGAGATTGACAACTTGAAGAGAAGAAGAAATGGGCAGTAACTTGATTAAGTCATTGTTGATCTTCTCACGAACAATGTGACAATCTATATCTATGTATTTGGTGCGCTTTTGGAAGACCATATTTAAAGCTATTTGAATCATAGATTGATTGTCGTAGTAGATAATGGCATGTTGCTGATCAAAAATGCGTAAGTCACATAGAATGTAGGTGAGCCTTGTATTTCACAAGTTGTAGCAGTTAAAGCACGATACTCGGCCTCTGAAAAGCTACGGGAGATTGTTTGTTGTTTCTTGGACTTCCATGAGAGAATGGATGATGGTTGGTGTGGAGAGAAATTGACTTAGGTGATTGAGACGACCAATTTATCGACAGTAGAAAGTGTCATCATCATTTAGCGTTTCAAGGGAGATGGATGATGTAGAAGTACGAGTCATAGGAGTAGGGATAGGTGAACAATTGATTGTTCCTATATCACAAAAAAGGTCAAGAGTGTACTTTCGTTGGCATATGTGGAGACTAGTGGGGTTACGAGCAATCTCCAAGCCAAGGAAGTATATAATGTCTCCCAAATTTTTTATATAGAAAGTACTGTTGAGCAAATTGGTAATGTGATTAATGTCTGTCATGATGGAACTAGTTATGATGATATCATTGACATATATGAGGATGATAGTAGTGAAGATGGGTTCATGTTTGCAAAATAAAGAGTGGTTAACAAAAGAACATTGAAAATTTTGTGAAATAAGAAAATTGGATAGTTTGACATACCATGGGCGTCCTACTTATTTTAAACCATATAAGGAGCGTTGGAGTTTACACATCTGTTTGGATGAAGGGAGTTTAAGGCTTGGAGAGGGGTTTCATATAAACTTTTTCAAGAAGGTCCCCATGTAGGAAGGCATTGTTAACATCTTGAAGCTTGATGAACCACTTTTGGGAGGATGCAACAGTAAGAAGTAAACGAAGTGTAGTAAGTTTGGCCATTGTTGCAAATGTGTCAAGGAAGTTGAGCCCTTTGAGTTAAGTGTAACCTTTGGTAACAAGGCGTGCTTTGAGACATTCAATGGTGCCATCATATTTGTGTTTAATCTTATAAATCCATCTGCAAGAATTAATCTTCTTATTGGGAGTAAGCTTTGTAAGAACCCACATTTGATTTTTGGCAAGGCATCCAGTTCATTATGCATAGCTTTAGTCCATTCGAGGTATTGGGATGCTTCTGAGTAGGTGCAATGTTCAATGTGAGAAGAAATTAAAAGTATAACATTTTTAAAAGAAGAAAATATTTTATTGTATGAGATATAATTGTTAATAGGATGCTTTATTGTTGTGTTGACATGGAAGTCTTGAAGATGTGAAGGCAACTCTCTTAGTCTGAGAGAACGTCGAAGAGGAGTATATGTAATAGTTGATTGTTCAGGATTAGGTTTTAGTGTTTAGGGTTTAGAGTTTAGGGTTAGTATAACAGAGGCATCCAAAAACCCAAAGATGGGAAAATCACATAATTTTCCATTGAGTTTTTCATATGGTGAGAAGCCATTTAATAAAGGTGTTGACATATTGTTAATGAGATGAGTGGCATGTTCCAAAGAATGCCTAACAAGTTAGCTTAAAAGAGTAAAGAACGAGTTATATTAAGCAAGTGTTGATGTTTACGCTCAACTATATCATTCTTTTGGGGTGTTTCAACACACGAAGTTTGATGGACAATGCCCTTAGAAGTGAAAAAATATGTTAAACTGAATTCAGCACCATTATCACTACGAATGATTTTAACGTGACTCTCGAATTGGTTTTCAACATATGAAACAAAGTCAGGTAAAAGCTTTTTGACCATGGATTTATTAGACATGGGAAGAATCCAAGTAAAGTGTGAGAAGTCATCTACAATGGTGATGAAGTATCGAAAACCACGCATGGAAAGAATGGCACAAGGGCTCCAATGTCAATATGCAATAACTCAAGAATTTTACTGGTACGGGATGTGCTGGCGGAAAAGGGAAGTTTTCTTTGTTTCACAATATGACAGATATCACATAGATGATTATGATTAGCATGAATATAGGAATATTTGGATTGTAGAATTTTCATAATGTTGTGGGAAGGATGTCCCAGTCCTGAGTGCCAATGATCAATGTTTTCAACATTATAATTGGAAGATGAAAAATTATAATTTAAATTGGTCTAAGATGTATGTATATACAAGCCATCCATAGTCTTAACTAAACCAATCTTCTCTTTCGATCCTATATTATGCAACCAGAAGATGAAAAAGTTAGTTCACAATGAAGAGAAAATGTAAGTTTAGAAACAAAAATAATATTGAATATGAACTAAGGAATATAAAGAACATTTTCAAGAAAGAATTTTGGCGTAAAATATATAGTGCCAACATACATAGCAAAAACATGGTTACTATATTAGTCAGACGCGTCCCGACCTTAAAATGATCTATGGCCCATCTATGGTCGGCCCAATCACGCCTAGGGCCCATATTAAACGATAGGCAAAAGATCACAATGTCGAGGCGGAACTAACAAGCGTGAGGGGCGGAGGAAATCTCATTCCGTACGTGGCGGAACCACCTCATCACGTAGTCGGGTTTGACAGAACTACTTCGTCACGTGGTCGGATTCAACGGAACAACTCGCGAAAGAGTCGGGGGGAGTTTCCGACATAAAAGGGTGAATGAAACATGAATTGGCATGAAATCTTTTTTGCTTTTGACGGTACTCGATCGGTGAACGAACGAAAAATAACGTGAGGAATCGAATACAATGTTGGCAAGAACAATTGGCGCCCATCGTGGGGCCTCGGTAAAACAGATTCCCAAGCCTAGGAAAGAACGACCCGACGTACGCAATGGTGTAGAGTTCGAAGCTGAGTTCAGCACATCAAACAAACCATGCGTAAGATGCACAACCAAAACCGACGACTAGGGAATTACTGCAACAAATTTTGGAACTGAGGCGAGAGAACGAATTGATCCACCAGAGAGCTGAGGAGGCTCATCGCCGTGCTGAGGAAGCTAACGTAGAACATGCCGCAGCTTGTCAGGAAATGGCTGAGGCTAGGCAACAAATGAACGAGACCCTTCGGGGTCAGGATGCCCTTCAACAGGCCAACGACGACCTCTTGTGGCGCATACAAACATGAGACAAGCATGAATGAGGTCGGCGTCTTGAGGTTGTCGTGCCTGATGAGGGATATCCTCTCTCTGCTTCCATCATGGCGGAGGCTGTCTCGTAACAATTCATTGTCTCGAAAATACCACCTTTTTTGGGAAGCACAGACCCCGAAGCACATCTAAAGGCTTTCAACACCCAAATGCTAATTTCTGGAGGAAATGACGCGATACGCTGTAAAGCCTTCGTCGGAACACTTTCGGGAAAAACTCTAAAGTGGTTCATTAGCTTGCCCCATTCCTCTATCACATCTTTCGTGATGTTCACTTGAACGTTCTTGGAAAGGTTCGCGGCTAACAAGGTCAAAATCCTAAAGGTGGTAGACCTCTTTGATGTAAAGCAGAAGTCAGACGAAACTTTGAGAGATTTTTTGAACCGTTTTTGCGATGCTTGCACTTGCATTACGAGTCCGAATGAAGAAATTCTAGTAGTTGCATTCTTGAAAGGATTGAGGCCAAATTCGTTCAGTGAATCGCTCGTACGGATTTCCGCCTTGTCACTGTCAGAGATACGACTCCGAGCAACCACCCATATAGAAGCAGAGGATGTGATGAGGCAAAAACGTCGACAAGAAAAGAGCACTATAGCGGGATTAAAGATACGAGACATACGACGTACCTATGACGACTCTCCGACCAAGAGGCCCGACAAAAGATATGCCCCTTATGTGGCACAAGCATTCGCTACCAGGCCGGGTCGGGGAGCAAAGGTTGATAGACGACATGAGCCGCTCAAGGCTCAAACTCAAGCCGAAGCTCTCCTCGATAAAGAAATTGTGAAGGCCCTCAGATGGCCAAATCCTACCAATTGAGTCTTAGGAAGAAGTATAAGCGAGTGGTGCGAGTTTCATCGGACTTAGGGGCATCATACTGAGCGATGCCTTACATTGGAAAATCAACTGCAGAGGCTGAAGGGTGGAACACAGGAAAGGAAGTACACTTGCGAGCGCGACCATCATAAAGAATCCAGCAGCAGTGAAGGAAAGTCTGATCACGTGTCACCTGTAGTGGGAGATATGAATACCATAGCTGGAGGATTCGCCGGCGGAGGAGTCACATCCGCCAGCAAGAAGAGATACGCAAGGAGTGTGATGACTGCCTCAGCAATGTGGCAAAAGAAAATCCTACCAGCCCTCACGTTCTCAGATGAGGATAAAAAAGATGTCATCCCCCACGAAGACGATCCGGTAGTTGTATCCGTAATCGCCATGGGAAGACGTGTCCACCGGGTATTGGGAGTCCTGTAACATCTCGTCAGGATATTACGAATTTATAAAGAAATAAAAGAAATAAATTAAAACAACGCGCATTTAATAATACCTCATTTTCCCAAAACGCGGGAAAATTTAAAACTTTATTAAACAATCGAATAAAGTCTATGAATACCAAAATCATAATGTTATAAAATTACCCATCAGGGTTTACAACTGTTTTCAAAAGCAATAAAGAAAACATAAGCATTCCCCCAAGTTTAACCCCTCTCCGCGGCTAAGCGTCACCTGAGCCACCTGCATCAACAACATCTGCTCCCGTGTACCGCGTACACGATCATCGCCACACACACGCAGATAGGGTGAGCTTAACAATTAAATCACATATATAAAGTTACAGAAATATATGCTTATAAACACAAGAGACTGTACATAACATAAACATCTCACATTGCACCATTCTTTAATTCCTACCATCTGACCCCCAATCAGATTATTCGTGTATTACAACGTCTAAGGATTACTTCAAGGTGACTTGCTGCCATATCTATCGGCCACAACCGATAGAGCACGTGCGGGAAAACATGCTACGGATCATACACTGCAACGCCAGGTAGAGTTCCCATATACGAACATAGTCCGTATCGTCCCAAGACTACCAAACTCGTCAGCCAACAATTGAGGAGGGCAATCTATCTGGACCCATCGGTATCATATAATTACAAGATTATTATCATTGGTGAGGTCCAATCCTCAACATCCTAACTTGGTAGTAGCACCCATTCAATCATAACATTAAACTCCTCCCTTCTTAACTTATTAATACTCCTAGATTCGTTACACTTAAGTTATTGCCAAGTCCACTACGCTGTTTGAGCTCTTATTCCCAATAATTGGTCAATTCTTTGAACCCCCTCGCACCCAACTATTTCAATATTCAGAATCACTAATACCCCACCATAAAGGAAGACCCCCTATTATTTAATATCACTACCTTTTAAGGCAACTCACTCCCCCTTGAGACTCATGCACGACTCCCTCATCAACCTTCCCCAAACATCACGAAAATTTCCACATATTGATTTCAACCCAATAGAACATAATCCATCCTCGGCACACAACAACTCAGCCTGCAGTATCTCTGCCACTGTGCGGGCGCCTGGCGGCACGTGGGTATTTCCCCGATTCTTCCCGCATCCAAAACCCCACCATTTCTCCACCTTTGTGAATCCCCACTACATGTAATCCAGTCCAAGTACAATCACAACGATTCCATATTTTAATTATACTAATCCTTATCCCTATATCCAATTCACCGCAATTCAGTTCAAATAGCAATCCAAGATAACATACCTTCAACCCTAAGCTTACACACACTGTTCCATTCAATTAAGCCCTTAATTAGGTGTCCATGCCTACTGTTGGTTAACATTATCACCCTTTATGGTTCCCCACTAACTTTTGCCCCGATTAGATTTAGCCTAGAACCCCAAAAAACCCAAAACAGGAGAAATGCCCTCGCGCTGCCTGGCAGTTCAACCAACCCCGCCAAGCGTTTCATCCGCAAACCCAGAAATTTGTATAAACCCTAAGCGTCGCTTGGCGGCCGGGAGTGTGCCGCCAGGCGGTTCCCTTTCCAGAACCCCAAAACAGTGCAGAACAGATGAGTCGCCTGGCGGGAGTTCATCACCCGCCAGGCGGTTTCTGGAAATTTCCCAGAAACGCAGTATTTCAAGATTTTAACAGTATATAGGCACCACAAATCAACATACATCACATCACAATATTGTTTGAAGCAAAAACAGCGGAGTCCAGCTCCCCTAACCTGGTTCTTCTTCGCTTAAGCTTGACAATTGTAAGGTTCCCCTTTGATCACTCACCTTCCTTGCTTCCTCACTATTCAGCAACGCAACCCTCCCTCAAGTCTCACAATACTCAGATTTTCGTGCTCTCTCTCTGGTATGCTTCCCAACTTGTCAAAACCTTAGCTCTTAACCTAATTTTCCCTTTTAAAGTGTGCCTAAAAACTAACTAAATGCCCTAGCACGAAAATTTATTATTTAGTGGAGTTTAATGTCATTCATCAACTCCTTAAGGCTATTTCCAGCCACCCCTCAGCTGCCATACCACTAGGGTTTCCTATCCACCTTTCCAAATTCAAGTCAAAACCAAAAAATGCCAAAAATATAAAGTTTAATGTAAGCTCTCCAAGACTTGAACCCATAACCATGCAATCACCAAATCAATATCAAACCATTTAACCAATTCATATTTCATGCTAGAAATCACAATTCAATCATCATAATATACAAGAACATGTTTTCATAGATTTAAATAATAAAACAATAACACCCAAAGGTTAGCACACATAGGACTCGAACCCAAGTCCTCCCACACAAACCAAGTACTCTCAACCACTTGAGTTAGTACTTTTCCACGTCATACCAACCATAATTTAATATCATAATTATTTCCCCTCCCGCATTTATTAACTATTTATTTATTTAATTAATTAAATTTTACGGGTCTTTCAAGTCCCACAAGATCAATTGCGGCCGACATCATGTTCTGGGACGCTTTCATGGGATTGAGAGTCCTACAAGATCAATTGCGACCTTTTGATGGAGTTCTAGTTGGTAAGATATATAGTCGTGAGGGCTCCATCCTCATATAACATTCTCCTTGGCCGACGATCACTTAGCCGGCTAGAAGCCGTGGTTTCAACAACTCACATGAAGATGAACTTCCCGACAGACGATGGCCGCATCGCAACACTGAGGGTTGATCAAACCATAGCTCGAAAGTGTTACGAGAACAGTTTGAAATTACGAAGACCCATGTATGCTCTATCCTTGCTCGGGTCAAAGGTGAATAGCGCACTGGATTTCGATCCACGGATCGAAAGCGACGATAAAAGACCTCCACCCGTAAGAGATTTGGGAGACAACAAAAAAGTTAAGATCGGAAGTGACTTAGACTCAGGGACCCGAGCCGAGCTCACAAAGGTTTTGCAGAAGAACAAAGCTTCCTTTGCTTGGTGCGCAAGTGACATGGTAGGAATCAACCCAAAAGTTATAGCTCCCCGACTGAACATTGACCCACGCGCCAAGCTCTAGGTGCAATGGAGAAGGAAAATGGTGACCGAGAAGTTAATAGAAAATGTAGGATGTGTGTAGATTTTTCTGACCTCAATAATGCTTGTCCGAAGGATTCATATCCGCTGCCTAACATCGACATGATGGTAGATAACGCTTCAGGATACAGACTACTCAGTTTCATGGACGCATATACTGGATACAATCAAATCAGCATGCACCCAAAAGATGAGGAGAAGTCAACGTTCATGGGGGAAGCAGCTACCTATTGTTATAGAGTCATACCTTTTGGCCTGAAAAACGCTGGTGCCACTTATCAGCGCCTGATGGATCGGATACTGAAATCGTTGCCTCGCCAAAAAGTTCAAGCTCCACTGAAGCTAAAACGCATTGCACCGACCTTGTCGAGCTATTCGCCACCATAAATGGCTATGGGTTGAAACTTAATCCGGACAAATGCGTGTTTAGAGTAAAGGCAGGTAAATTCTTGGGTTTTCTACTTACAGAAAGGAGAATTGAGGCCAATCTTGACAAGTGTGCAACAATCTTGAACATGCGGAGTTCGAACAACATCAAAGGGGTACAACGACTGACAGGACGTATGGTCGCCTTATCCAGATTCTTGCCGAGGGCCGGAGACAGAGGACACCCGTACTTTGAGTGCCTCCAAAAAAGGAAGAATTTTCAATGGATAGATGACTGCAAACAAGCTTTCTCGCAACTAAAGGAACATCTCTAGAGCCCTCCGAGCAAGTCTCGTCATTTCGCTTTTCGAGCAAATAACAACCAAGCAGAATACGAGGCCCTCATAGCCGGCATGCTCCTTGCTAAGGAGTTAGGCGTGAAGGAGTTGATCGCGAAAAATGACTCTTTACTCGTGTCAGGGCAAGTCTCGGGAGAGTATCAAGCTATGGATCCTCTACTTTCAAGGTATTTAGATTTCGTCAGAACCCTAACGGTCCATTTCAGCTCGTTTAAATTAATACACGTACCTCGGGAACAAAATTTACGCGTCGACTTATTGTCTAAATTTGCGAGCTCATCCCAACCAGAACGTCAAAGATTGGCCATACGAGAAACCCTAGTAACACCAAGAGTCACAAATGTCGGATCAGATGTACAAGTGTGTTCAGTTAGCACCGATCAAGCGATTGATCGTATCCCAAGCTTGTGGCTGACCCCATACCTTTAATACTTGATAGATGGTCGCCTCCCATCCGACCCCATCGAAGCTCAAACGATCAAGAAAAATGTGGCTCGGTATACCATCAAAGGTAGAGGCCTTTTTCGTCGAGGGTTCAGCCGACCATTGCTCACTTGTGTCGCATCGGAAGATGGGGCGAAGCTGATGTCCGAGCTCCACGAAGGTATTTGTGGCAGCCACATTGGGGGCAGGGCGTTATCGCACAAAATCTTACGGGCTGGATATTACTGGCCCACACTGAGACAAGATTGTCATGATTTCACAAAGAAATGTCCTCAATGTCAACGACATTCCAATCTCCACCGAGCCCCACCTGAAAACCTGCACTCCTTAAGCACCCCTTGGCCATTCCATACCTGGGGAATTGACATCCTGGGTCTTTTTCCTTTGGCAGCACGACAACGAAAGTTTCTAGTCGCTATTGAGTACTTCACAAAGTGGATCGAGATCGAGCCTGTGGCGACAATTTCGGCGAGCATGGTTAAAATCTTTCTCTGGCAAAATATCGTTTGTCGGTTCGGAGTCCCAAAGCGCTTAATATCAGACAACGGAACACAATTCATGGCCTCGGTCGTCCGCGAAGCCTGCCGCAATTGGGGAATTCGACAAACGTTCTTTTCAGTAGAACACTCGCAAATGAACGGACAAACGGAGGTAGCCAACCGAGTGATCTTGAGAGCGTTGCGTCGGTGTATCTCCACAGCAAAATCGAAATGGCCAGAGCAAGTACCGAGAATCTTACTGGCCTACCACACCACTCCGTAATCAACGACCCGAGAAACTTCATTCAGTCTGGTGTATGAAACGGATGCAATCCTCCTAGTGGAGATCAGACAGCCCACTCTCAGAGTAAGCGCATTTCCCGTCTCTTCAACGGAGGAAGGCATATGTGCTAACCTGGATGCTTTGGATCAATTGCGAGAGGTGGCCTAGCAGTGAGGTGATGAAAAGACAAGTTGAGTCCAAATACAAGACCAAAGTTGTCCCAGGTCGTTCAGAAGATCAGACCTCATCCTGAGAAAGGCCCACCCCCTACAGATTGAAGATAAGTTATCCCCGAAATGGACAGGCCCCTTTCGAATTCGGCAAGTCCTCGGCAATGGAGCCTATGTGCTAGAGACTTTGGACGGTTCAGCAATTCCTAGAACATGGAATGCGTCAAACCTCTGTTTTTATTTTAGTTAAAACCTTTTGTACTCCATTTACACTGACACTCTTTTTCCCTTGGCAAAGGAACCCGAGGGTTTTTTAATGAGGTCAGGTTCATCTTAATAAAATTTTGTTCCTATAATTCTTATTTTTTATGACATAAGCATTCTCGACTACCTAAGCTCGGCTTAGGGGCGGCGAAGAGTCGTCTAAAACAACTACCTAAGCTCGACTCAGGGACGGCGAAGATTCGTCTAAAGCGACTTCCTAAGATTCGTCTATGGAGTGACCATTCAATTGGATGGAGAGTTAGATAGCTTGGTGTGGTAGCTTGGTAGGTCATGATAGTATAGAAAAGAGAACAAGAAACAAGAAATGGAAGAAGAACACGAAAAGAAAAAGTAAGCGAGGCAAGAAACCAGAGTTACATAGGAGGGCTCTTCAAAGGAAGAGCTTTGACACCATAACATGTTTGTTATCATTCATGATTTTGGACATAGAAGCAACAAAAGAGAGATTGTGGTAGAAAGGCACCGAAGGATGGAATGTGATGATCATAAAGTAAACCAGAGAAAAGAAGAGATAAAAATTCAAGAAGTGAGAATGTTATATTACTATATGTGTTTAAAGAAGGGATGCATATAAGTATAAATAGATAGAGAAGAGGGAAGACGCGTAAAACAAAAAAAAAATAGAAAGAAGGAATTTGTTTGGACATTTCGTAAGCACCTATAAAGTATCAATTATAATAATTAGTTTTAAATTATAATAATGAGTTTTTATTAGCCAGATTTTATATATCAGTTTTTCCCTTTATTTAGGTTAATTGTTAGTGCTAAATTGGTGGAGTTTGTTCCTTGATTCTTTCCAATTTACGTTACCAATCTGTATATTTATACTACTGTAATCCAAGAATAAAATATCAATTCAAACTATATCTCTATATGGTATCAAATTAATACACGATCCTCTTATTCCTTTCTTTTCCAGCACAGGACGCCGCTCCTTCCTTTCTTCTTTTTCCTCTCATGGCCACCGACAACTCCTCCATCAGAAACCTTTATGAGTCCTCTAAACCCTTCACTTGCATCACTCTCAGTAGTGTCACCAGGCTTCTTCCCTCCAATTACCTTACCTGGAAACTTCAAGTTGAAGCTCTCCTTGATGGCCATGATCTTCTCAAATATCCCGATGGATCCTTTCTTGTGCCAGTGACAACGGTCTCCACCACTGATGACACTCCAATGACAACTTCGAATCCTGCTTATCAAACTTGGCATCGCCAAGACTGGCTTATATATGGTGCTCTCCTCACCACTCTATCCCCTGAAGTGGCCTCCTTGGTGTCTCAAACAACGACATCCTATGATCTCTGGACTCTTCTCCAACGCACCTATGCCAAGGCATCCCGCAGTCACCTCCGACAATTGAAAGAGTGTCTCCACACGGCGTCCAAAGGTACCCAATCCATGACCACATACATGCATTCTCTAAAGCAAACTGCTGATCTCCTTGCATCATTTGGTTCTCCTGTCTCCGTTGAAGACATGACTGACCATGTCTTACGTGGCCTCGACGACGGCTATAGAGTTGTCATTGATGGCGTCAATGCAAGGGACACTGCCATTCTTTTTGATGACCTTCTCGAGAAGCTTCTCATTCATGAACTCTCTTTTGTGCTGCTCAATGGCAGGTTCCTGCTCCCATGATAGCCTTGCACGCACATGCTCGACCCAACCATTATGACAAAACTCGGTCTGGGCAATTTCTTGCATCCTCAACTTCACGTCCTGGCAATCGCAAACCGTTTCTTGGTCGCTGCCAATGGTGCAATGTCAAGGGCCATGTTCTGTCTCAGTGTCTCACCTTCAAACAGCAGTACCCTAGAGTCTCACCGTTTCCCCGTTCCTCTTCTGCTACCCCTAGACAGGTTCAGGTTCATACTGCAACTGCTGGCATATCTCCAACTAATTTTCTGGTTGACAGTGGAGCGACCCATCATGTCACAAATGATCTTGCAAATCTAGCGCTTCATCATCCGTACACGGGTCCAGACGCACTGTTTATGGGTAACGGTTCAGGTTTAAACATCTATCATTCTAGAACACTTTTACTTAATGATTTATCCCTCTCACATGCTTTGTGCGTTCCTTCCATGCAACAGAAAATCATTTCTGTCTCTCAGCTTACCAAACAAACTAACTCTGCTGTTGTTTTCTTGCCAAACTCTTTCCATGTGAAGAACCTTCAGACGGGTCAAACCACCCATAACAGCTCATGTCTGGTCCAACCCTCCCCTGGACACTCTGAATCCCCTTCAACCTCACCACCATCCCCAACATGTTTTGTGCCACCATCCCAACCCGATGCCAACCCTACCAACAGACCCCAAACCGATGGAGGTGGCATCATTACTCGGTCTAAAAACAACATTGTCAAACCCCCCTCAAAAATCTTAACCTCCATGTCCATCCCTCTTCTCCACTTGAGCCCAACACCTTTACTCAAGCTCTTCGTGACCCTGATTGGCGCTCCGCTATGCAAACTGAGTTTGACGCCTTACATCGCAATCGCACTTGGGACCTTGTCAGTCGGTCCTCTACTCAAAATTTGATTGGCTACAAATGGGTCTTTCGAATCAAAGAACACCCGGATGGCTCGATTGATCGGTACAAGGCTCGGCTAGTTGCCAAAGGTTTTCACCAACGCCCTGGTTGGGACTATACCAAGACATTCAATCCAGTTGTTAAACCAGTCACCATACGCACTGTCCTCACACTTGCAGTTCATCAAGGGTGGTCCATCCACCAACTTGATGTCAACAACGCGTTTCTTCAAGGGACGCTCAAAGAGGAAGTATTCATGCTTCAGCCCCCTGGTTTTGTCAACAAAAGTTTCCCTGATCATGTTTGCCGCCTCAAAAAGGCACTCTATGGGCTAAAGCAAGCACCATGCGCCCGGTATATGGAGCTTCGAGTGTTTCTACTTTCTCTTGGCTTTGTCAACTCAACTGCTGATGCATCTCTCTTTATCTCTCAAAAATCTGGTTCCACACTATATTTATTAGTATATGTTGATGATATCATTGTCACTGGGAGTTCCCCTACTGATTTGTCCAACCTTATTTCCACCCTTGCTACTCGGTTTTCACTGAAAGACCTTGGATGTCTCACCTATTTCTTAGGCGTCGAAGTAATTCGTTCCGCTACAGGACTATTTCTTTCACAAAGGAAATACATCACTGATCTCCTCCACAAATCAGGCATGGCTAACACAAAATCAGCATCCACTCCCCTGTCCGCCAGTGCTCCCTTACTCAAGGATTCCGGTGATCTCCTACCTTCCCCAACTGAGTATCGCACCCTCGTAGGAAGTCTTCAATACTTAAGTCTTACTCGCCCAGACATCGCCTTCAGCACCAACAAACTTGCACAGTTCATGCAACATCCAAGAATAACGCATTGGTCTGCCCTCAAACGGGTGCTCCGTTATTTGGCGGGTTCTTGCAACAAAGTCATCTTCATCTCGGCAACTGCTCCGTTAACCTTTCATGCTTACTCAGATGCAGATTGGGCGGGTGATAAGGATGATTATATCTCCACCACTGGTTACTTGTTATATCTCGGTCGCACTACCATCTCTTGAAGCTCCTGGAAACAACGCTCTGTTGCTCGTTCCTCAACCGAAGCAGAATACAAAGCCTTGGCTGACACGGCCAGTGAGCTTCTATGGGTTCTATCCTTGTTCACTGAACTTGGTCACATCCCCACAGCCAACCCGGTTATATATTGTGACAATCTTGGTGCCACAAGTCTCAGCGCCAATCCTATTTTCCACTCTCGGATGAAACATATAGCCTTAGCCTATCATTTTGTTCGTGAAAATGTTCAAAACGGCAAGTTTCGGGTATCCTTTGTATCTACTGATGATAAACTTGTTGATATACTCACAAAGCCTCTACTTCACCCTCGGTTTGATTCATTACTGTCCAAGTTGCCTCTCTCTTCCAGATCGTCCAACTTGCGGGAGAATATCAATTATAATAATTAGTTTTAAATTATAATAATGAGTTTTTATTAGCCAGATTTTATATATCAGTTTTCCCTTTATTTAGGTTAATTGTTAGTGCTAAATTGGTGGAGTTTGTTCTCTGATTCTTTCCAATTTACGTTACCAATCTGTATATTTATACTACTGTAATCCAAGAATAAAATATTAATTCAAACTATATCTCTATATAAAGCTCAAGCGGTATGATCACGTTGAGCGAACACCAGAGAAAGCACACCATGTTATCAGTAGCTAATAGTTTACTCCATGAAGCAATTGATTCCCTAAGGCTTCTAAGTATGTAGAAATTGAGGGAAGTCTAACCAGTTCAATTGCATCAACTATTAAGGTAGAAGCTTGATCTTAGTAAAGCTTGATCGATGGACTTGTACTTGTGGGTTTTTACTTGTCATATTGAGAAGATTTTCCTCATGTTAAAAACATTGGTGTTCTCTTTTGATATTATTGTTACCATTTTCTACTATTGTAGCTTCTCATAAATTCTTGTAAGTTTGGAGAATTATATCTATTACATACTTTAATATTTTTCTACATGTTGTTACTCCATCACGGCTCTTTGATCAATTAATCTGGCCACAGATAAACAATTTCTTTTTTAGTTGTGAAATACCATATAGGAGTTTGATTTTAATTTTATTATTTTCAAATCATAATCCTAGTGCAAATATGATAGGATTTGGTTTTTCTTTCCTTGAGTGGCTATTTAACCTCATGCACCGTATCAAAATCCGATATTTACATACAGGTTAGGTCTACATTATAATTCAATAATCAATATATATTTCTCATTACCAACAACAATAAAAAAAATCATAGCAAAAAAATTCCAAGTAAGTGCTAGGATAATTTTTGCATGATATAGCACTTTGTAATTTGCATGATATAGCATTTTGTAAGTGATGTAAGAAAAAGAGTTTTTACCATGATTAAAATGTCTTATTTTTATTTGGTAAAAGAGTTTTAATTTATAAATATTACTAAAAATTTTCATATTTCATTAGATTTTTCTTATAAATTTATTAAAAAATTTTAATAGGTAGATAATTTTTTTATAAATAATTACTTTTTATAAAATTATAAAATTCGTAAGTAGTTTTTATAAGATTTTCTGTTAAAAATATTTTATACAAAATATTTTAAAAAAAAATTATAATAAATTTTTGTAAATTATTTTTCACAATGTATACTTTTAATATATATATATATATATATATATATATATATAGATATATATATATAGTGGTGTAAGTTGTAATTATTCTCGTAGCTGAGAAGAAAAGATATTTTGAATCCTAATAAATATAAGGTTTAATTACTCGGATGGTACCCACTTTGGTATAAGAGTGTCAATCTGGTACCCGCTTTTAAAAAAATGTCAATTACATCCCAACTTTTGAAAAAATGCATCAATTAGGTCCCTTTTAGATGGAGTTGACTAACGCCGTTAACGACGTGTCACGTGTCAATATGTGGTTTTTTTATTTTTTTTAAATTTTTTTTAAAGTTCTTTTTATTATTTTTTTATCTTTTTGAAAAAAAAGCTTAAAAATGCCATGTGTCAGGTCCCTGTGTGTGACACGTGGCATTGTTAGTGCCACATGACATTGCAATGCCATGTGTCAGTGTTATTATCAGATGTCATTGTGTTGATTTCGATTTAATCTCCATATATGTCTTTTTGTTTCAATTTAGTACCTACTTATATGCATCTGATTCAATTTGGTCCCAATTTTTTTAATAATTAAAATATTTTTGTAATCCATTTTTTATAAGACTAAAACTAATTAAGTATAAATATTTTTACAAAATTAAGTACTAATATTTATATTGTTTCTCTAAATTTCAGACCAAATTTATTATTTGTATAAATGTTTTACTAATATTTTTTATTAAAAATGACTTTTTAACATATTACTTTATCAATTACTTTTTTATTAAGTACTCATGTTTTGTTAATTATTTTTTTTCCAAAATAGAACAATATTGTCTCTTACTAAATTTTAAACCAAAATTTCTATTTGTATGAATGTTATACTATTTTTTTTATTAAAAATGATTTAATAAAATGACTTTTACTACTAAATTTTAATATAAATATCAAATACTTAATTTTTGTAAAAAATGTATACTTAATTACTTTTAATTTTATAAAAAATGGATTTTAATTATTAAAAAAAATAGGTCAAAATTGAATTGGATACTCATAAGTGGGTACTAAATTGAAACTAAAAGACATATATGGAAACTAAATCGAAATCAACACAATGATATCTGATAGTGACATTGACACGTGGTACTGACAATGCCATGTGTTACACACATGGACCTGACACTTGGCATTTTTTTTCAAAAAATTGAAAAAATCAAATAAAATTTAAAAATAAAAAAAACATGTTGACACGTAGCACATCGTCAACGACATTAGTCAACTTCGTCTGAAAGAAACCTAATTGAAACACTTTTTCAAAAGTTTGGATGTAATTGACACTTTTTTAAAAGTGGGTACCAGATTGACACCTGTAACAAAGTGAGTATCATCCGAGTAATTAAACCTAAATATAAATAAATTAATATGAATAAAACGGGTTTTAAGTGTTCGGATTTTAAATTAAAATTTCGTTTACACTCACATACACTTGAGTTTGTCTTTTTCGTCACAGCAGATTATTTTCCCACAACAAATCATATTATTCCGATAAAATACAAATCTTAACACCGTAAAAAAGAGAGTTGAATTTTGAGATGGGAGAGGTTGCAAAAAAAAGAAAAAGAAATAGAGGTTGAGTTTCAAAATAGAAGAATGAGGATGGAGGAGGTTGGTCCAGAAAAAATGAGGGTTAAAGTTTTTATTGGGAGTGGGACAGAGAAAATGACATAGAAAAAAAGAGTGGTCAGAATTTTGACAGAGGAGAATGGAAAGAAAAGAGGTAATCCAAAATTAAAGACGAATTTTGAGAGCAGGGAATCGGAAAAAGAGGTTGACTACCCTCCTAAAATTGAATGATCTGTTAAAATTAGATTTAATACTTTGGTCCTTTCCGTTATCATGCATGACTTTAATATCGTGTACCTCGTAATTTATGTTTAATGTGATAAATATCTTTAATACGATAAGTATCATTTTATATTTATATTTTTAATATTTTAAAATATTATAAGTTTAAGTAGAGATATTTTAATATAAAAATGTAAAAAGAAAATTGTATATTTAGATAAAGTGATTTGATATATAATTTTTTTTTAAATTTAATATATATATATATAAATGTATACATATATAAGTTGTAGTTAAGTTTAATTATTAATTTGGTCTTAAATCTGAGATAGACTAAATTTAAAAAAAAAAATTATAAATAAAGAGACTAAATTGAAAAGTGTTATGTGACAATATGATAATGTACCGAACACAACGTTAATGTTAGTACAACGAGAGTGATCAAATTGAACACTTTTAAAAAATTGAAGAACCAAATTGCTTCATTTAAAAATAAAACTAATTGAATTAAAATTATAAATAAAGGGACTAAATCGAAAACAAACAATGTACAAACACAATATTAATGTTAATATAATAAAAATGACTAAATTGAAAAAATAAAAAAATTAGGAGTTTTTTTGAAAATGCAAATAAAATTAGATGACCAGATTAAGTATTAAACTTTAAAATTAATTATCGTTGAAATGTTTCCATTTTACATTTAAAATAGTTTTATGAAACAAAAGGAAAAATATTTAAATTTATTTTAAAAATTTAAAAACTATCAAACAATATCCGAGGTAAACAATATCCAAAATAAGCATCATATGTCTTTATATAAAGGTGCCATATATTTTTCTGTCAATCATGAACTTGTGTGTTCACGAACTCTCTTGTCTACAGTAGCTAAAGAATTTCCTATAACCATGGCTGCAATTAAACTCTGCATTATTTGTTTGTTTTTATGCCTTATTGGGATAGCTTCAGCTGATTCTGCTAACAAGTTACGCCCAGACTTCTATAATTTACAATGCCCCCTCGCACTTCAAACTATTAAGGAAGAAGTAACCACTGCTTTGAGGAAGGATCCTACCATGGGTTTAATCTTATACAGTCTTCATTTCATTGATTGCTTTCTTCAAGCAAGTCTTCATTTTCCTCAACTTTTATGCATTACTTTTGAGAACAGTGCATACAAATATGCATTCTGCATACAATATCCTTCTAGATATATACAAAACTAAACTGTATAACTTACAAGTTAAAGTAACATACAATATCATACTCACCCAGATACTAAACTTCATCTTTGATTTTTATTTTTCTGCTTTTGCTGGGTGAAATGTTGTATAGGGATGTGATGCATCGATTCTGTTGAAAGACACGCAGAATTTCACCGGCGAACAAAGTGGCGTTCCCGATGCTGGTTCTACAAATGGCACGGATATCATAGAGAGGATAAAGGGTAGACTCGAAAAACTGTGTCCTGGTGTTGTTTCTTGCGCTGACATAGTAGCTGTTGCTGCAAGAGATTCTATTGTTGCTGTAAGTATTCAATTCATTCAAAAAAAAAAAAAAAAAGAAGCTAGTTAGATTATTATATATACCTATTTTACAAATTAGATTTTGGATAAAATGTAAAAATTTAAGACTTTCTGTATATAAGTGATGTGCATGATTGTTGATGAATGAGACATGATGATTCCCAGCAAGGTGGACCAAGTTGGAACGTTGGATTGGGCAGAAGAGACTCGACAACTGCTAATATAAGTGCTGTTTCTACAGATTTACCTTCTCCCTTTATGAATCTTTCTCAGCTTCTTGCTACATTCGCCAAAAAGAATTTCACAGCCAAAGAAATGGTTGCTTTCACAGGTTAATTACTTGCCATAATGCATTAGCGATGCTGTTTTTTTCGCAATACTTTAGGGTTATGCATCTGATTATTGTTGGGTTATCTTTCATGAGTCAACAATCTCTTTTCATGAGTCAACAATCTCTCCTTGAGTCCCTAAACTTTTCTTCGTATGATATGGTTATTGGTTTTTCTTCATATGATATATATGACATGGTTATGGTATCAGTCACTCGAATCATTAGTGATTTTTTTATTATAGTTACGTTGTTATTTTAATCTTTAACTATCTGTTTTGATACCATAATTAAGATTTTTTTTATATGGATTATAATTATCGAGTGATTATGGTTTTATATATAATATTATAGTCTTACACACATAAATATTTTTGATATCATTTTTAACTCAAAATCTTAAGACAAAAGAATCATAAGTCTTTGTCTATTATATCTAATATGGAACTTTGTCTCACCCTTAACTATTTCCACCGAATATATATACACAAATGAAACTTCTTGTTCAGGTGTTCACACCGTAGGCTTCGTCAGATGCTTATTCTTCAGAACAAGGATTTATAACGAAAGCAATATCGATCCGTCGTATGCAAGATCATTGCAAGCAAAGTGTCCCTTCGTAGGTGGTGATGATAACTTAGCTCCTTTAGATCGTTCTACTCCTCACCGATTTGATAATGCTTATTACAAGAATTTGGTGGTGAAAAAGGGTCTCTTACACTCTGATCAAGAACTCTACAATGGTGATTCCACAGATTCAATAGTTGAATTTTATGCATCCAACGCTTTACGCTTCAGAAGAGATTTTGCTAACACAGCGATCAAGATGGGAAACTTTGGTCCTCTTACTGGCACCCATGGCCAAATCAGAAAACAGTGCAGCAAAGTTAATTGAGTTAATCAGAAAGTGTTTTTTCAATGGCAGTTCATTATTGATAAAAGTATTATTTTAATGTAGATTTTTTATACCTATATTACTTAAAGTAAAAGTTATTTGTATAAATAATTTTGTTAAGTAATTTGGGTTTATGAAAATCAGATCAAAATGATATTTTTATTTGTAAATAATTGTTATTGAAAACACTTTTAATATCTATGTATGGCTTAGTCAGTCATCTAATGGTCAATTACTTATTAAAGTCCCTTAATGGTTAATTAATTACTTCAAACATTGGACAATATTTATTTTAATATTCCAATTAATCAGTACGGACTACAGTGCTATTTTTTTCCGGCTATCTATTAAAGTGAAATTTTGATTTTGGTTAATACCTCAATTAATTAATATGTTTAATTTGTGTGGTAAATAATGACGTCCATGTATGGATAAATAAATATTATTATTCACAAAGCCTCAAACCAAAGTTAGTATAAACAAGAATGAAACCCAAACTCAATATTTTTATAGATTTTTTTATTTATTTTAAATTCGAGTAATCTATACGTTGGATTCTAGTCATATACAATCTTTGTTGAACAATTTTTAATAGATATTGTCGTGTATTCAAAGAAAAGGTATATAGTAATAATCATATATTATATATAAACCGGAGAACTATAATACTTATGATCGACAATAACTAACTAATGACCAACTACAATACTCTTCATATGGTAAGTTTCAGAATTTCGTCATGTAAATAGCGATAATTAAAAGATTAAAATTTTTAATTTAATTAAAAGGAATTGTTACGTTTTTTTTTATCAAGAAAGAATAAATAAATTATAAAAAAACACTTATGGAATACTCTAATTCTTTTATTAAAAATACTCAACCTCAAAAAAATATGCAGAAATTTGACGTCATGACTATACAAAATAAGAAGTCTAAAAAAAAAAACAAAAATAGTTCAATCATATAAGGAAAATATCCTTAATGAAGAGCCACTTGAATCAAAAAGCTTCAAAGCCAAGACCTCTTCTATAAGCCAGTGAAGACTTTACCAAATCAGATACAAAATATAAACCTTAGCAAATGAGGAAGCAATGGATATACATGTAGAATAAAGAATAACTATCCACCAGAAACCTTTTTTTACATATTTAGGTAGAATCCAACCAAGAACCAAAATTTGAAACAAAGTTGGGAGACATTGAATCGCAATTACCCAACTGTTTTCTGCCCCTTTCTGATCAATGTTCTTGAAGCCCACATTTGTAAGATGCAGAAATGCAGGATTATACTTACCATAGATATGCGTGTAGCTGTTGCAAACCCTTTTCCACATACAGATATTGGGCACACTTCTAGTTACATAGATAAATAATTATGTTCTTGATTCCACTTTGCCCCATTCCAAATAAATAGATAAAAATTCATCGAATAAAACGCCACATACATAATATCCAGAGAGTAAGAAGATTTGGGATATGAAGTACCCCGTACCCCAACATATCCATAAAACGTAAAAGAGGCCCCACACGGCCTAAAACAAAAAATATACTCGTGAACTAATAGTACTAGGTCTTGTACAAACAAGAAAAACATAGCAAATAAATTCTCCAGCGATGGGCCCCACAGTGGGCCCAATACCCGTCCAGTCCATCAGGCTGTAGCATTCCTATCATCATTACCACTGCCAAGGATTCTCCCATCTGCTCACAAAAATAGAATCGATGATCATCGCAATAGGAGAAGAACCACATACAAGACAACCAAACAAGCAAATAGGGTAAGCTAGTATCACTAGTGCATATTTTCCTTTTTACCTCGCCTTATATGTCTCGGTTGGCCAGAAACCGAAGCATATAATGGCGCGATGGCATTTTTGCAATTCCAGCCAAGTTTTATGCCTCGGTTCAGCTAACACCCGAAGCCAAAGACAGTTATAGGCATCGATTCGCGCAAAATCGATGTCAAAGAGTGCTATAGGCCTCGGTCCAACAAGACCTGAAGCCAAAAAGGGGTATATGGCTTCGGTTGTTAGAGGAACCGAAGCCATAAGGTTTATTTATGGTTTTAATTTCGTGAACCCTTCTTCTTCCCCGCGCCTCTACAACTCCTTCCTCTCTCCTCCGACCACTACAACCACGCGAAGGCGAAGGCGAAGGCGAACGTGAACCCTCTTTGTGCTGCACCTCCCATCACCGTCGCATCGCTCTTTCGTCTCCTTGAAGAAGTCCTTTCGATCCCAAGGCAATGGTTCAGGCGGCATCAAAACCAACCAATTAGCATGGGCAGCCACAAAAAACAAAACCTAGGGTTCACTGTAAAGCAAACCACAACGCCGCGAATGCGACCTCCGCCTCCAGATCCGACGACCTAGGGTTTGCAGGGCTGAGCCACACGACGCCGTTCAGTGAGATCGTAGAGACGTGGATTCAGATCGAAGGGATCCTTGATGCTGCAGTGTTAGTCACAATTGCGGTGGAGATGTGGCCAAAACTGTAGAGTTTTTCAAACCTTATATTTTTGTTGTAAAATCAGTTTTGGGGAAGGGTAAATCTTCCTCAAATCTGGTCTTGATTGAGTTTTTTCTATCATGTTTAATTTTTGAAGATGGTGTTTTCTGTTTGTGGATTTCTTTCTCAAGATTTACAGCACTTGGAATTTTCATCTCAAAATTGTGGCTACTGGTGCTGCTGCTTTGTCACCTTCTTTGTTGCTGTGAAAAATTGCAGACAAATATTTTTTCTGCTGCTGAAATTGTAATGGCGATGCAGTTGTTGTGAATTAAAAAATCTTGATGTTGTGACAAGGAAATACAATAACTTCAAAAACCTTGACACTATTGCAGTGTCAGCCGCAATTTTAGTCACAATGCGGTGATGGTGAGCCATCGTTGCAGCTTTGAATTAATTAATTTTTTTTGACACAATGGCTTCGGTTCACATTAGAACAGAGGGAGAAGAGTAGCTCTGTGGCTTCGATTCAGACCCGAGGCCAAAAGCCATCCCCTTTTGGCCTCACCCTAATATGCCTCGGTTCTGGATCCGGGACAGAATATAAAAAATAACCGGGGCCAAAAGCCCTTACTGCACTGGTGTATAAAGAAATCTTATATCACAACAGTCAATATGCAATCTCAGAGTCAAACATGGATAGCAGACATTCACACGTGGATTTCCAAAATCATTTAAGACTCTCAAGACTTGACTATCCGAATACGCATAATGAGGCACCACCACGTGGCAGTAGAATTATGTCCTAGCAATGAAGCGTCACCACGAGGCCTTCGCGGAATTATACCCTTACAAGAGGCACCACCACGTGGCCTTCGTGGAATTACGTCTGGCCTTGAGACACCACCACGATACTCGCGTGAAATTACGTCCTTATGTTGAGGCACCACCAGGGACTCCTTTTCAGAAGGTCCATGGGATTACGTCCAACAGATGAGGCGCCACCAAGAGCTCTCACTACAAGAGTCATGGAATTACACCCTACCCACACTTTATACTTGTTCCACCCACCAATCAGGAAGTTCCCATAACATCAATATCATGTATAAACAACAAATCATACAACTCATGCTTTCCAATTCGTACCCAATAAAGTAACATACCATTTCCATCTCAAACTCATATATTAATCATGGCATCATCCCGCAACCCTCCTAGTAAAGCATTTAGATCAGACAAACAAGCCACACATCAGTGGACCATTCAACAATAGCACCAAAATCTCCTCGCGGTCTCGCTCAAGCTAACAGGTCTCGCTCAGGCGAGAGAGACCCTCTCGCTCAGGCGAGACCCTTCTCGCCTAGGCGAGGGTGCGAATAGGGAAACAATGGTTTTTGCAAGGTCTCGCTCAGGTGAGCCCCTTCTCGCCTAAGCGAGATTGCACCTCAATCAAAAAGAAACCAAGTCGCCAGAGCGACCGTTCACACAAAAAAGCTTGGACGAGCCTCTGTTAGTCTCGCCTAGGCGAGGCATGCTCGCTTGGGCGAGAAAACCAATGCCCGCCACTGTTCATTCACACAACAGACAAGCATTCGACCCAGTACAATGTTTAAACAGATCCCCAAACAATTAACAACAACAACCAAGTCATAAAATCATGGAATGGAAGCAAAGCAAGCAATCATTCGAAAATAAACAAGCAGCCCTAGCTTCCCTTACCTGGAAATGGCTAGAGGAAGGGTTCGACTCGAACAGCGGGGACACGACAATTCTCGGGACAGATGCACAAGCTGGAACAGAAAAGCGGAGCGAGTTTTCAGAATGGTTCACCACGAAACCCTAGCTAGGAACACGAGCACGGACGGAAAAGGAATGAGGGAGTTGTAGAATACTTACACGAATCAAGGAGACGAAGCTGGGCTCACTGGATCGAGATTGGGGTTAAACCCTAGCAGAGCTCTTGGAGAGAGTAGGGAACATGACGGCTGTGTTTTCTGCAAAGTGAAGGGAAAGAGGTGAGATTAGGGAAGATTAAGTCTGAATCTCCTTTTGGGCCAGCCTTTATGTCCAATCGATTGGGGGCAACCCTTAAAATAAAAGGCAGAAAAATAAACGGGCCTTACACCCCCACTCAATCCTGGTATTAAGTTAGATCTTGCTCTTTGCTTATTTGACAAATTTAGAATACACAACAATTTTCATATCATAGAGAATTTAAGCACATAGAAGGAGAGAAATACTAATCATTATATGGAAACTTTACTTAAAGAATTTTGGATTTCATCCAAATCCAAGTTGTCACTTGGACAAGGCCAAATATTTTTTCAAGATGAACTTTCCTTTGCTAAAAGATTATCTAATTCCTATGTTTCCAAAATTTTTCCAACAATTGTTGACCATATCTCTCCACACAGTGTTTTGACTAGTGTTTAGGTTGACGATATTAAAGTGTTTGAAATTCACTCTAGCTTTGATATGATGCAGGGAGTTCACCTCTAGTCAACTATCACACATGTTCCACATCTATTTAGATACTTTACAAGAGAAAAATAAATGTTTCACACTCTCTTCACATGTTAAACACAACTAATATAAGTTGTGTTGTAACATGACCGCCTCATAATAAGTTTATTATTTGTTGATAGTTTATCCAAGGATATCCTCCATTCTAATAATTGTGCCCCTAGGGGTACCATTATATTCCATAACATTTTAAAAAAAAAATTCTCAGTCTTCTTCAAATTTTCTTTGTAACTTATTATAGTCTGACCTGACAGAAAATACACCTTCCTTATCTTCTTTCGAGTTTTAATCCGGATATCCCTTCCTAAATCTTTGAATATTTATTATACTATTTTATATAATACTATTTTATCATTAAGTTGTAATGTTCTCAAACAATTTAACACTAAGTTTATAATCATTGAAGTTTAATTCGACATTAATTAAGTTGTGAAGTTTTTAAAACGATTAATCTATTACTAAGTAGTATATTGAAACATAATTTATCAAACTTTTTACAAATTCAAAAATTAAATCATAATTCTCATTTTTACATAAACTAATGTACCACTAGTTTAAACATTCCGAGACAAAAGTACGCAGTCATTTACCTTAGAAATTTTTCTAGGCTTATTATTGTAAAGAGTCTTTACGATTTGGCCTCAACTTCCCTCATGTTATCTCGATCCACCTTCTTTTATTCTAGAAAATGAAATTTTTGAATAAAAATTGTTTTAAAATTTCAATTCTGAAAAGAAAAAAAAAATCATCAACCTTGCCGATAGTATAATTCTTAAATTATTTATTACTTTTTACTTTTTATATTACGTAATTCAAGAAATTACGTTTTTTTTAACAATTCATGACTGAAATTTCAATTAAAAAATTTGTTTGACATTATGTAATATGAATCTTCACACGATTGCTTAATCCGGGACAAATTTCAGCACAAAAAATCTAAACTTGTCAAAATAAAAAATCAATCTCAAACAACTATTCATCTTAATGATATTCACTTTAGCATAAATAATGCGTCAAAATTAATTTTTTAGAATCTCCCCTTCCTCTGTGAGCTCTCCATACCCAAACTTCAGAAAAACAAAAATTAATGTTGCCTACCCAAATTAACAGATAATAGAAGCAAGATGGAAGAAGAGTAATAATGGTATTGAATTTGATGGCTTTGCAGATGGAAATTATGGGATTGCAAAAATAAACAGCCCGCTTTGTATCCATAACGTAGATCAACAGCGGTCCAATAACAACCGACAAAAGGCCCAATCAACCAATAAAAGCAGACCCTTTCTTCCTACATCTCCCTTTTCTCTTTCTGCAGCTTCATAAAACCCATAATCCCCAAACTACCCTTTAGTTCTGCCCCTCACCCCTCTCAAAGTTTCCATTTTTTCTAGTGCCTCACCTCATCCCATTTTGGCTCTACCACGATGAACAACGACTGAAGTTTCATTGTGACCATTGACGTTCACCGTTGAACCCTCCTTGGACTGGGTCGCCTTCCGCCGTTAAACACTCACGCACTTCAGGCCTTCGATTTCACCTTGGGAATCACCTCCACGCCCCTCGCCACTCCATCATGGAGTTGGCGGCACCACGTGACCACCATCACATCTTCTCATTCTGGTGTGTGCAAGAAGGTGGGTGCATTATTGTACCTCTTCCATGCTTCTTCTTAAAGACTGATAGAAAATAGTTCAACCATCACGAAAAAACTATAATTGAAACTAAACAAGAAATAATTTTATCTGAAAAGTATCCTTCATTTGCATTTTGGATATTCTGGAAAGCTTTTTTTTTTTTTTTAACATTTTGAAATACACGTTTTGCAGATATTTTCGGACTGGCAAGTATCTTTCAAAATATTTAATTGGAAAAATATTTGTATATTTCAAATTGGGTGTGCTGAAATATATTTCTTATATATTTTGAATTTGGTGTTGCGAAAGATATCTTGGGATTCAAAAATAATTTCTAGAACAATCGTTTTGGAAATAATTTTTATATTTTTAAATGATCATTTTAAAATATATTTTTGAATCTCAAAATAATTATTCCAAAATATAAATGAAAATTATGAAACAATTATTTTGAAAGTCATTTATAAATTTATAAATATCTATATGAACGATCATTCAGAAATATAAAAGGTTTTAGAATAACTGATTTAGAAATACTTTTAGATCTGATTTTTTTTTCAATAATTGTAGTTGAACTAACACTTAAAACTTAACACACCATTAAATCAAAATAAAATAAAAGAAAGGAGTGCAACTCTTACAAAAAATGAAAACTGGATCTAAAATTTAGAAAATGTATATTCTATGACTATATTGATAATGTGAAGGGGTATCGTGATCTCACTACTCATTGGATTATTATTAGTAGGGATGTAATTTTTATAGAAAATAAACTGGAAAATTGAGCACACAAATAAAGAGTAAATATATATGCTCAAACTAGAAGGCTTTAAGAAAAAAAAAACTTAATTTGTAGGTTGGCCAAATATTTGTATGGTTTTAAAGTTGATGCCATGTGTTGGTACAAGAGATTTGACTCCTTCATTATTAACCTTGGTCGCAATACAATGAGTTCAAACAATCACCACTTATTTGATGGGAATGATCACTAGTGCAGTACCCCTTTTAGCTTCGGTTATTTTTGAGATTTTGCCTCGGTTCAAGAATTGAGGCATATTAAAGCGAGGCCCCTTTTGGCCTCGGTCATTACCCGAAACCATAGATATCTTTTCTGCCTCGGTTGCAAAGAGACTGAAGCCATAGATTCAATATTTAAAAAAAAAAAAATTCGTAGCCTCCGCGAAGCTTCCTCGCGCACCAACCATGGCAGTTCACGTTCAACCATTGCCGGCAGCCACCGCTTCTCCATCTTCTCTGCAACGCGTAGCCACCACAGCACCATACCCCATCGAACCACCATGAGCAAGCTGCCCGCAGTTCGAATTTACAGTAGCTAAACCATCACCACCGCGCTTGCAGCAACAGCAGCGTTCAAAACACCATTAACACTCCACCATGGAAGCAGCGAGAACGAACCATCACACCAGAACAGTTGCAACAGCGAAACAGCAGCGGAAACGCGAACGCAACACCAACATCACCGTGACACAGATCTGCACTGCGTCCAACCTTTCAGCCACGCAGTCGCGCATCATCTCGACGCTGCCATCACCATCGAGAGTTCATCTTCACGCTGCCACCACAACCATTGAAGACGTAGCATCACCACCATCATTTCCACTACAACGCCGGCGCGAGCTCCACCTTTGCACATCAAACCAGATTCGCGACCACCATGGCAGCAGTGGAGACGTATCCTCCATTGCAGCACATACATAAGTACAATGGAGATGCTAACTGAAACTATTTCTACCAAAAGTCAAAAACCTAAATCGCAGTCGTGAATGTGCAAGAGAAAGTAGAGATAGGAAAAGTGTGTTACCTTGTGGATCTGCGTGAAGCGAAGAGTTGCAGAGCCACGGAGGAGGGGGAATTCCGTTGAGAAGGAGTTTGGAGTGTAGGTGGTGCTCCCAGAGATGGCACTGTTGACGCGACTGCTCCATTGCAGTTCCGTTCTTCATCTCGCTGGCAGTGACGAAGATCCATCACACCTGGGGTTCTCGCAGAGAGAATTGGGGAAGAAGATAAATAGTGATCGGGGTTCGCGATTTGGGGATTTTAACAGGCTCAATAGCCGATTGAAGGGGACCCAAAGCCAAAGGGGGCGGCGCTAATGAAATTTATAAATTGGGGTTTCTGGGCAGGGTTATAGGCTTCGGTTCTATTTCAACTGAGGCCTAAAACTGTCCAATATTGCCTCGGTCAAAAAGCAACCGAGGCCAAATGTGTTCTCGCTGGCGTCGATTTTAAAATTTTCATTTCTGAGCTGCCTAATAGGCTTCGATTCTTAAAGAACTGAGGCCTAAAGCTGCTTACGGCACCGGTTGTTTGTAGAACCGAAACAATATAGGTTGCTGAAATTGCAAAATTGTCACCGCCTCCTTATAGGCTTCGGTTCCGCCATAACTGAGGCGTATAAGGCGAAATAAATTATCAAATCTGTACTAGTGGATATTATCATCTTTTTATTGCATGTGGATGACATGTTAGTGTTATGCCTCAACAAAGCTTGAATCCAAGAATTCAATACACAATTGGCTAGAAAGTTTGATATGAAGAACTAGGGAGCAATAAACAAGTATTGATGAGGTATGCAAATTTACCAAAATAAAAAGATTCGAAGATTTGGCTTTTTTAAAAAAAATACTCTAAAAATCTTACGATAATTCAACATGCATTGCAAGCAAATTTCTATCCCATTTTCTATCAATTGTAATTTGAGTGCTATTAAGAGGATCCTTATATACATACAAGGAACCTCATGTGTTCGTAATGCGTCTGTTTTCAACCTTTGCGCTAAACTAGGAAGCTTTTAAAATTTTGCACGTGGAGAAACAGTACAAATTAGAGACAATTTCACCCACTCAAAAGAGATTCTTTAATTTTTTGCAACTTTAATTTTGCGTCACAGATAGGGTTGGCTATACTGTCCCTAAAATTTTAATATAATAAATTTTAATTATTTTTTAAATATAATTTATTAGTAGAGTCGGTTAAACCGTCTCTTTCCTTTGTTTTTCAAATATTATATTTTGTAGTATTAGGGTATGAATAGTCATATTTTCATATTTAAAAAAAATATTTTATAGCGTTCAGCAACAATATGATTATTGCAAAGTTTGAACTTGTGCATATTCCAGACTTGTGGAAACTATTCAAACTTATTATTGGAGAGGTTAACCTATTGCAGATTCTAGAGCCGTAAAAACTACTCAAACTTTATAACACTAACGCTTGCAATGAAAAGGAATTGGAGGTTTTGGATCCTTTGAAGAAGATTCGGAGAAGGTTGTTGTTTGTGCACTTAATGGTGGCGGAACATGTGGTCCTTCTCGTCGTCCGCTCCAAGATCTCATCAATCAAATAGAAAATCTTGTTTCATACAAAATGACACCACAAGCGTTTTAAGCACCACCATTGCAATACATGAGAAGATTAGAAAAAGAAAAAGAAAAGTTGAGAGTTGCAGAGCTATGAACCCTTAAACATGTTTTCGTCTCATATTATTGGAATGAATGAGGCTGGATTGAACTAAGCTGGATGATTTATGGAGCGTAGAAAATTGAAATGTGATGAAGCATTGTTCAATTGATTGAGAGGAGGACCGATGACATGGAACGTTGGATGGCCCATATTGGAGAGTTTTGTGTTTGTTTTCGCTAAAGGTATAGTTTGCATTGGAGTAGTAATTTTGACAGAGGTAATTCATTATGTAAATATAATAAATAAGCCTTTATACGTCATTTACCGAGATGGATGCACATTTTAGTGAAATGCCTTAAGGATATATGGATGGGATGGCTATTCATTTTCCATTTTCAAGCTAGTGGAATTTTAGAAAAAGAAATATTTATGAAAAATGGAAAATTGAAGTTATAATTAATATATACATCTTTTTTTACCACTTTTTTTACCACCTTAAAATTAATTTGTAACCCAAGACTAATTAACTTGTAACCTATGAAAGTGGTAATGAAAGTGGTAAGTTTGGGGTGTCAAAGTATCATTTTTCATTTTCTTATTCTTACTTAATGTCTTTGTCCACGTTACTTTCATGTTTCAACTTAGCTTAAAAACTTAGTATCAAATTATCTAAGATAAATAAATAAATAAATAATTTTAATTTATTTAATTAATTTATTTAGTTTTTGTGGGTTAGAGGGATGCTAATGAACTCAACATTTATTGTAGATAATAAAATATCTTTTATTTTATTTCACTATCATATACGTTAATGTAAATAAATTTATATTAATTTTTATTTGAATAATACTTTGAGTCAACTTAGAGTGAGCTTCATCCATTCTATTCTTTTTATTTATTTTTAAGTCGTTATATAATTAGTTTAACCCATTTTAGTAGCATTCACTAGTGCAGATTTGGGATTTTACCTCGCCTTATAGGCCTCGGTTGACGAGCAACCGAAACATATAACGGTGCGGTGGCAATTTTGAAATTAAAGGCAACTTATAGGCCTCAGTTCAGTCAAAAACCGGTGCCAAATGCTGCTTTAGGCCTCGGTTCTTAAGAAACCGGTGCCAAAGAGGGGTTATAGGCCTCGGTTAAGGAGGCCCGAAGCCAAAAGGTTGCCAGAAATTGACCTATA